>Ga0209863_10000353_pt1 | contig 25243 bp, 23 predicted proteins | sample OrgsoiDNA2013046_FD_185796 | JGI IMG/M metagenome (GOLD analysis project Ga0209863, IMG submission 185796) | Permafrost soil microbial communities from the Arctic, to analyse light accelerated degradation of dissolved organic matter (DOM) -... | ecosystem: Environmental > Terrestrial > Soil >...
CAAATGAACGGGATGTGCAGATGTTTTTCCTGGCAGATTTCGTTTCTTCCCAAGCCACGGAAGGGATCCCCCGAAGCTCATAGAGCAGGCGAAGACCCACCACCGATAAATTTTTCCTCACCCAGTCTTCCGGCGCACGCACAAAATCCGCAGCCGTCTTAAATCCGGAGCGGGATAAAAAAAGCGCATACTGATGACCGATACCACAGATATCCTCCACCGAACTGGCACACAATATCTCCTGAGTAAGGGTTGGATCCGATGCCCAAAATACCGAGGCCTGTTTATGATGTTTTCTAGCATGGCGGTTGGCCATTTTTGCCAGCGTTTTCGTAGGCCCGATACCGATAGAAACCGGAATCCCGATATTCCTTCTGACCGTCTTCCGAATGGTCAGGGCAAGCTGCAACAGGTCGGTACCTAACATTTCCCGCAGGTCCAGAAATGCTTCATCAATCGAATACATTTCAATCTTAGGTACAAAAGAACCCAATGTATCCATGATTCTGCTACTCATATCTCCGTATAAAGTGTAGTTGGAACTAAATACAGCAACCCTATGACGATCAATTAATTTCTGCATCATAAATACCGGCGCCGCCATCGCGATCCCAAGAGCTTTTGCTTCATCGCTTCGCGAAATCGCGCAGCCATCATTATTTGAAAGCACGATAACCGGACGCCCCTCGAGCTTTGGATTAAACACCCTTTCGCAGGAGCAATAGAAATTATTACAATCGACCAGAGCATACATAATCCCGTGATCATTTTGTCCACTAAGGGACCCAGTTCACACTACATTTTTACATTTCAAATATATTTCCCTCATCTCATACATTTCCTCAGATCCTGGGTGTCGGCAATGATATACGTAACGACTCCCCAAACCTGCATGCCCATCTCCGCATCGATTTTTATCTCCGGGTATTTACTGTTTGCCGGCACCAGCCAGCACATATGATCGTTCTTACGGATAAACTTTACAGTAAACTCTCCGTTCAAAACCGCCACGACAATATTCCCGTTCATCGGCGTTAGCGACCGGTCCACGACCAGCCTGGCCTTGGGAGGAATAAATGCTCCTATCATGGAATCACCCGTGCACTCCACGATGAACGTCGACAAAGGATGGCGTATCAGCTCCCGGCTCAGGTCGATCCTTTCCTCCATATAGTCCAGGGCAGGGGAAGGAAAACCCGCCGGCACTGCCGTTTCATAGTACAATAACTCCATGCTGATTCTTTTTTTCTGCTAAATGCAATACGAATTTACTAAATATTTTAGTAATAAAGAACTAAATAAAAACAAGACTGGATAGATTCTCAAAAGCGGACCAGCATAGTATTCAGATGATTAAATCAGCCGATGGCAGATGATTTTTGATTAATTTTATCGAGGATAAACCTTGATAAAATTGGCGAGTATGAAGTATCCAATAGTTTTTATTGTGATTTATATATTGATGTCGGGCTTCAGCAGAAACGAAAGAAAGTCATGCCCTGCCCAGGAAGCCGGACTGATGCGTCAAACTACCGGATTCAATTCCACCCCATCAGAAATAAAACAAGATAAGAATCAGGAACCATGGACCTCAGGTCAATTAATGAATCCGGCGGATCTTGCCTCGGTGATCAGCGATCCGAAAGCAAGAAAACCGCTGATCTTTTGCGTAGGGCCGGGGGCCCTGATCCTGGGTTCTCTCGACATGGGGCCTGCCAAGGAAAAAGAAAATCTTGAGAAATTTAAGCTGCAGTTGAGCAAATTGCCTAAAGACGCCAATATCGTTATCTATTGTGGATGCTGTCCATTTGAACACTGCCCCAATATCAGGCCCGCCTTTAGTTTATTAAAGGCGATGAAATTTACTAATGCCCATCTTCTCAACCTGGAGCATAATATCAAAACAGATTGGGTCGCGAAAGGATATCCGCAAGCTTAAAACTTAAAGCGTAAAGCCTAACACCAATGCAAGAGGTGAACATTGGATTAAGTTTGTGGAGAAAATAATTTCACGAAACTAACATCCAAAAAATCCAAACATTCCGTGCCTGGCTTTAAGCTTTGCGCTTTCAGCTTTCAGCTTATTAGTGTTTTCTCCAGTGACCGGCAACCCAGTATTCTCCATTCGTATGTCTCTTCCAATGACCGGGGATCCAAACCCAATCCGGATGTGGAGGCGCGGCCCAATAACCACCCGCATAAACATAGCCTCCACCGGATGGTTTCCATTCCTCGGCAATCCAAACATGATTTGGGGTCGGGGCAACGGTTCTCACGACCACGGGTGCAGAAGGCCGGACCTTGACATAAATTGTCTGGGCACCTGCTGATAAGCTAATTCCGGCCGTTAAAAAGCTGAATACAAAAAGTACAGATAATAACTTCTTCATAATGCATATTTTTCTTTTGACCATTCTTTAATGAAATGGTTTAAATAGAATGAACATGCATAACGCAGATTATGAAAAAGCCTGTGTAAACCGATTGTTAAGCCTGCGGGTTATTGCAGTTTCTGTACAAGAGAATCATAATAATTTTTTGTGAAAATAACATCGGGCAGGTTATGATACCAGTTGGATTCATGCTCAATGGACAACATGCCTTTAAAATTCTGCCTTTTTAATTCTGCCAGTACGGCCGGAAAATCTACGACTCCCTTACTGACAATTGTATCGCGTGCTTTCGGATCATCAGATTTTACAACATCTTTCAGGTGAACACCAATGATATGACCGTCTAATTTTTTGAGACAATCCACCGGATTCAGACCATTCCTTGCCCAATGTCCCACGTCCGCACAGGAACCAATATGGGAGTGACCCTGGATCGCTGCCAACACAGAATCCGGGCTCCAGTACATGTTCGGTTTTGGATGATCATGAATGGCAACGGGAATTCCATAAACACCCGCAAGACTATCCACCATATCCCATTGCGTTTTTATCGGCTCAGCAGTTATATAGCTCATGCCCATATCTTTTGCGAGCTCAAAAGTTTTAATCCACTCCTGTTTATTTTTCGGAACAATCACACCCATGGCAACAGCCTGTATGCCATGCTTCGCAAGCAATGCCTTCAGTTTGGTGCGGGTATCCGCTGACATATCCAAACCATACTTACCCGTCAAACCACCCCCCAGATTCTGGCCGATAAACGCTTCAATATTTTTTATACCGGAACTGTCCATTTTATTCAGCGCATCACTGAATGAAAACTCTTTGAAGGTCCACATTTGTACACCCAACTTAAATCCGGCTGTGGATCCCGTATTTATCGCTGTGCTATCGGTTTTTACCGAACTGCTATCGGTTGTTGCTGTAGAAGAAGAAGAGCCATTGCATCCAACCAGGATGGAAAGAGTAAGAAGAGGTAAAAAAAAGCAGGCAAATCGTTTCATCGGTTATTTTTTATTGGAAGAATAAATATTTCAATTTTGTAAGGTCGCTATTTCTTCGGAAAAAAAAGCGTGGATAAAATAAAAAAATGGGTAAAGAATTACTCACTTAAAAAATAGACCATTAACAAATTTATAAACTGACGAATCGATGTGTTTCTCGAAATTGACTAACTTAACGGCCTATTTTAAAACAGTATTATCTAACCACACAACGACTTTCATATGAAAAGAAAAATTCTTACCAGGATTGCGGTTTTCGCATTTATCGGCATTTTATTAAGCAGTCATTCATCGGCGCAGGGAGACAAAAGTAAACGACCTAGTCCGCCGGCTACCGCAACAGGAAAAATCAAGGATGCTACGATTACCATTAATTATAGCAGCCCGTCCGTGAAAGGCCGTACGATCTGGGGTGGCCTGGTTCCTTATAGTAAAATATGGAGGGCCGGCGCCAATGAAGCCACCATCTTTACCACAGACAAGGAAATTACAGTGGAAGGCAAAAAACTTCCTGCCGGTAAATACAGCCTGTTTATGACACCAGGTGAAAAAGAATGGACAGTTATTTTTAATTCCCAGACTGGTCAGTGGGGTATTACCCAAAGCGGTGACGCCAATCTTGATCCTTCGAAAAATGTGCTGGAAGTACAGGTAAAACCAAAGGAACAGAAGAATGTTCAGGAGACTCTGATATATACTGTCGAAGATAAAATGATGGAAAAAGGGTTTACACTGACCTGGGACAAATTAAAAGTATTTGTATCGGTTAAATAATTGACCTCTATAAAATCTTTACGCCTTGCACTTTAAGCTTTACGCTTTACGCTTTAAGCAAAAAACACCGGATAAAATCCGGTGTTTTTTTATGGAAGCCATTCTGCTTCAAATTCCTCAAACTCCTTATTGATCTTTTTGAATTTATTCTTATATGCAAGAAGGCGTTTTTTTAACGGAGAATGATTTTCCTTGTTAAATATTTTGAAATCAAATGGTTTGGTATCCCTGGAAAATGCCCCCAGTTTCATTTTCCCCATTTGCATTTCATGACGGATATCATCAATTTCCGTTCTCAGCGTATAAAACTCCTTTTCAAAATAATCACTCTTTGTTTTAACTTCCGCTTCCTTCCCTTTGCTGCGTAATTCCGTCAGGTAATCTGCAAAAATCCGCAGGACATTTATGTCAAAATTCAGTTCGGCAATAATCAATCTGTATTTAAGATGAAGACTCATCACGGAAGGCGCTGCTGGCATACAATAGTTTTATACACACAATTTAGACAAAAAAGGTCTAACGCCTAACGCCTAAAGCCTAAAGCCTAAGGCCTAAAACTATTAAAGCCTAATGCGGAACGCCTAACGCCTGACGCCGAAAACTATTAAAATGAAATGTATTAGAAGTTTGCGGAATCACGGCAAACATCAACCTTCACCTGTATTTGGCTTTAGGCCTTAGGCGTTACGCTTTCTTAGGCATAGCATTTGATGATATTTAAGATTCTTTTTAAACAGATATTAACGAGCCCCTGAGACTAACTGGTCCATTGAAAGTACAGGCGATGCGTTAATATTTTGTGGCGATTTCGCCTGGATAAGGAAATTCAGATAAAGTTAGTCACCAACCGGGTTTATTTTGAACCGGAGAAGATTGCCTGCAATTTTTGTACCAGCGTTTGAAAGCCCTGGATATTGGAAGGTTTTACAAAATAAGCGGCAGCCCCCCTGGCAAGGCACTCGTTTTCAAAATGTGGAGAATTTGAAGTACTCCAAAGGAGACCGGGAAAAATGTATTGACGCCGGTGCATCGGACTATATACCTGATCAGCAATTCTCTCAAATTTTCAAATCCGGGTATATACCCGAATATTCAAATCTGGAGCGAACAGGGAGAAGCGGCAAATAATTCAACTTCACCGGAAGGAAAAGTTCCTGTTCATAAAATAATGATCAGGGACAACGGCATTGGATTTGAACAAAAGTTTGCAGAAGATATTTTTATTGTTTTCATACGTTTGCACAGTTATCACCAGATAGAAGGAACGGGAATCGGTTTATCGATCTGCAAAAAAATCGTTGAAATGCATGAGGGAGAAATCAGTGCGGAAAGTTTACCCGGGAAAGGATCGACATTTGTTATTAGTTTACCCGAAAAGAAGAACAACTATTAGTATGGTCCCGCACCATGCGGGATGGAGAGGTATCACCCGCGAGCGCTTCAGCGCCAGCGCACGGGTAATACAATTACATATTCACCACACTAAATATTATCTTTAACAAAAACCATCAATGCATTTTGATACGCTTTCAGTACATGGAGGCCATCCGGACGATCAGATCGGTTCCGTGATGAGCCCGATTCATGTGACGACTACTTTTGAACGGGATGAAGCAGGTAATATTGGTGGTAAGGGATACGTGTATACGCGTTGGGATAATCCGAACCGGCGGGAGCTGGAAACCAAACTCGCTTTGCTGGAAGCTGGTGAAGAAGCATTCGCATTTCCTTCGGGAATGGCGGCTGCAATGACCCTGACCCAAACGGTACTTGAACCGGAGACACATATTATCATACCAGACGATTGCTATCATGGAATCTCGCACCTGGTGAAATCCGTTCTGCCCAAATGGAGGATCACTTATACCGAAGTGGATATGGCGGACGAAGCGGCTATCGAAAGAGCCATTCAAAAGAATACGCGGCTGATTATCGTTGAAACGCCCTCCAACCCCATGCTGAAAATAACGGATATCGCTATGGTTTGTAAAATTGCCAAATCAAAAGGTATACTCGTTGGATGTGATAATACATGGACCACCCCGCTAATTCAAAGACCCTTTGAATTAGGCGCCGACCTGGTTTTTCATTCATCCACTAAATTTTTCGGAGGTCATTCTGATGTACTGGGAGGTTGTATTATCATAAATAAAAAAAATGAACTGGCCGCCCGGATTCGCGAATACCAGGTCATTGGCGGATCGGTGCCATCTCCTTTTGATTGCTGGTTATTAAACAGGAGTATTTCCACGCTCTCCCTCCGGCTCGAACGACAAATAAAAAATGCTGAAGCCATAGCAGTTTTTCTGAAAAATCAATCCCAGGTTGAAGAAGTTTATTATCCCGGACTTCCTGATCACCCAAATCACCAGATTGCCAAACGACAGATGAATGGAAAATTTGGATCCATGATTTCAATTACCGTGAAAGGCGGAGAAAAACAGGCCTTGCTTTTTGCCGGAGCCATGAAATTATTCCGGCACGCAACCAGCCTGGGTGGTGTTGAAAGCTTAATAGAACACCGACGCTCAGCAGAAGGAAACTCACCGAAGAGTCCGACCAATTTAGTGCGCCTCTCTATCGGTGTAGAGTTTATCGACGACCTGATTGCGGACCTTTCTCTTGGATTTAAAAGTTTAAAGCCTGAAGCTTGAGGCTCGAGGCGTGAAGCTTGAGGCGCGAAACTTAAGTCGCCTGGAGCAAAGTGCAAGGCTTGAGATGTCAGGCGCAAAGCGTGAAGCTTTATGGCACGTAGTTCAGGTTTGAGACGTGTCGCTCGAGTTACGAAACTTGAGGCGCAATAAAACTTCGTACTTCAATCGAAGCCGATGACATTCCACATTTTCAAATTATCATTCCCACTTTCAATTTCGTATTCCTACATCTTCACTTTTACATATTTGGCACACTAATTCGGCCTCAAGCCTCACGCTTATTGACTCTACTCATAAACCGGGCTCCCAGAAAAATGGACGCAAGTGTCAGGCCGATGATCAATCCCAGCCACATACCTGCTGCACCCATATGGAAATGAAAAGCAAAGAGCCATCCGAAGGGAAGACCGATTACCCAATAAGCTAGCGTTATAAGCAGAGACGGAATTTTTACGTCTTTGATACCCCGAAGTAACCCGGCGCCGGTAGCCTGGGTTGCATCGGAAATCTGGAAAACGCCGGCAAATAATAATAAAAGCGCAGATAGACTGACCACTTCCTGATTCTCATTAAAAATAAGTGGTAGCCGCCACCGGAAAATAACAAAAATAATCCCGCAGAAAGTTCCATATAATAAGGCGGTGATCAGTGTGGTTTTACCGATCACGCGGATCCTGTTCCAGTCCGACCTGCCAAACGCATTACTAACCCGGATGGATCCGGCCTGGCTAAGCCCCATGGAAACCATAAAGGTAAATGCCGCACAACTCAGTGCGATCTGGTGTGCAGCCTGGGAAACAGCGCTGATCGTTCCGATAATGATTCCCGATACCGCGAATGCACATACTTCCACACCAAGCTGAATGCTGCTCGGAATCCCGATACGCAAAAGGTCCCGGATAGTTTTAAAATTATATTTCCACTGACTTTCACTAACGGCGATAAACCGTCTGAATGTTCTGTGTTTCAATACGATCATGGCGAGTACCACAAAAATCAATGTGCGTGTAATCAGAGTTGCATAACCTGCACCCACCAGTTCCAGTCTTGGGAAACCCCAGTTCCCGTAAATGAGTAACCAGTTCAGGAAAATATTAATGGGCATCGATGCAAGAGAGAGCATCATTGCCGTCTTCGTGTACTCGAGACCATCAGTAAACTGCTTCAGGGTCATGAACAATAACATGGGAATTACAGAGAGACCCACCAGTGTCATGAAGGGCAGCGCCAGTTCAACCACCTGCGGGTCCTGGTGCAGGTATCTTAAAATATTTCTTCCGAATACAAGCCCTCCGGATATGAGCAGCGCAAATACCGTACATAAAAGAAATCCGTTGAAGAGATAATGTGAAATTAACTGATGGTCCCGGCGGCCATTTGCCATGGATACCAATTGGGAAACGGAGATGGTCATTCCTATGCCGATCACAAATGGAATATTGGCAGCCGTCATCACCAGCGATGCAGCAGCCAGGTGTTTATAGCTGATCGCCCCTACCATGGCCGTATCGATCAGGTGCAGGCTCATCTGCGCCAGCTCTCCAGTAATAATAGGAATCGCCAGTTGAATGGTTTTATATACCTCCGTATTTTTCCAGTTGCCCATAGATTGAATAAAGCCTGCAAAGGTAATCAAAGCGGAACGCCTAAAGCCTAACGCCTAACACCTAAAACTATGAAAAGGAGATATGTTGTATTGTGGTATTGTTGTATTCCGCTCCTCCCATTAATTAAATGTATCAGTTTTAAGCTTTAGGCGTTAGGCTTTACCAATGGGTAATTACCATGAATCATTATTTCCGAAACACTTATATTGTAAAAAAATACAGGGATGGAAATCATTCGATGGGGTATTTTGGGATGTGGCCGGATAGCAAGGAAATTCGCCGCCGATCTGGCCCTTGTTAAAGATGCTAAACTCTCCGCCGTCGGTGCGCGCGAGTTGGGGAACGCGGTCCGTTTTGCAGAGGATTTTCCTGCTTCGCATGTGCATGGCAGTTATGAGGAACTGGTTTCCAACCCGGATGTGGATGTGATTTATATTGCTTCTCCGCATGCGCTTCATCACGAGCATACGCTGCTCTGCCTGAACCATAAAAAAGCAGTGTTGTGTGAAAAAGCATTCGCCCTGAATCTCCGCCAGGCAAAAGAAATGGTGGAGGCTTCGCGCAAGAATAAAACTTTTCTGATGGAAGCCGTCTGGTCAAAGTTTCTTCCGCAATACCAGAAACTCACGGAATTAATTTCCTCCGGGGAACTGGGAGAAATCAAAAACATTCTCGTTAATTTTGGATTCAGTCCGCAAGCGCCTGTTCCACCGCGACTTTTTGATCCCGCGCTCGGTGGGGGCAGCCTGCTGGATATCGGCATCTATAATGTGTTCCTGGTTCTTTCGGTTCTGGGGCGGCCGGACATTATTGAAGCTTCCATGACACCCACACCGGAGGGTGTGGATGAACAATGCGCAGCCCTGTTCAAGTATAAAAATGGCGCCATGGCGCAGCTTTTTTCATCCCTGTCAACCAATCTGGGAACAGACGCAGACATTAGCGGAACCAAAAGCAGGATCCGGCTCACCAGCCGCTTTTATGCCCCCAGTGCCACGATTGAATTGTATACCGGTAGAGAAGATAGTAAACAACTGATCCCGGTGTCGAAAGAAGGCGGGTCCGGATATCAGTATGAAGCAAGGCATGTCGGCGAATGCCTCCGTAAGGGCTTGACAGAAAGTCCGGTAATGAGCCATGCCGATTCTCTGCTGATGATGGAAACGATGGACCGCATCAGGGCTGCCGCCGGAATTCACTATGCAGCCGACGGAATTTATTAATGCATATCAGCACATGAGTAAACCTGTTTTCTGATGTCATTTCATCAGGTAATTACTGCTGGTTATGAAAAAGTTTTTGTTGTACTTATTAATTTCCGTTGCTGCTAACCAGCATGTCTATGCGCAGGACAGCCTGTTATCGCACCCTAAAATAACCGAAGTACTAATAGATACAGGCCAGTCACCCCTGAAATCAAAAATGAAAGAGATCCGGGCCGTCCGCATAGAGAAAACCCTCGTTACAGACGGTATCCTGAATGAACCGGAGTGGGCGCTGGCACCAGCCTCACCTCATTTTATCCAGATTGAACCCGAACAGGGAAAACCCGCGCTGTTCAATACAAATATAAAAGTACTTTATAACCAGGTTTACCTGTACGTAGGAATTTTCGCTATGGATCCGATGGGAAAGAAATCGATTATGTCGACGGACTTCATCCGCGATTTCGAATTAACAAAACACGATCTGGTGTCGCTGGCATTCGATGGTTTCAATGATCGCCGGAATGCGATGGCTTTTGTTACTGACGCTTATGGCGTGCAACGTGACTTACTGTCCTTCGACGATTTATATTATGATATTGACTGGAATGGACTCTGGCGCGTGCGTACCAACCGGACAGACTCCGGTTGGACAGCAGAAATTGCGATCCCCTGGCAAACACTCCGGTATCCGAAATCAAAGGATAGTTTGCAAACATGGGGATTCAATGTGTTTCGCAACAGGAGGTTGACCAATGAGCTCAGTGCCCTGTCAGAATTTCCACATGCATATACTACGTTGCGCATGAACTATGCCGGGCTGTTAACTAACCTGCAACCGCCGCCGCCTAAGCCCAATATTCTTTTCCAGCCCTATTTTCTTACACAGTATGATCATGAACAGAATATTATTCCGGATACGAAAGAAGAAAATACACATGTGAAAGTCGGAGGTGATTTGAAATGGGCGGTTAAACCGAATAGCATTTTGGACCTCACTGTCAATACCGATTTTGCGCAAGCTGATGTCGATCAGCAGGTAAACAATGTAACCAGGTTTTCCGTTTTTTTTCCTGAGAAAAGGCAATTCTTCCTGGAGAACGCATCCTTGTTTGGTGTAAGTGTTCAACAAGCCCCGGATCTTTCCGGAGGTCAGATGAGGATCCAGCCCTTTAATAGTCGCACCATCGGGTTGGACAGTATCGGAAATCCAATTCCCATTATCGGCGGCACGAGATATGTTCACCGGTCCGATAAATTGAACTACGGAGCCATTGTGATGCGACAGGGCAATTCAGGCGGCTATCCGTATACCAACTTTTTTGTGGGAAGGCTGTCTGATAATTTTGGTCAGTTGAACCGGGTCGGGTTAATGAGCACCATAAAAAATGATGCCCGGGGATCCAGTGTTGAAAATACCATCGATGGTTTTTTTCGCATGGGAGAAAGTCATTCTCTCAATACGATTTTAACGCATAGCTACTCAACAACAACCAGGCAGTCGGGCTTTGCCGGATCTGCCCAATATTTTTACTCTACCAATCAGATGAAAGTCTGGTGGACGGAATCTGTTGTTACCAAAGATTTCAATCCGGAAATGGGGTTCGTTTCGCGCACAGACGTCATTGCAACCACGCCCGGAATTTTTTATTTTTATCGCGGGAACCGGTTGCCTATAAAAAAATATCTCCTGGCCTTTGAACCCAGCTTTTCACCGGAAATGTATTTGCAGGCTTCCACGGGAAAACTGATTGAAGCGACCTATGCGACATTTCCCATCTGGCTCAATTTCAAAAGCGGAGCCTATTTAGGATATGGCTTCATCCCGACGTATCAGTATTTAACAGCGCCATTCCAGCCCCTGGGCGTTCCCATTGCGGCTGGGGAATACCGTTATACGCAACAACAGATCTGGGTTGGCACTAACCCGTCCAAAATGCTGAATCTGCAATTTGTTTATACCTGGGGACCTTATTTTAACGGGAGACTCAATTCGGGAGACTGGAAACTGCAGTTCGCGCCGATACCCAATATTTCTCTCACGGGTGAATACAACCAGAATAAATTTTTTGGTGTGGGGGAGGATAAAACTTATACAACCGTTAATTTATTTGTTTTACAAGGAAGATTTGCACTCAATCCCCGCCTGCAACTGACTGGCTTCTATCAGAAAAATTCTGACAACAGTTCACAGAATTATTATATCCGGTTTTCCTGGGAATATCAGCCCCTGTCTTTTGTGTACCTGATATTTAATCACCAGGAATTCAATCCTGCCGGATCCAAAGCAGTTCTGGACGACAATGCCATCGTGAAAATTAATTTCCTTAAACAATTCTGATCGCGCTGGAGGCGCGAAGCGCAAGGCGTGAAGCTTGAGGCTGGAGGCGTGAGGCTTTAAACTGAAGGTCAAATCGGAAGTTCAAGCAGAAGTTTAATAGGAGGCTCAACCTGGAGGCCTCAAGCTTCACGCCTCCAACTTCAAGCTTCATACCTCCAGCCTCAAGCTTCACGCCTCGCGTCTCAAGCTTTTTCGACCACCCGCAGATACAGCTCTTCGTCAATGGCTTTTTCTGATTTGGAAATGACAACGGTGGCGACTGCATTTCCTATAAAATTGATCAGTGCCCTGCCCTCACTCATAAACCGGTCAACGCCGATCAGTAAAACCAGGCCTTCAATGGGTATCACTTTCATGGCAGATAATGTAGACGCGAGAACGATAAACCCACTGCCCGTTACACCAGCTGCACCCTTGCTCGTGATGAGCAGAATGCCGATGATAACCAGTTGCTGCCCGAGGCTCAAATCGATCTGAAATACCTGCGCCAGGAAAATCACACTCATGCTCAGATAAATCGTTGTGCCATCCAGGTTAAAACTATATCCCGTCGGAATGATGAGACCAACAACTTCTTTTTCACAACCGGCTGCTTCCAGTTTTTGCATGACGGATGGCAATCCGGCTTCGCTGCTGCTCGCGCCGAACACAATGAGGATTTCATCCTTGATATAGACCAATAGTTTCCAAAAACTAAATCCGAAATACCGGCAGATGGCATTGAGAACAATAAAAATAAAAAGCAAACAGGTTAGATAAAAGCAAAGCATCAGTTTGCCCAAAACAAAAAGGCTCGCGAATCCAAATTTTCCGATCGTAAAAGCCATGCCCCCGAAAGCGCCGATGGGACTGAGTTTCATGATGATTTTCAGAATATTGAATATAACCTCGTTAATTTTATTAAGGCCCCCGATGATTGTTTTTCCGGATGGGCCCAGTTGTTTCAGTCCGACGGCAAAAAGGATACTGAAAAATAAAATCTGAAGAATATCTCCTTTCGCAAAAGAATCGAAAATATTGGAAGGCACGATATGAGAGAAAAAATCTCCCCAGCTAAAAGACTCGGCCTGTTTGGCAAATTCGCTAACCTGGGACGATTGGGTATTACTATGGACTACGCCCGCTCCGGGTTTGATCAGGTTGGCGACGATTAATCCGATCACCAGGGCAAATGAAGAAACGACTTCGAAATATACCAGGGCTTTCACGCCTACCCTTCCCACTTTTTTCATACTACCCGCTCCGGCTATTCCTGTAACGATACTGCAAAAGATCACTGGCGCGATAATCATCCGGATCATATTGATGAATGTATCGCTGATCAGTTTCGCTGTTGAAGCAAAAGATGGAAACAGCCAGCCGCACAAAACACCCAAGGTAATGCCAATTAAAACCTGGACATAGAGAACCTTAATATATCTCATGAATGCTAATGTCAATTATTAATTATTAATTATCAATTATTAATTATGGTCAATTGATAATTAATAATTAATAATTGATAATTACTTCAGCGCATTATCCACAATCTGTTGCGCTTCCTTCAACATCAAGTTCAGATGTTCTCTGCCAAGAAAACTTTCGGCATAAATTTTATAAATATTTTCTGTTCCGGAAGGCCTTGCGGCAATCCACCCGTTTTCTGTTTCCAGTTTGAGTCCGCCGATGGAAGCTCCGTTGCCGGGTGCTTTAGTAAGTACTGCTGTAATGGGTTCGCCAGCCATCGTCTTCTGACTGATATCATCCGGATTTAATTTTGAAAGTTTTGCTTTTTGTTCTGCATTGGCAGGGGCCTCCACCCGGTCATAAGTGGAATGACCCAGCTCGTCGGCCAGTGACTTATATATTTCTCCGGGATCACGGCCTAATACGGCTGTCATTTCTGCTGCGAGCAACGCGGGAATAAATCCATCCTTATCTGTTGTCCACACCTCTCCATTGGTCCGGCAGAACGTCGCGCCTGCGCTTTCCTCTCCGACGAATCCAAGTGAACCGTCAATGAGCCCATCCACAAACCATTTGAATCCAACGGGCACTTCATATAAGGGATGGTTCAATTTTTTGGTCACTCGGTCGATCATGCGGCTGCTGACCAGCGTCTTGCCAATAGCAATATCATGTTTCCAGCCAGGGCGGTTTTGCAGCAGATAAAAAATACAGGTAGTCAGGTATTGATTGGGGGGCACGAGGCCCACGCTTTTTGTAACCACACTGTGACGATCATGATCCGTATCACAGGCAACTGAAATATCATACTTATCCTTCATGCCAATCAATCGCTGCATGGCATATGCGGAAGAAGGATCCATCCTGATTTTTCCATCCCAGTCCACAGACATAAACCGGAACGTGGGATCCACTATATCACTCACCACATGCAGATTTAATTTATACCGCTCGGCTATAGGCTCCCAGTAATGAACCCCCGCACCACCCAGCGGATCTGCGCCAATATTGATTTTTGAATCCCGGATGATATCCATGTTCAGCACATTTTTCAAATCCTCCACGTAGTGATTGAGATAATCAAAACGGTGGGTGGTGGAAATACGCAGGGCTTTTTCATAACGCATCCGGATAATTCCCTTGAGTTTATTCTCCAGTAATTCATTTGCTTTTTTTTCGACCCAGGATGTAATCTCCGTACCTGCCGGACCGCCATGGGTCGCATTATATTTAAAGCCGCCATCATCGGGCGGATTATGGGATGGTGTAATCACAATACCGTCAGCCAGCCCGTCCTTGCGTCCTTTATTATAAGTCAGGATAGCATGAGATACAGCAGGCGTGGGCGTATATTCATTGTTGGTTGCAATCATTACCTCCACTTCGTTCGCCGCCAATACTTCCAGTGTTGTCACGGCAGCGGGCTCGGAAAGTGCATGCGTATCGATGCCCAGGAATAGCGGGCCCTCTATTTTTTGTTGCTTCCGGTATATGCAGATCGCCTGCGTAATGGCCAGGATATGCCATTCATTAAATGAATTGGTCAAGGACGAACCCCGGTGACCTGAAGTTCCAAAAGCTACTTTCTGCGCCGGGACGGAAACATCCGGTTGTTGCGAGAAATAGGCTGTAATCAAACGGGGGATATTTACAAGAATCGATGGATCGGCGGGTTTGCCGGCTGCCGGACTTATTTCCATATGGCTAAAGTTAAAGGTTTTCGAATTCTATAATTATAGCTGGGCTAAGTCTTTAAAGTTCTGAAGTTCCTGAATAAAAAATCAATATATGGGGGAAATAAAAACCGGAAAATTCAAATTATTCGGATAATTCCTATATTTACTGCAATAACAATTGCTTTTGAGAAAGTCCGCCTCCATTTTACTCCTGTTTATCCTACTGTTCAACATGATAGGATACCGCGCATGGTTTTATTATGCCGAACGGAAGGCTGATATAGCCATGGAAACGCGATTGGACAAGGACCAGTACGACGAGAATGACCTGATTTCTATTACAGTTCCCCTCGACAATCCCTATCAGCTGGAACAAAGGAATTACCAGCGAATTGATGGTGAAATCAACTTCCAGGGGAAGAATTTCAAATTCGTAAAACGTAAAGTTTCTGACGGCAAGCTGATCCTGCTTTGTATTCCCGATGCCCGCAAAATGGTTTTAAAGAAGGCAAAAGCAGAATACGGAAACGCCGCGAATGATTTAAACGGCAACAGTAAGGGCTCTTCCCGTTCCGGATCACAGAAAAACTACAGTGGCAACGATTACATTTCTGAAACTTTCCAACTCAGTACTTCCATACTTCCATACTTCCATACTTCCATACTCAGCGTTGTTGTCAACGCTGACTTAGCCAGTGCGCAAGTGCCTGCTCCAGGCAAACCGCCCAAGTCAACCATGGCCTGATCCATGCGTTAGTTCCCTATTTTCCTCTTAAATAATGTTCTCATGTCACGATTATTTTTAATAATCGGCATTCTTCTGTTACTGGCTACAGAAATTTTGCGCGTTTATTTTATCATGCCTTTCCCGGGTAGTCAGCAGTCAAATACTATTGACTGGGCCTTTTATATTGAAAAATATAAATGGCTGTTGCGGATCATTGGCCTGGTACTGGTTGCAAAACCGGTTTATGAATTATTTACCGGAAAGAAGCTTTTACCTAAAATTCTGTTTTCTGTGTTCGCCATCATCTATTTAGTTATTTTCTTCTTTTTCAATTTCAGGTTTGAGGCCGATAAAATGTTTTATCAACCCTCAGTCAAAAACTTTTCTTCCTCTGCCGGTAATACGATTGACAGCAATAAACTCATCATCGGTATAGATATCAATGGAGAATCCAGGGCCTATCCCATCCAGATCATCGGGTATCACCACCAGGTAAAAGATACTGTTGGAAATACACCCGTGATGATAACATATTGTACGGTTTGTCGTACAGGCCGTGTGTACTCACCATTAGTCGACGGAAAGCTGGAAAAATTCAGGTTAGTCGGAATGGATCATTTCAATGCGATGTTTGAAGATGAAACTACGAAGAGCTGGTGGCAACAGGCCACTGGTATTGCGATAGCGGGTCCCCTGAAAGGCTCCCATCTGGAAGAAATTCCTTCTCACCAGGCTTCTCTCGCTTCCTGGCTCCGCCTTCATCCGAATTCAACCATTCTTCAACCAGACAGCAACTACAAAAAAGATTACGACGACCTGGCAAATTTCGATAAGGGTACCATCAAGGGCCATCTCGAAAAAAGAGATTCTGCTTCCTGGAAAATGAAATCCTGGGTGGTCGGAGTAAAAACAAATGGTTTTGAAAAAGCATATGACTGGAATGACCTCTTAAAAGACGATATCATCCAGGACACCATTGGCCGTCAGCCGGTCTTACTCGTACTGGAAAAAGATACGAGTAGTTTTCACGTATACAGCCGGGTCTTGCAGGGCCAGACGCTGATCTTCTCTTTGGACAGAGGGCTTAGTCAACTTACGGATTCCAATACCCATTCCGTGTGGAACCTGAACGGCCTTTGTACCAGCGGCACTTATAAAGACGCACAACTTGAAACGCTGTCGGCATACCAGGAATTCTGGCATAGCTGGAAGCAATTTCATCCCAATACAACGCGAACGATTAATAATTAAACATGGCATATATAGAACTGAATAATCGCTTACCAGGCATCACCGGTTTATTGGAAAACCGGGTTGACACGGCAGCACCTATCCGTGAACTCACACAAATGCTTTTGCGCGGAGAAAATACCCTAACGGAAATGGAAAGAGAACTGGTCGCTACCATTGTCTCTTTTAAAAATCAATGCCGCTTTTGTACGAATGCGCATGCGTCAACAGTAATCGCGCTGGGAGGCAGCCGGGAATTACTGGAAAAAGTTTACCATGACCTGGAGAATGCACCGCTTTCCGAAAAGATGAAAGCCTTACTGGTTATCGGATCCAAAGTACAGGAAATCGGAAAGGCTGTGCTGCCTGAACATGTGAACCGTGCTAAAAAAGCAGGCGCCACCGATACGGAAATCCATGACACCGTTTTGATCGCAGCACTTTTTTGCCTTTATAACCGGTATGTGGATGGTTTAGGCACTTATTGCCCGGAAGATCCGGCTTACTATCAAAAGCTCGCATCCAGGCTGGTTACTATCGGGTACGACAGACCGAAAGATGAACTGGCAAGAGCAGGAGAAGATAAATACAAATAGAAAAAAATGAACGGATCAGTAGAAATGTCTTTAACTAAACCGGTTGGTTTGCAGAAATACAAACGGGCATTATTTCTTATTTGCTTTTTCAGCAGTATGTTCGGTGGAACTGTGTCCACGCTGATGTCGGTTTATCTGCCGGATGCAATTAAAGATCTTTTACACGATACAAGCGGACAAAGCACCGACAATATCAGCGCCACCATCAATTCGATTTTTATTTTCGGATGGACTGCCGGCGGTATCGTCTGGGGCATTTTCTGCGATACACTCGGAAGAAAGAAATCATTTATTTACGCGACCGTTTGTTATGGATTGTTTACTATCCTTACCGGACTGGCGCCTAGCTGGTTCACGGTAGTTCTTTGCCGTTTTCTATCAGGCTTTGGAATCGGGGGCGTGCTGGTGATTACGACCATGCTGGTTTCAGAAGGTTACCAGGAGAAAAAAAGAGCAGTTCTGCTTGGCATTTTATCCATCTCTATCCCGGTCGGTATTTTTTCTGCTGGTCTGCTCACCTATTTTGTTTCGCAATGGCGATATGCTTTTATGGTTGGCGCCATCCCGGTACTTCTGTCCGGAATGGCCGCCATCTTTTTTACCGAATCTGAAAAATGGGTAACGGCAAAGAAAAAAGAAAATGAAGCATTCAATAATCTCAACCAGTTGTTCAGCAAAGAGAACAGCCGGAACCTCATCATGGGCTCACTGGTTTTCGGCGCTGCCCTGATAGGTTTGTGGGCCACTTTTTCCTGGCTTCCTTTCTGGATTCAAAACCTCGTTTCAGGAACAACCGGACAAAAAGAAAGAGGACTGGCCATGATGACAATGGGAGGCGGCGGATTGCTGGGCGGATTTATTTCAGGATGGGTTGTACATGCGTTGGGCCTGAAGAGAACCCTGCTCATATGTTTTGGAGCAAGCTTCATTCTGGCCTTCATTTTATTTAAACTGACAACGACTCTTTCCCCGGGCACCTATTTTCAGATCGCATTCATTACGATTTTTTTTGGGATGAGCCAGGGCGCACTGTCGATGTATATTCCCGAACTCTTCCCGGTTTCCCTGAGCGCAACCGCAACCGGTGTTTGTTTCAACCTGGGAAGGATCATTACAGGAGTCGCCGTTTTCTTTATCGGCTCCCTGGTGGAAATGCTCGGTGGATACGGAAACGCAATTTTTTATTTTGATTTTGTTTTTCTCATCGGCTTTATCATCACATTGTTTAATAAGCAAACAAGACATGAAGAATACGCGAAATAATTGTCAATTGTCAATTAATGCAAATCAAAAAACATTCGTAATAATTAACAATTAACAATTGATAATTAACAATTAGTATGGCTTACATAGAAGTAGAAGAAGGAGTCCCCGGCATCCGGAGCCTGTTTAATTTCAGGCCTGAAACAGGCAAGCCCTTATGTGAACTCGCCGAGCTCCTGCTTCGGGGTCCGTCCCCATTGAGTTCTGCAGAAAGGGAATTAATCGCCGCATATGTATCAAACAGAAACGGCTGTATGTTTTGCAGGAACAGCCATGCTGCTGCCGCCCGCTGCTGGTATGGTGATAAAAAAGATATTGTAGATGAGCTGCTGCAGGATCAAACTGCAAATTCACTTTCACTCAAAATGAAGGCCCTGTTACTGATTGCCGGTAAAGTGCAGGTCAGTGGCAAATCCGTTCAACCGGAGGATATAGAGGCTGCAAGAAAAGCCGGCGCCAACGACACCGATATTCACGATACGGTTCTGATTGCTGCGTCTTTCTCCATGTTTAATCGCTACGTGGACGGGCTCGACAGTTATACACCCACCGGTGAAGCGGCTTATGAAGAAATGGGAAAAAGAATGCAGACAAAAGGTTATCATATTTAATAAAATTAAAAACAATAAAAATGGCATGGATTGATTTGAAGAATGATTTGCCAGGCATACGAGGACCTATGATTTACAGGCCCGACACAGGGGCGATTCTTAATGATCTGGCAGAAGCACTATTGCACGACGAAAATAATTCCCTGAGCCGTGGTGACCGCGAATTAATCGGCGCTTATGTATCCTCAGAGAACGATTGTTTTTTTTGTCAGAATGTACATGGCGCGATGGCCGGGTATTACTATGAAAAAGACATGCCGTTTATCGAAACTGTTAAAAAAGATTTTCAACAGGCTGATATTTCTGAAAAATTAAAATCCCTGCTCACCATTGCCGGCAGTGTGCAGACAGGCGGTAAAAATGTTACGCAGGAACAAATCGAAAACGCTATAAAACAAGGCGCCACGGATCGTGAAATTCACGATACGGTTTTAATCGCTGCGGCTTTTAGCATGTTTAACAGATATGTGGACGGGCTCAATACCTGGGCGCCTCAGGATCTTCAGGTATATGTAGATCGTGCACCGATGCGAGCGAGGGAGGGTTACTCTCAGGCGGGACTCACTAAGTAGTATGGAAGTATGGAAGTATGGAAAAGCAAAAAAACTAAAAAACTAAAAAACTAAATCACTACTTCCATTCTTCCATACTTGTGATTTAGTTTTTGTGATACAGTAATGTTTTTTAATAATAAAATGTTTAAGTTATGCCATACATCGATGTAGACAAAAACCTTCCCGGCATCAGATCCCTGATGGCCTTTCGTCCGGAAACCGCTGAACCACTCAGTGCGCTGGCGGAAATCTTATTGCGGGACAATGTCGGTCTGAGTCCGACCGATCGCGAACTGATCGGAACCTATGTTTCCTATCTGAACGATTGTTTTTATTGTCATCATTCACACGGCGCAATCGCCAGCTGTTATCTGAACGGCGACCAGGACCTGGTAAATGCCGTGAGGAATAATTACAAGGAAGCGCCCATTTCAGAAAAACTGAAATCGCTTTTGCAGATCGCGGGCAAGGTTCAGAAAAGCGGCAAAGCCGTTTTACAGGAAGATATCGACAATGCCCGTCAACAGGGAGCAACGGATCGTGATATCCACGACACGGTTCTGATCGCAGCGGCATTTTGTTTATTCAACCGGTATGTTGACGGGCTCGCTTCTGTTGCACCCCAGGATTTGTCAACCTATCCCCTGCGCGCAAAGCAAATCGTGGAGCATGGATATGGGTCTCATATTTTTTCACAACCTCAGCCCATTTAAGCTGAACGCCTAACGCGGAAAGCTTAACGCAAGCTTTTAGAAAACGCCAACCATAATTAAAAACCAAAAATTAAAAACCAACAATTGACAATTAACAATTGACAATTAACAATCAACAAAACCGCTTTATGAGAAATTTCAAATTAATCACCACCTTTCTAATCTTCTGTATTGCCGGGATGCCTTTTATCAGCAAGGCACAGGTCAGACCTATTACAGGAACTGTGCTCGATGGCAAGAACCATCCGGTTGCCGGAGCAAGTATTTTAATCCAGGGAAAATCCCAGGGCACTGTAACGGATGAAGCAGGAAAATTTAAATTAAGCGTTCCGGAAAACGCTTCCCTGATTATCAGTTTTACGGGATACCGAACCCAGATCGTACACTGGAACGGTTCATCCGATTTAAAAATTGATATGGTGGAAGACGTCGCCCGGCTGGATGAAATCGTGGTGACGGGATTGAGCACGAGTGTCAAAAGAAGAAACCTCGCCAACAACGTAGCCGTTATCAATGCGACACAACTTAATGGTGTAGCGCCTTCCCAAACATTCGACCAGGCGCTCAACGGAAAAATTCCGGGAGCAACCATCAATTCAAATACCGGTGCACCCGGGGGCGGCCAGTCTGTCAAACTACGCGGGGTGACTTCTATTTACGGAAATACACAACCACTCTATGTAATTGATGGTGTGTTCGTGGATAACACGGCCACTTCCGCGGGCCTGAACTTTGTAACCGGAGCACTGGGCGGTGGCGCGCTCACGTCCAACCAGGATAATCCTTCCGGAAGAATTTCGGACATCAATGCGGAAGACATCGAAAATGTTGAAATCTTAAAAGGTGCATCTGCAGCTGCGATATATGGTTCAAGAGCAGCAGGTGGTGTAATTATCGTCACTACGAAAAAAGGGCATACGGGAAGAACCCATATCACTTTCTCGCAGGACCTCGGTTTTATTAAAGTGAGAAAACTGTTGGGCGTTCGTCAATTCACTGCACAAACAGCAGCGGGTTTATCAAACGATAGTTTAACAGGCTTAAAATATGCCGCTGAGTTCACAGCAGCAAAAGCCTCCGGACAACTTTATGATTATGAAAAAGAGATATTCGGCAACACAGGCTTCGCAAGAAATACGCTCGTCAGTGTAAGCGGCGGAGGTGAAAGAACAACTTTTTATTTATCTGCCGGTCAGAAGGATGAAACAGGAATTGTAAAAAATACCGGTTACCGCAATACCAGTCTCCGTTTTAATATTGATCATCATATTTCTGACAACGTGAAAGTGGGTATCAGTACGAACTATCTGAATACATCCGGTAACCGTGGCTTGTCTGGAAATGACAATTCAGGTGTGACACTGGGTATCGCACTTTCTTCCACACCACAATTTGCACAGCTGCACCCGGATCAGTTCGGCAATTATCCGAACAATCCATTCGCCGCTTCCAACCCGTTGCAGACTGTTGCCCTGATGCAAAACCATGAAGGAGTAAACAGGTTCATCACAGGCATCGGACTCGAAGCAGTATTTCAGCGTTCTGAAAAAAGCGTAACCAAATTTGTGGCAGGAGGAGGTTTTGATTTTTATAGCCTGGAAACAAATGTTCTTTTCCCGAGCACACTGCAATTTCAGTCTGTTAACAAAGGAACGTCCATCCAGGGTTTCACCAATAGTCTGAATGTGAATGCCATTCTTTCCCTGGTAAATACATACAATGTTTCAAGGAACCTGATATTGACAACTTCAGCAGGATTTACCCTGGAAGATGGATCCTACAATAATTTACTCAATGCCGCTACGCAGGTGATCTCTGGCCAGTCGAATGTAGACCAGGCCGGATCGCTGACTGCAACCCAGGTTCGCACACAATTTCAGAACCAGGGCATCTACGTCCAGGAAGAAGCCGCCATCATTGATGCGATCACGGCAACCGCTGGTGTGCGTTTTGACCGGTCGTCTAATAACGGAGACGCCACCAAATTTTACGTTTATCCGAAAGCCGGTTTGTCATGGAACCTGACGCATAGCGGTATCCTGGATCCCGAAGGAGTTTTCAGCAATTTCAAATTGAGGGCCGCATACGGAGAAGCCAATAACACACCGGCTTACGGCTCCAAGTTTACAGCTATGAATGTTTCGAATATCGGCGGCCTGCCCGGTTCAATCATCGGATTACAGGAAGGACAACCGAATATCGAACCTGAAAGACAAAGTGAATTTGAAACAGGTTTGGACTTCAGTATACTGAAAGGCCAATTGAGTTTTGAATTTACTTATTACAAGAAAAAGATTTCTAATTTCCTTATGCAGAGCAATCCTCCCTCCTCTTCCGGATTTTCAACGAGCTGGGTGAATGCGGGAGATTTGCAGAATGAGGGAGTGGAACTGAGTTTGAATGCAAGACCCGTTCAGAACAGAAACATAACATGGAATACAACCTTTAATTTCTGGTTGAACCGTTCATTAGTTACACGCCTGATCACAAATCCGACACCGCAGGGATCTTTTGGATATGTGTTGGGAACTTATCAGATCCAACAGGGTGCATCGGCCACGCAGATCCTCGGTCTCTCGCCTACCGGCATTGTGAAATGGGGTGATGCTGAACCCACTTTCCAGATGAATACGTACAACGAAATTACTTTCCAGAATAAAATTAGTTTGCGATTCCTGCTGCATTGGAAAAACGGCGGACAAAACGTAAATCTGACAAACCTGGAAAATGATTTTGGCGGAACCAGCGCAGACTGGGATGCACAAACCATTCAAAAAGGTGTACCCAACGGAGCCTACCGCATCAGCCAGATTGGTACGAGTGCCCAGGAATTTGTACAGAATTCAGGATACGTGAAACTGCGTGAAATCGGTCTTTACTATTCATTCAGTACTTCCCGCGATAATTTCTTAAAAGGACTCCGCGTAGGTGTATCCATGACGAACTTTTTTGTCTGGACAAAATATGCAGCGTACGATCCTGAAGTTTCAAATTTCGGAACAGGTTTCTCCAGTGGTGTGGATGTAGATCCTTATCCTGCAACCAAACGTGCTGATTTTCACATTTCACTGGATTTTTAAACCCATTAGATCAACTATTATGAAAAAAATTATTTTAAATAGTCTGCTAGTTATCTCCGCGAGCACATTGTTCATTTCCTGCCAGAAGGATTATGGAAACCTGAACAGCCCGACGGTTGAAAGTTTTTTGTCAAACTCCCCCGCGAGTAGTCTGAACAATCTCGTGACCGGTTCAGAATCGGGTATGCGCACGAATATGGCGCTGTACCTGGATGATGTCGGATCAATCGGCAGGGAAAATTATCGTTTCTCTGCATCTGAACCCCGGTACGTGACGGATCTGCTGGGTGCTGACAATGCCGTATTGAGCAATAGTAATTTCTATATTACAAATACATGGGCTGCCCGGTATCGTGTTGTGAAGAATTGCAATACACTGATACAGGCCGCTACCAATTCAAAACTGATCACAGCCGAACAGAGATCCGGTTATATCGGTTTTGCTGAAACGATCAAAGCTTATCAGCTCCTGTTATGCCTGAACCAGACCGATTCAAACGGTATTCGCATCGATGTAAGTAATCCGGAGGCACTCGGTCCGATTGTCGGGCTCAATCCTTCACTGGATGCTATACAGGCTTTGCTGGATTCAGGTAAGGCGGCTCTGGCTGCGGGAACAGTCGCCTTTCCCCTTTCCTCCGGCTTCAGTGGATTTTCTGATGCACCAGGACTGATACAATTCAACCGCGCTTTATCGGCAAGAGTTCAGGTATACCGTCAGGACTGGACTGATGCATTAACAGCACTGAGTCAATCTTTCTTCAGCCTGGCAGGTGACTTTAACCTGGGTGTTTTTTCAGTGTTCGGAACCGGATCCGGCGACCAGCTGAACCCTGCTTTTATTCCCCAGAGACAAACAGGAGAAGTGCGTGTTGCAAATCCTTCCTATGCACAGAACATCCTGCCGAACGATGACCGGATTTCCAAGGCGACATTAAGACCGGTTGCATCGCTCAATAACCTGAGCAGCGACCGCGATGTATGGGTATATACTTCCAGCACCGCGCCTATGCCGATTGTCAGGAATGAAGAACTGATCCTGATTTATGCAGAAGCAAATATTCAGACAAATAATTTCACGGAGGCCGTTAAAGCACTTAATGTGATCCGGGAAAAACATGGTCTGCCCGATTATTCAGGTGCCATGACGCAGACAGCACTCATCAGCGAAATGTTGTACGAAAGAAGATATTCATTGTTCTTCGAAGGGCACCGCTGGGTTGATGTAAGGCGTTATAATGAGCTAAACACATTGCCTATTGACCGTCCGGGAGATAATGTATGGAGTTTATTTCCATTGCCGGTTTCAGAGCAATAAACTATTTTGGTGGTTACGATGCGGCTGTTCAAAGAAATTTGGGCAGCCTTT
>Ga0209863_10000354_pt1 | contig 25204 bp, 9 predicted proteins | sample OrgsoiDNA2013046_FD_185796 | JGI IMG/M metagenome (GOLD analysis project Ga0209863, IMG submission 185796) | Permafrost soil microbial communities from the Arctic, to analyse light accelerated degradation of dissolved organic matter (DOM) -... | ecosystem: Environmental > Terrestrial > Soil >...
CGAATTGCTTATGCCAACAAAATTTAAACTCCTAGCGGGGCTGAACACCGCGTTACTTCTTTTCCTCAGCGTAAGTCTTTTTGCTCAAACAACTATTACTGGCCGTGTTTTAGGTAGTACGGACAAGCAGCCAATTGTTGGGGCAACAGTACAGGTAAAGGGTGGCAAGTCAGCTACTTTGACCGGTTCGGATGGATCATTCAGTATCACATCCTCTCAGAAAGTGAGTGCGTTAATTGTTACTATTGTGGGTTATGAACCTCTTACGGTTTCTGTAAAAGGAAACAGTGTAGGGGATGTCATGCTATCCACATCCACTACCTCGCTGAATGACGTAGTAGTAACAGGGTACACCACCCAGAAGAAAAAAGATCTGACGGGTGCGGTGGACGTTGTGAATGTAAAAGACATGAAGGCCATCCAGGCAGGTAGTCCCGAACAAATGTTGCAAGGGCAGGCCTCCGGGGTAACGGTTATTACTTCAGGAGCGCCCGGCGGACCGACTAACGTGTTCATCCGCGGTGTTACTTCTTTTGGTAATACCGATCCATTGTATATTATTGATGGAGTTCAATTGCCTTATCATGATATCAATGCTCAGGACATCGAATCCGTGCAGGTATTAAAAGATGCATCAGCATCCATATTCGGCGTGCGCGGATCAAACGGGGTGGTTATCATCACAACCAAGAGAGGTAAATCTGTTGGTAAACCAACACTTACATTCGATGGTTATGCCGGTACTCAAATTCCTTTATCCGGGAATCCTTTCCATCTCCTGAATGCACAGGAACTCGCCAATGCACTCTGGCAGGCGGATATCACATCCGGCCAGGTGGATACAGGGACGAAATTGCCAACTTCACAGCAATATGGTAACGGAGCTACTCCGGTATTGCCGGATTATATCACACCCGGTGGCGCCAAAGCAGGCAGTCCGGCTGTGGATCCATCCAAATACAATGTGGACTATACGAAAGGTCCGATTTACCAGATCACTGCTGCCAACAAACAAGGTACTGACTGGTTCCACGAATTATTCAAACCGGCGCCCATCCAGAGTTATAATGTAGGATTATCGGGCGGAAGTGATAAATCAACTTATTTCTTCTCCGCGGGTTATTTTAACCAGCAGGGAACATTGATCGATACGTATCTGAAAAGATATATGATGAGGATGAATACCACTTTTGCTTTGTCAAAGGGTATTCGTGTCGGTGAAAATTTCTATGGCTTCTATCTGGATAACCCACAGATCGGTTATTTTGGTGAAAACCAGATCAACTTTGACTATCGCGAACAGGCGATCATTCCGGTACACGATAGCCAGGGCAACTGGGCAGGTTCAAACGGACCTGAACTGGGCAACGCATCAAATCCGGTTGCCAACCAGGAAAGAACCAAGGACAACCGCGGATATAGCTGGACCATGATGGGTAATGTTTGGGGCGAAGTAGATTTCCTGAAACATTTCACGGTCAGGACCAGTTTCGGGGGTCTGATTAATAATCAGTACAACTGGCAGTACACCTACCACACTTATGAAAATGCAGAAAACAACGGTTCCAACCAATATTCAGAAGGCGCCAGTTACAATAACTACTATGATTGGGTAAACACACTGACTTATACCAACACATTTGGGAAGAGCAATCTGAAAGTTTTCGTTGGAACGGAAGCGATTGATATTTCCGGTCACGCTGTAGGTGGGAATAGAATCAATTATTTCTCCGACAACCTGAATCTCAGAACACTTAGCAACGGTGATCCAAAGGGACAGACAAACTTTAGCGGACAAGGATCCGGTTCACTATACTCATTGTTTGCCCAGGCCAACTATGCATACAATGACAGATATCTCCTGACAGCAACGATTCGTCGGGACGGCGCATCTGTTTTCGGAGAACAGTCTCAGTTCGGTTATTTCCCGGCATTTTCAGGTGGATGGATTTTAACGCAGGAAGACTTTATGAGTGGAGTGACATGGTTGAACTTCCTGAAGCTTAGAGCAAGCTGGGGTAAACTGGGTTCTTATGCCAATGTGGATCCTCTTAACCAGTTCACTCTATATGGCGCAAGTGCGGGACAATCTTATTATGATATCGGCGGTACCAGCAACAGTACGGTTCTCGGATTCCAGGCATCGCATTACGGCAGCCCGGCAACAGGATGGGAACAGGATGTGATCACGAACTTTGGTATGGACGCGGTATTAATTAAAAATAAAATCGAATTCACCATAGAATACTACCAAAAGAAAATCAAAGGCCTGTTATTCCAGGATAATGCTGCCGCAACTTCCGGTGCATTTGCAAGCGGTGAACCTTCTGGCGCACAATTGCCTTCTGTAAATATCGGAGACGTACAGAATAACGGTGTGGACATGAGCTTAACTTACCATGCGACACTAAGTCCGGTTTCTAAATTGAATATCACGGGTATTTTTACTACTTATTCCAGCAAGGTTGTTAGCATTCCGAATGCGGGTGGTTACTTCACAACAGGTGGCACACGTATCGGTGACTTTGTTCGAAATGAAGTAGGTCATCCGGTAGGTTCATTTTACGGATACCAGGTAATCGGTTATTTCGCCAGTGCGGATGATGTAACAAAATCACCCACCCAGCAAGATGCTGCTCCCGGCCGTTTCAAATATGCCGATATCAATCATGACGGTAAAATCGATGCAACAGACCGTACATTTTTTGGCAATCCCAATCCGAAGTTTACTTACGGTTTGAATGCCAATGCCACCGTTAAAGACTTTGATTTTACAGCACTATTCTACGGTTCATATGGCAACGAAGTGGTTAACTACCAGCGCTATTGGACCGATATGTGGGCATCCTTCCAGGGTAATAAGAGCATTAACCTGTTATACAATTCCTGGACACCTACAAACCTGAATCCTAAAGCGCCGATCCTCGAAAACGCGTCAACATTTAGTACTAACACGGTTCCGAATTCGTTCTATAAAGAAAGCGGATCCTTCTTCAAACTGCGTTCTTTGATTATCGGGTATACTTTACCAACAGCTCCTTTAAAAAGTGTAGGTATTGATAAGTTAAGGATTTATGTGCAGGGTTCAAACCTGTTTACCATTACTGACTATACAGGTCTGGATCCTGAAATTGGCGGAAATTCTTCAGCTTTTGGTATTGACTACGGATCATATCCGGGTAACCAGAAGTCTTACTCCGTCGGAATAAGCTGTACTTTTTAACTCATTGAATATCTGTTAAATTAAAACATATGAAAAGAACAAATAATAAAATATTAATTCCCTTCGGGTTCGCCGTCGTAGGACTGGTGTTCTCCTGTAGTAAAAGTTTCCTGACTAAATCGCCGGTCGGTAACTATACTCCGGATGTCGTTGCAACCAAAGCAGGTGTTGCGGGTCTTTTGATAGGTGCCTACTCCCTTCTGGATGGAAAGGGTGGTGCCGGAACCGGTGTGCCAGGTGGTGGTGACTGGGTTTCAGCAGGATCTAACTGGGTTTACGGAAGCGTTTGCGCCGATGATGCCCATAAAGGTTCTGATCCGGGTGACCAGCCCGATATTGTTTCCCTGATGACCTGGTCAGAGTCTTCTACTAATATTTATATTTTAGGTAAATGGGAAGCCTGTTATGACGGTGTTCAGCGTTCGAATGAAGTAATCCGGGAAATGCGCATTACACCTGGTCTCGTGCCTGCTGATACGGTTCAGTTTACTGCTGAAGCCCGTTTTCTCCGCGCCCACTATATGATGGAACTGAAGAAAGTGTTTGGTAATGTTCCTTATGTGGACGAATCAGTTACTTATACAGCTGGTAACTGGCGCGTGCCAAACAGTGCCGATGTTGCCAGCAATAATACACAGGTATGGCCATTGATCGAAGCTGATTTACAATATGGAATTGATAATCTTCCGGAAACACAAAGCGCTGTAGGGCGGATCAACAAATGGGGTGCCAAAGCTTACCTCGCGAAGGCCAAAATGTATCAGCAGAAATATTCTGATGCACTTCCTTTGTTGCTTGATGTCATTGCGAATGGAAAAACTTCCGGTGGTATCAAATATGCCCTGGTTGCCAAATTCAATGATATGTTCAATGCAGCTACGAAGAACAATAGCGAGTCTGTTTTCGCGGTGCAGAATTCAGTGAATGACGGATCAACTGCTGCAAATGCAAATGCCGGAGACGTGCTGAACTTTTCTTATGATCCTTCCAAACCGGTATCCTGTTGCGGATTTAATCAGCCTTCATATAGTCTGACCAATGCTTATAAAACAGATCCTGTTACGGGATATGCATTACCGGATACCTATAACAATTCGAATTTCCACAATGATGAAGGCATCAAGAGTTCAGATCCGTTTACTCCGGATGCTGTACAGGCTCTTGATCCTCGTTTAGACTGGACAGTGGGAAGAAGAGGTATTCCATTCCTGGATTGGGGCCTTAATCCTGGTTTCACCTTTGTTCGTAACCAGGCCAGTGGTGGACCTTATGCTCCGATAAAAAATGCACCATATGCTTCTCAGGTAGGTGTGTTTACTGATAAATCATCCTGGACAGCCGGTTATACAGCAATCAATATTAACCTGATTCGCTTTGCAGACGTTTTACTCTGGGCGGCAGAATGCCAGGTGGAAGCCAATGCACTGGATGCTGCTCAGGATCTGGTAAATATCGTTAGAAACAGGGCTGCTAATCCTGCCGGTTTCGTTCATACTTATATTGATAATACGAAACCACAACTTGGTTTTACCGCTATACCTGCTGCTAACTATATCGTCAAGCCCTATGCTGCAGGATTTTTTGCAGGACTGGGTCAGGCCGGTGCACGTAAATATGTTCATTTTGAAAGAAGGCTTGAACTGGGAATGGAAGGACAACGCTTCTTCGACCTGGTTCGTTATGGACAAGCCGAAGCTGCAGCTGAGCTAAACGCTTATGTTGCCAAGGAAGTAGGTTATGGATATTCACTTCTTTCAGGAGCTACATTCGGTGCCAATTCTATGTATTTTGCAATTCCACAACAGGAAATAGATGCAAGTACTGAAGCTGGTAAACCAACACTCACACAGAATCCCGGGTACTAAACGTATCTGTAGATAAAGATCATGCAAGTCCTGTCTCGGCCAGTCCAGACAGGATTTTGCTTTTTTAGCGACCGGTCATTTTGTTATTGAAACATTTATATTGCACCCGAAAATTTATTCAATGATCGCCAGGCAGATGATCCGATATATCATTTATTCTTTCCTGATATTCATTTGCTTTTCATGTAACCGGCACAAGACTTTATTCGAAACGATTTCTTCCGATCAGTCAGGCATTCATTTCAATAATGAAATAAAGGAAACCGATTCCCTGAATGTTCTGAAGGTCTCTAATATCTATAATGGGGGCGGCGTGGGCATAGGCGATTTTAACCAGGATGGATTGCAGGATATTTATTTCACCGGCAACCTGGTGGCAAATAAATTATATCTGAATAAAGGAGATTTCAAATTTGAAGACATAACTGCCGCTTCCGGAGCAGACGGAGAAGGAAAATGGTGCCGCGGTGTTTCTGTTGTAGATATCAATAACGACGGCTGGCCCGATATATATGTTTCCGCAACCATCAATCCCAGTGGAGAGAAACGAAAAAACATTCTGTACATCAACCAGGGATTGGATAAAAACGGGATTCCGCATTTTAAGGATATGGCTGCCGAATATGGCCTGGCTGATTCCAGCTTTTCCACGATGGCGGCTTTTTTTGACTATGATAATGACGGAGACCTGGACATGTATCTGGTCGTGAATGAAATTGTAAATTCATCATTGCCCAATGTATTTCACATACTGGCGCGCGATGGTTCTTTTCCCAGTAGTGGAAAATTATTTCGCAACGACTGGAATGCGAAATTAAAACATCCCGTATTTACCGATGTAAGCAAAGCAGCCGGTGTTGCTATAGAAGGATATGGTCACAGCGTAAATGTTTGTGACATCAACAAGGACGGATGGAAAGATTTGTATGTCACCAATGATTATCTCCCGAATGATCTGCTCCTGATTAATAATCATGACGGAACATTTACGGACCACCTGGGTGAGTATTTTAAACATACTTCTTCCAATTCAATGGGAATTGATATAAACGATGTGAATAATGACGGGCTGGAAGATGTGATGGTGCTGGATATGAATCCCGAGGATAATTTCCGGAAAAAAATGATGATGAATCCGGGCAGCTATCTGACATATCAAAACAGCGATTTTTTCGGATACAATTACCAGTATGTTCGTAATACCCTGCAATTAAATCAGGGACCCAGGGTAACTCGTGGGGACTCCATCGATGCGCCCATTTTCAGTGATATTTCTTTTTATGCCGGCGTGGCTGAAACAGACTGGAGTTGGACGCCATTGCTGACGGATTTCGACAATGACGGATACCGCGACCTGATCATCACCAATGGATTTCCCAAAGACGTCACGGATCATGACTTCATCGCATTCAGGAACGTTTCCAGTTCCCTGGTTTCCACTTCGGACCTGCTCAAACAGATCCCGGAAGTAAAACTCCATAATTACGCATATCACAATAACGGCGATCTCAGTTTTTCGGATGTAAGCAAGGACTGGGGTCTGATGACTCCGAGCTTTTCTAACGGTGCCGCATATGCGGATCTGGACAACGATGGTTTCCCGGATCTCGTTGTGAATAATATCAACGATGAAGCCGGCATCTTTCGTAACAAAAGCAGAGAGAATCAGAAAACCCCGAACCATTTCCTGAAAATAAAATTCAGGGGGGATAGTCTCAACAGGGATGGCTTCGGAGCTAGTGTTGAACTCCACTATGATCACGGCAAACGACAGGTATACGAGAACACTCCCTATCGCGGGTATCTGTCTACCGTAGAAAATCTCGCATTCTTTGGGTTGGGAACCTTGGCCATGGTGGATACCGTATTGATTCGCTGGCCGGGTGGTAAACAAGAGCTTCTTACTCAGATAAAAACAAATCAGCTTTTGCTTGTGGATCAGAAAAAAGCAAAAGACCTGTTTGATTCTCCGAAAGCTGCCCTGGCAACAAACAGTCTGTTCAGCGAGATTACGGATTCCCTGGGTATGCAATACATGCATAAGGAACGGGATTATATTGATTTTAACATCCAGAAATTACTTCCGCATAAATTATCGGATTATGGTCCGGCCCTGGCCGTTGGTGATATAGACGGAAACGGTCTGGAAGACATGATCGTAGGCGGATCTCCCAATCGCAGTGCAAGGATTTTTCTACAACAAGCAGATGGTAAATTTATTCAGAAGTCGCTGTTACCGACTGATTCACTCAATAAGACGGCACATGATATGGGTTTGTTATTGTTTGACGCTGATGGCGACGGGGATCTGGATCTGTATATTGCTTCGGGTGGTAATGAAATGCCTCCCAATACAGCCGCCTACCAGGATCGCTTTTATCTGAATGACGGCAAGGGAAATTTTACAGAACACCCGGAAGCGATTCCGAAAAACCTGACCAGCAAGTTTTGCGTCCGGGCAGCGGATTTCGATCATGACGGAGACCTGGACCTTTTTGTTTCAGGGAGAGTGGATCCCGGAAACTATCCGAGACCGGTATCCAGTTTCATATTGAGAAATGATTCAAAAAATGGTCATGTTCTTTTCACGGATGTGACGAAAACAGTAGCCAGGGATTTGGTTAACTGCGGCATGGTTTGCGACGCGATATTTACAGATTTCGATAACGACGGCTGGCCCGACCTGATCATGGCGGGCGAATGGATGTCGGTCGCTTTTCTCAGGAATGATCATGGAAATTTTGTGAACGTCACCGAACAAACGGGCATCGGAAATATGCACGGATGGTGGAACAGTATTACAGCCGGCGATTTTGATCACGACGGCGATATGGATTATATCCTGGGCAACCTGGGAAAAAATTCATTCTTCCGCGGCAACAAAGAATACCCCGTACATGCATATGCGAAGGACTTTGATAATAATGGAATTTTCGATATGATTCCATCGCTCTATCTGCCGGACCTGGAAGGAAATAAAAAAGAATTCCCGGCACAGGGCAGGGATGATCTGTTGAGACAGATAAACGCCATGAGAAAGAAATTCCCTACCTATAAATCTTTTGCTGTAGCCGGGATGGATCAGGTACTTCCCGAAGCGGAAAGAAAAAATGCGCTGATACTGGAGGCAAACGAGTTCAGGTCCATGCTGCTCAGAAATGATGGTAACGGAGCTTTCACACTGGTTCCGCTGCCAAAAGAGGCCCAGTTCTCCATGATAAACGGAATGGTTGCAGAAGATTTTGATGGCGATGGAAACCTCGACCTCCTGGTGAATGGAAATGATTATGGAACGGATGTATCTGTCGGCAGATACGATGCCTTAAATGGTTTGTTATTGATCGGAGACGGGCAAAACGGGTTTCAATCAAAATCCATTCTTCAAAGTGGTATTTTTATTCCGGGCAATGGCAAGGCACTGGTCAAATTAAGTGGCGCAAATAACCAGTACCTGGTAGCGGCAAGTCAGAACCGCGGTCCGTTAAAAGTATTCCGCCTTAAAAAAAATCAGAAACTCATTCCGCTGGCGCCCTTGGATGTAAAAGCGTTGATTACTTATAAAAACGGTAAGATCCTGGAACAGGAATTTTATTACGGAACATCCTTTTTATCCCAGTCTGGCCGGTTTATAAGAGTCGGTGATCAGGTTGCCTCAGTAGAATTTGTCGACAGTAAAGGATCCCGGAGGAAAATAAATCTTTAATCTTGCGTCACCTTACCATCATTTTCTTTTCGTTCTGTATTTATTCCTGTGATCCGTATAACAGAAATCAGTCCCATAAACAAATTCCCACCGCTTCGGTCGAAGCGGGCGAAGGACTGGCAAAAAAATACTGTCGGAGCTGCCATGCGTTTCCTGATCCTTCCTTGCTGGATGTAAGCTCCTGGGAAAACGGAGTATTACCGAATATGGGACCGCGGCTGGGCATATTTAATTTCTATTGGAAACAATATCCCTCGATGATCAGGGATCCGAATATGCCTAAAGGGTTTTATCCTTCACAACCTGTAATGAGTACGGAGGAGTGGCAGAATATCATCGACTTTTATCTTGCGACTGCCCCGGATTCCCTGCCTGCCCAGCAAAGACCATATCCGATAAAAAATGACTTGTCCATTTTTACTGCTATTTCTCCAACTGTTCTCGGACATAAACCAACGACCTGTTATATCCATATAGACAGTTCCCGGACACCACACTCCGTTTTGCAATGTGATATTTTCCAAAAACTGGTCACACGGTTTGATACTGCATTAAAACCCGTTGACTCATTTTCCTTTGTTTCAGGCCCGATTATCGATATTGACTTTCAGGCTTCGCCATGGGTTGCCACCAATATCGGTTACTTAAATCCCTCAAACGCGAAACTGGGCAGGCTTCAAAATCTCCTTTTGAATGATAAGGGGAAAATGCTCCTGGACACAACGGTGGAAATCAGCAGACTGGCGAGACCTGTGCAATCCGTAGAGGTCGACCTGAACAACGATGGAAAACCCGATGAACTGGTATGCGAATTCGGGCACCTGACTGGCGCTTTAAGCTGGTATGAGAATTTGGGTGACAAACAATATACCCGGCATGTTTTAAGGCCCGTGCCGGGCGCTATTAAGGCTTATGTGCAGGATTATAATCACGATGGGCTGCCCGACCTGGTTGTATTATTTGCGCAAGGAGAGGAAGGCATTTTTTTATTCACCAACCGCGGTCACGGTCAGTTTGATCAGAAGGAAATTTTACAGTTCCCACCTTCCTATGGCTCATCCTATTTCGAGATGGATGATTTCAACCATGACGGCTTTCCGGATATCGTTTATACCTGCGGGGACAACGCAGATTTTTCGGTTGAGTTAAAGCCATACCATGGTGTATATATTTTTATAAATGACGGGCACTGGAATTTTAAACAGCAATATTTTTTCCCGGTCAATGGTTGTTACAAAGCAATGGCACGCGACTTCGACGGGGACGGCGACCTGGACCTGGCCGTGATTTCTTTTTTTGCTGATTACGAAAAGCAACCAGAAGAGGGGTTTGTTTACCTGGAGAATACAGGCGGATTTAATTTTATGCCACACAGCATGCCGGAGACCCAGGTGGGCAGGTGGCTGACCATGGATGTCGGGGATCTGGATGGGGATGGCAAACCGGATATTGTGTTGGGTAATTTCTCAGTTGCCCCCGGCTTTATCAAAGCGAAGGTTGATTTTACAAAAGGACCGGCGTTTTTATTCTTGAAGAATATCTCCAAGTAAGCCTAAAGCCCAAAGCCTAAAGCCTAAAACCAATACAAGCCTAACGCCTAACGCCTAAAACTAATACAGGCTTAAAACTTAAAACCAATTATAAATTTGAATGATAACTAACCCTCCGAACGTTATTTTACTTATTGGATTTATGGTAAAACACTTTTTGAGATTCATTATCTCCGTATTCCTTTGTGAAATGAGAAACTATAATAAATACGCAGTCTGGGTTAAGTCGCACGAATTGGTACAGTTCATATACAAAACCGTCGTACCTGTTTTACCAATTAGTGAACAATATGAATTAACACGACAATTGAAAAGAGCCGCTTATTCTGTGCCGTTTAATATAGTTGAGGGCAGCGGCAGGAATTCGGAAAAAGATTTTGCTCATTTTCTAGATATATCTTTTGGATCAATATTGGAGGTGGAATATTGTACACTTCTTATCAGGGACTTGTCTTATCTCAATTCAGATCTCTATAGCACATTATTCGAAAAAATAAATCATATAAAAGCGATGCTAATCGGATTGATAAAATCAATTCGCGAACCTAAAATGCAAGCCTAACGCTCAATGCCTAAAGTCTAAAACCAAAAATAAGTTTGAAACTTATTATTTAGGTGGCTTTATGCATTAGGCATTAGGCGTGTATTAGTTTTAGGCTTTAGACTTTGGGCTTTAGGCTTGTACCGGTTTTAGGCTTTAGACTTTGGGCTTTAGGCTTGTACCGGTTTTAGGCTTTAGGCTTTGGGCTTTAGGCGTTATTGTACTTCAAAATAAAACCTCGTACTACCAGCAACCCCGTTTTGATTAAGACCTTCCACAACACCCATATATTTCCCTTTCCTGTCCGAGGTATAAAAATCGATTTGGGCTTCACCGGTTTTGCCGATCACAATATTGGGTTCCCAGGCCAGAACATTTCGAAAGTCGGGCAAACGCTTGGAAGCGTTTTGGGTAATATCATATTTTGGGGAATAGAATTCGCGCTGTAATTGCAGGCCCTCATATTCCAGTATCAGGGCACGGCTGTTCATTTGTAAACCTGCCATATCGTTGTTATAGGAATACAGGGCAAAGATGCCACTGGCTACGATGGATCCAAGGAAATATTTCCTGTTCACAATTTCTATTTTCTTTATTCTCAGCGGATCCAGGTTCATAACCTCCGTGGCATTAAAGATCGGGACACCATCCAGCACGATCAGAGGATCCTGGTCGAAGTAAATTTTCTGCGGATCGTTCATCATCCGGAAACTAAACCTGTCCCTGCTTTTATGTACCGAAACGCCGGTTATGTATTCCCTGACTACTTCTTCCATGGTATTAAAACGCGTGTAGTCGTCCAGGAAAAATTTCTTATCCGGTTCGCCATAAAAAGAAGTACTGTCACTGTATACAGGAGCTTTAAATTTGATCAGGTTATTGAGCAGGTAAACATTTTGCACCTGTGTGCCGACATTGTAAAACTGCAAATCAGCTTTCAGGGCGGTATTCATTTTAAAAGGCGGGAAATAGCTACCGGAATATTTTTCACTGAAAGGATTTAATACATCCAGCCTGTAGTTGCTGTCAGCTCTGTTTTCCGTTTGCAGCACGACCACATTCGAGCCCAGTAAATGCGGAAGATCAAAAAGTAATTGTCCTTTTTTACTGCTGATGCAACCCGCGAGCTGGGATTTTATACCAGGACCTGCGAGATAGACGGTCTGGTTATCCAGCGGTTGGCCGCTGATGCGATCGGTAATTCTCGCATTCACAATATGCCCGGTCCACTCAGGAATATATTCAAAATACGGGTCTTTGGCCTGCAACACCTCGTCCCATTTAAATCTTCTCCATCCCTGTGTCAGCATCAGATTCTCCATGGCAGATTCTGACTGCTCGCCGGAATGCGTAAAATAATATTCCGGGTGTTCTATATTCCCCTTAATATCTGAAGAAAGATACAGGTAGGAGCGGATATCCTGACCTTCATTATATTGTAAACTGTCTATCCGGTAAACTGAAATTCCCAGGCTGGTTGTTGTAGAGTCGGCCGGCTTATTATTGAGATGTATATGAGCCGTCACTTTTTTGCGGCTCGGGTATTCGTCCATTTCAGATTGAGCCGAAATATCCAGGCTTCCCGGCATGCGAAAATATAATCTTTCACAGATCGCCTGCTGGTTCGCACTGAACAGGGTGATACTGGAGATTCCTTCTCCGAGAGCGGATTTCGCAACGGTTACACTTCCTTTTCCTTGATCCTGGGTAACTGCGCCGGCATATTTCACGATACCCCGCGCATGAATCAGAATATATAATGGTCTGTTATCACCTTCATAATTTGATGTGGTGGAAATTGTGAGGTTATTCTGATCCTGCACAACTTTTAGAGTATAACCTTTAGGAGAAACAGCCGGGAAATTGGCTACGGTTAACTGGTTCCCATTTACCCGCACATAGGCTTTATATTGTTTGTCAGCAGATGCGGCCATTTCAAAACGGCCCATACCAAATAACTGGCTTTGAAAATGCACAATTGTTTTTTTATCCTGGTCAACAATATCCCCATCCACATTCACTCCTCTTCCGTTCTCATCGACAGCCTTAAATCCAATGACGGCAGTAGCGCCATCCACCAGGGTCCCTCCTTCCGGAAAAAACTGGATGTCAACGGCAGAAGATTTTTGTACCAGGCTGTCCCGGTCTCTTTTCATAGTATTGATAACCGTAATATTTTTTTCAAAAAAATACTCGGGACCGAAATTTTTCATCCAGTTGGTATAAGCGCGAATCTTATAGGATCCGGAAGGAAGATACAAGGGAATAAAAAAGGATCCGTTGCCTATTCCTTTCTGCAATAAAATTTTGCCTTGCAAAACCGGTTTCGAATCGCGGTTTAATAATTCCACATAAGCTACTTTACTCAGCGTAAAGGGTCTGTTCAGCGAGGCATCTACGACATAAGATTTGAACCAGCAAATTTCCCCGGATATATAGAAAGACTTATCCGTCTGCAGATAGATTTTTTCTTTTAGCTCTTTTGCTTCGTGTTGGTTGAGATCGTTCGTTAGTGTATTGATAAAAGGATCCTGGGAAAAACATCCCAAACCGATCAATAGTAAAAACGGCGTAATAAACTTTTTATGCATTAAAAAAAATATTCGCGGCAATCGCTGCATAAGTAAAAATTTATGGCCAGAAATCTGGTTTTACGGTTGTGCCTCCATGATAAGTGCAATCCACACAAAGAGTGCTCGCTAAAAGATAAGGACCATTATTGGTTCCGATCAGGCTGTTAAAATAGGGGCCACCAGGTGGTTGAAAATATTTGCTGATATCCGCAGGCGGTATGGTATCGATGGAGCATTGTCCATAATAGGGGAAATAGTTCCAGTTGGATAAATCATTTTTGGAGATGAAGATCCTTTTTTCCTGCAGGGTGGTAAAGCTGATAAAGCCGATACAGTTGATCGTCGGGTCATTCACGCATTTTATATTTCCCAGTTCTGTAAAAGGTTGCAGATCGAATAAGGATCCCAGATTTTCCGTATTTTTTTTCAGGTTCTCCCAGAAATTATATGCATCCACCGGGATCGCATACTGCCGGATCAGATCACTGTATTGCTGACTGATTTGTTCCGATCCGTTCTGTACAAAAGTAACTTCATACTTATTTACTGTGGAGCTGGATAATTGAGTGGTGGATACTACTTCAATGGAAGAAGAGGACTGCGAACGGTAACACCTGAATATCTGATTGGACAGAGTCCTTGGAATAATATCTCCATTGTTGTAATCCAGAACAGATGAATAGGCGGAATGGTATTCCCAGGATTCCACATATTGCCAGCGAAAATATTTTGCCTGATTCGTAGGGTCGTGTGTGTTAATATAAATATGAACGTTGAAAGAAGAATCCTGACTCCAGTAAACCGAATCAATCGGCGGACTGGTTTGCACACTACTCAATTCCGAACGGAATTCATTGCCATCAGCGGTGATTATTTTTAACTGGTATTGCTGACCTGCATCCAATGTTAGCTGATCAACCACATAACGTCCATTTCCCTGTTCGGTGAAGGGGTATTCAACACCGGAGACACCGACTACAGATACTTTTGCATTCAATTCTTTCACCGAGGGTATTGTATCGGCAACACTCCGGGTGCGCGAAAGCGTAATAATGGTTGTGTCATTTCCGCTGACTACAATACCGTCCACGACCAGCAGGTTTGGATTGTTTTTTATGGCCGGCGGTGTATACACTTCCTTACAGTTTAGGCCACCCAGGTTCACGATAATAAATATCAGTATGATATGTTTCAGATGCTTCATCTAGAATTTGAAATTGTAAGTGATCGATGGAACCGGAGAACCGAATATCGAAAGTTTATATCCTTTGATCACGCCATTTTCTTCCGTAAAATATATGGAGTAAGGATTATTCTGTCCGGTGAGATTATAAACCCCGATGGACCAGGAGCTGTGTTTGAACTTTTTTATTTTATGATTGCCTTCAATATTTACTGACAGATCCATCCTGAAATAATCTGGTATCCGATAGGCATTTCTGTCAGAATAATATACCCGTTCACCGCCACCCAAATCGTAAATCGCGGTTGGCAATGTGATCGGCCGGCCGGTACTGTAATTAACGTTAACCGAAACACTGAAACGATGGTTGAGCTGGTAGTTGCCGATAAAGTTCAGCACATTCGGTCTGTCGTAATTGGCCGGATAATATGCCCCCTTATTGATAAGTTGCCCTGCATTCGGATCATCCTGCTGCAGGAAGGTACGGGAGTAGGTGTAACTTAACCAGCCGTTCAGTTTACCGGCGGTTTTTTTAATCAGGAATTCAGCTCCGTATGCCTTACCTCTTGTCGTTAGCACATCCGTTTCGATATGATGATTTAAAACAAGTGAAGCACCGCTTTTATAATCCAGGTAGTTATCCAGTTTTTTGTAATAGACTTCAACAGATGTTTCGATCGTATGAGATTTGAAATCGCGGTAATAACCCAGGGAAAGCTGCTGGCCGTTCTGGGGTTGAATATGCGGCCCGCTGAGTTTCCAGATATCAGTTGGCGAAATTGCAGTCGTATTGGTCAGCTGATGAATAAACTGGTGCAAAGTGTTGAAACTGATTTTTAAAGAAGAGTTATCATCCAGAATATAACGGGCGGAAATCCGGTAATCAGGATACTGGTAGGTCTTGATATTTTTACCCGGGCCATAGTACGTTGAATCTATGATACTGGTGGTTTCCAGTGGCTGACCGGGTGCGTACGTGTAGATATTTTGGGCCCCTAAATAATTATAAAACGAATAGCGGATTCCCAGGTTCACAGAAAATTTTGTTCCGAGATTGATACGATCCCCGAGATAGGCTGCTGATTCGAGCGCCTGTTCCGTAGGTACATGATCCGGTACTACTAATGATTTGGAGCCCTGCGGATCCAGTGATCCCGGGTAGAGTTTGTAATAAATTGAACTGACGCCAAAATCAAAAGTGTGCACAGCATTCAGATTATAAGTAAAGTCGCCATGAAAATTATACTGGTTGATTTCAAATGAGAGTTTATAACCATTTACCGGATTCCCAGTGCTGGTGATGGAATAATTATAGTCGTCCACCCCTGCCATAAATACCGCGTTGAACCGGTTATTGAATTCATGTTTCCACTGCAGGTTCACATTTTTATTTTGGTATTTATACAGCGTGTCGCTGTTGAGGGTAAAACGATCATTGCTGATATACCCTGTCAGATACAATGTGTTCTTTGCGTTAATTTCATGCGTAAGACGCAGATTGGCATCCCAGAAACCAGCTGTGCTGTTTTGATAAGCATCGTTCGGAATCTGTTTCAGCAACCAGTCTGAATAGGTAGAGCGTCCGGCGATCAGGAAAGTTGTTTTTTCGCTGAAGAGTGGCCCTTCAATGGTGAGGCGCGCATCAAGAGGCCCGACTCCACCTGCTCCCGATATTTTCTTTTTATTTCCGTCGCGCGTTGTTACATCCAGCACAGATGACAATCTTCCACCAAATTTTTCCGGGATGCTGCTCTTATATAATTCAACGCCCTTTACCACATCCGGGTTAAAGGAAGAAAAGAATCCAAAGAAATGCGTTGGGTTATAAATGGTGGAATTATTAAAGAGCACGAGGTTTTGATCTGCGGATCCGCCGCGTACGTTAAAACCTGTGGTTGCTTCGCCAACGGATGTTACACCCGGCAGCGTCATAACGGCTCTTAAAATATCCGCTTCTCCAAATACAACGGGCATCTGGCGGATCGTCTTGATATTGAGTCGGTCCACGCCCATTTGCAGACGGCCGGTATTGGAATTTTTTTCAGACGTAATCGTAACGGCTTTCAGTCCCGGAATAAATTGTTCCATTTCAATATTCAGCTTTCCGTCAGAGTAAAGTGCTATATGTCGAACGGTTTCCTTCATCCCGATACTGGAAATGCGCAGCAGATGAGGACCCAGTGGAATGGTTAATGAAAAATAGCCGAACTGATCGGTGCTTACACCGACCGGCGGATTGTCCAGCGAAATGGTCGCTCCGACAAGGGTTTCGCCGGTTTTTGAATCGCGGATATATCCGGCAACGGTACCCTTTCCGGCACGGTAAGTATTTGTTTTTGGCCCGATGACAAAAACCCTGTTTTCAAGGGAGGATCTTAGTTTTTGATTTTTCTGATTATCCAGGTAATTGTCTACTGAAAAAGCAGATTCGCGCGCAGAATCCGAAACGGGGCGTTTGGTATTGAAAAAATCGTCCGGCAGATTAGGCTGGATTGTGAATTTTTCTGTTATAAACACATTGTTATCTTCATCGATAGCAAAATGAAAATCTGTATGCGCCAGCACCATATTCAGAATAACCGGAAGGGTTTGATCCAGCACGGAAAAATCAAGTACAATACTGTCTGTTTCGCTCGGTTTGAAATAGAACCGGTAATCTGACTGGGATTCGATGGCCTGGGCAAACTGCTCCAGCTTCATACCGCGGAAATCCCCGCTGAATGTTTTTTTGTTTTGTGCATGAACAAACAGGCAGAGGAACGAGCTGATCATCAGGCAGGAAAAATTGCGAAATGTATAAAACATGTTAGCTCGTTAGTTGGTCATAATAAGCAGAAGTCGCAACCAGAGTCTTCTCAAAGTCTGATTTGAAATTCAGTTTATTTTTCCTGATGAATGCCTTGATTTCAGTTTTCTTCGAATTAAATAATTTCAGGACGGATGATTTGCCATCCACTTGTACTATCTGGCCGGCGAAGACCACATAGTAAATGTTCTCTTCTTTATACTCGTATCCGATTTGATTATATATATAGGATTCCTGTAAGCGTCTTTTTCGTTTTACGAGAACGATTGTTTTTCCATTATACATTCTGTCGTAAAAACCGGTAGCCATTGGAATTCCACTGGCGCTGTCCGCGGAGATCCTGACAAATTCGTGACTACGAAAGGTAAAAGAATTCAATTTATCGCTTACCAGACTGATCTTATAGTTCTGTCCAAGACGGTTAATGACTACCTCATCCCTGACGATATCATATAAGATAGGGATGTTCTGATAATAACTATCATCATAAACCAGGTTTGAAAGTGCGGGGCTTTCTGATAAATAATAAGGACTGCCCTTTATATTTCTGTCCGGGGTAGAATACTCATAACCGTTATATATATGCGCATTTTCACCCGCGGCGTTAAAATACATTTTTACCGGGTATGAGTTGTACAGTGAATTTAATGAGGAATCGCCGGCGGGTTCCTGTGCTTCAGCAATCTTCGCAAAAACCAAACAACACAACAGGAATTTCAAATGGGAGAGTCTATTTTCGCACATAAATCCTTCAAGCAATTATTACTGATCAAATTAAGATCTTTTTTGGGAAAGTGCATAAATTAATCGACCAAAAGAGGCGATTACGGCCAAAAATCAGGTTTCAAATTGGTTCCACCATGTTCCCTGCAATCTATACAAAAATTTTGGGCGACATGGTATGCTCCATCGTAGTACCAGAAGGTAAACAGGTGATTGGGCTTTTCAAGATATTCATAGGCAATGCTGGTATCCAATGACGAAAAACCTGTCGTGACGTCCTTTAACACATGACATGAAAGCGTATAGGGTATATAATTCATATTAGTCATTTCACTAATTCCGACAAATAGTCTTTTCTTCTGGACAGTGGATGCAGACAGGTATCCCATGATCGGCTCGCCGGGATTTGTGATGCAATGAATATTACTGCCTATCTGGGAAGGTTGTGCGTCAAACAATGTTCCAAGCTGCTCTGAATTTTTTTTCAGTTCCGTCCAGTATTCAAATTCATCCTTCGTTAAAGCATACTGATTCACGAGCACGCTATACAGGACGTACATTTTTTCAGTCGATTTGGAAACGCTGTTAAAAAAGAAATGACTGATGATATCCTGGCTCAGCTGACTGGTTGTAGCAAGCAGAACGGTTGAAACAACATTTGATTTCCAGCAGTTATGAATTTGTTGTTCAGTCGTTCTTTGCACTACCGCCCCATTTATATAATCAAAATTGGAGTTCAGATAGGTTGTATACTGCCAGGTTTCTCCAAACTGCCAGCGATAGTAAAGGGTGCCATTTTGCAGATCATGGGTATTTATATAAAATTTCACCTGCCCACTGTCCTGCTCCCAGGTCAGGCTGTCAATGGGAGGTGTTTGTTTGAACGGCACATAGTCCGACTGGTATTTTGCCCCGTCGGAAGTAGTTATCGTTAACCGGTATTTTTCGGAAGTTTTTAATGAAAGCAAATTGCTGTAAACACCATTTCCCTTTTCATTGAGCGGAATAAGTGTATTCTGGTCGCCTTCCACTACCAGGCTTGCATTCAGGGCCGGGACCGCAGGCGCTGTATCCGCCAGATTCCGGGTATAAGTCAGTTTAATGTAGGTAGAATCGGGCGAGCTGTTCAAAAATCCGTCAACAACCAGGAAACCCGGATTATTCTTTAAAGCCGGAGGTTCGTAGTATTCCCTGCAGCCAAAACAAATCAGGATGATGATTAGACCGGAATATTTCATGTTTCGGTTAATTATTGGATCAGGTTGTCTTAGTTCAGGCTGTTAGGGAAAAAACTCTGCTAAAGTACGGGCTATCACGACAATAATTTAACGCTTTATCAGTTATTATAGGGCTTGATCACATAAGTATAAACCATTAGGTTTTGCCTGGACTGATCGAACATAATCCATCAACCCTCCGAAACTTCGTTTCATTTACAGAAATGTATTCCCATTTTTGGAGTTTTCTAGAAATCACTAATTGTCAATTAGCTACATCTTAGATCATTACAAAACGGCATACTGGTTGTAACGCAGGAACGGAATAAATCCAATAGCCACAATCCTAAACGGTTGGGCTTTTTAACCTAGCCGGAAACCGATGAAAAACCTTTACGCTGCGTTGTTATGCACTTTCGGATTGCTGTTGGCATCAACGCAGAGCCAGGCTAAAAATCTGCCCCCTGTTACAGGGAATACCATCGGTAGTGACCAAACCATTTGTAATAATACAACCCCGGTACCACTTACAGGATCACTTCCTGGTGGTGGAATTGGTGTTTATAGTTATCAATGGCAGGTTAGTACAACTTCTGCAATAGCGGGTTTTGCAAGCATTGCCGGGGGTACCGCTCAAGGATATTCTCCCGGCGTACTCATCGCTAACCGATGGTATAGAAGGATCGTTACTTCGGGAATATTTCTCGATACTACATCTGCAGTTACTATTACTGTTACCCCGGTAATCACCGCAGCGTCCAACGTTATCACCGGTACACAAACCATTTGTTTTAATACCATTCCGGCCACATTGAACGGCCCGACCGCTACCGGGGGAAATGGAACCTATGTGTATCAGTGGCAGTCTTCCCCTGATAACCTGACGTTTACTGATATCAGCGGCGCTGTTGCCACCACCTATACGCCGGCGGCTTTAACCGTCAGTACCTGGTTTAGGAGAATCGTCAGTTCGGGCGGATGTACCAATACAAGTGCTTCAATAAAAGTCACGGTTACTCCTGTAATAAATGCAGGGACCAATACGATCCTGGTCGATCAGTCCGTATGTAACGGACAGACACCCATTCCTCTTACTGGTTCTACGCCCACAGGAGCTACCGGAGCATTTACTTATTTGTGGGAAAGCAGTACTACATCAGCATTAACCGGATTTAGTACAGCTGCCGGAACCAGCAACGGAAAAAATTATTCGCCCCTTGCTCTGACTCAATCGACCTGGTTTCACCGGGTTGTCAGTTCAGGCGGCTGTGTTGATATTTCTGCCGCTGTGCTCATTACAGTAGTTACGGTGCCGCCGGGTAATCCGGCTGTATTTGGAAACGGTGTCTGGAACGTTTACGGTTATTCGGACAATGCTTTTGGAACATACGCAGGTTTCTATACGGAACCTGTTTTGTCGTTTAATACGGTATCCAGATATACAACCGCCCAAAGTCCTTCATACGCTTCCGGTTACCAGGGTTGCCTGATCCCCGTATCGAATTTTTCGGTGAGTATGAAACAGACAAATTTTACTCCGGGAAGCTATCAGCTCAATCTGAATTCTCTCGATGATAATCTGAATGTCTTCTTAAACGGAACGCAGATCTATGCACATACCTGTTGTGTAGCTGCACCCATTAATAATATCTGGACAGGAAACCTGGGTGCCACTGATCAGATGGAATTACGCTGGGTAAATTTTGGGTCGCCTTCTTACCTCTCGATGCAATTCACGCCGGTAGCGCCTGCTCCGCTCGTTCCGGGATCTATCAACCAGGATCAGCAGGTCTGTTACGGAGAAGTACCTCCCGCCGGGTTTACCAGCACTGCGGCACCAACAAGCGGATGTACTTTGACCGGTATGCAATGGCAGAAATCGATCGACAATGTAACCTATACATCAATTCCCGGAGCAACTGCATTGACTTATACTGAAACAGCTGCTTTAACGCAAACAACCTGGTATCGCAGAATGGCAACGGATGCCTGTAATAATGCCGTTCCGACCTCTCCCGTAAAAGTTACGGTGAATGTGGTTGCACCAGGCGATCCGACTGTTTTTGGAAATAATATATGGAACGTGTATGTATTTCAGGGAACGGGAGCTCCCGGACCCTATGCTGCAGCTACATATAAAGGATACTATACTGAACCTTTATTGTCTTTTAATTCAACCAGTCGCTGGGCAGCTAATGCCTCACCTTCCAGTGCATCGGGATACCAGGGTTGTGTTGTAAATCCCATCAATACTTATGTTGATTACAAGCGTACGAATTTTACACCGGCTGTTTACCAGATAGATATTCCCTATCACGATGATGATGCATATCTTTTTATTAACGGAATCCAGGTATTCGTTCATAACGGATGCTGTGATTCCCATACGAATGTTTGGACCGGCCCGCTGGGTGCAACCGACCAGGTTGAATTCCGAGTCGCGCAGGGTGGCGGACCCTCCTCAGAAAGCCTGACGCTTACAGCTGTTACGCCGCCTGTACTAACCTCCGGTTCGATTACGCCCGACCAGATCATCTGTGCAGGAGATGTGCCACCTACTACATTGACTCAGTTAACCGCGCCAACCGGTGGTTGCACGATAAAAAATTACACCTGGGAATATTCAACGGATAATGGAGTTAGCTGGACCGCGATTTCGGGTGCAACTGCGATCAGTTACCCCATCACCAACAGTATCTACACACAGACTCTTTATCGTCGCACAGTGAATGATGTGTGCGGAAATTCAGCAGTTTCTGCCCCTATTACAATTTCCATGAATAACAGTGCTCCGGGTGATCCGACTGTTTTTGGAAATAACATATGGAACGTATATTGTTTTCAGGATATCAGCTACTCGATTTACGCAGGTTATTATACGGAACCACTGCTTACGTTTTCAACGCCAAACCGCTATCCCTCCACCTCACCACCTTCAACGGCTTCCGGATATCTGGGCTGTCAACTGATTAATACTTTTTATTCTGTCAGCATGAAGCGGACGGGATTTACGGCAGGCCTCTACCAGATTGACGTCACTTCGGATGATGATTTTAATTTAATTTATATCAATGGCGTGCTGGTTTCCAGTCTAAACTTTCCCACTATTCAAAATAATGTCTGGACGGGAAATCTCGGACCAACCGACCAGATAGAAGTGCGCTGGAGAAATAATGCAGGACCCGGTCAAACAGGTGTCCGCTTTACGCTTGTCACAGCCACTCCGCTTCTGCCCGGATCCATCGTCGCTTACAATCCAAATCTTTGTTTTAATGATCTGCCGATCATCAACGAACTGACACCTGCTTCGGGTGGGTGTTTTGTAAATTATTCATGGCAGTCATCGATCGATGGTGGTACCACATGGACTACGATTGCAGGTGCAACCGGAAATAATTTTACCGCCACGATTTCACCAACCACTAATATCCAATACCGCCGCGTGGCAACCGATGTCTGTGGAACAATCGCTAATTCGGCCCCGGTCAGTTTTGTACAAACTGCCGGAACAGTCGGAAATCCCAGTGTTTATGGTAACGGAGTTTGGAACGTGTATGCCTATGACGCAAATGGAGCTTCTTTTGCAGCCGCTCAATATTTAGGATATTATGTAGAACCACTTTTATCCTTTAATTCTTTAAATCGCTGGGGAACGAATAACGCTCCTTCTGATGCATCGGGATATCAGGGTTGCCAGGTAGATCAGGATAATCACTGGGTAAGTTATCGCCAGACAAATTTCACACCCGGCACATACCAGATAGATGTAACCAATCATGATGACGATGGCTATCTGTTTGTCAACGGGGTGCAGGTTTGGGTGCATGTCGGATGCTGTGATGCACATATAAATGTATGGACAGGCGTACTCGGCGCAACTGACAAAGTTGAATTCCGCTGGCGCGAAAACTTCGGAGGGTCCAATGGAGGACTGAATTTTACGCTGGTTACTCCAGTCACCACAGTTAATCCGGGCACTATTGCAACAGGACAAACCATATGTGCCAACACATCACCGGCTGCATTTACAAGTTCGCTTGACGCAACCAGCACCTGTTTTGTTTCTTACCAATGGCAGAATTCGCCGGATAATATAACATGGACTGATATTTTGGGAGCTACTGCTAACATATACAGCTCCGGACCCGTTGCAGCTAAAACTTATTTCAGAAGAAATGCCATTAATTCATGTGGCGTTTCTGCCTTGTCCAACACGATCATCGTAGATGTTTATCCGGTAGTTCTTACAGGCGGAACCATCGCCGCCGATCAGACTTTTTGCAAAACGGTCGTCGCTGCACCACTTACCGCTACCGTATTGCCAACCGGTGGTGATGGAAATTATGTTTATCAATGGCAATCATCATTGGATAATATTGGCTGGTCTAATATAGCCGGTGCAGTAGCATCAACCTTTTCGCCTGGCGCCGTTCCGGTTACAACCTATTTCAGAAGGAGAGTTACTGCCTGCGGAGCTACATCTATTGCATTTAGTAATACGGTTCTTATTACGGTAAATCCGTTAACTGCTATTACTGCACAACCTGCGAATCCTTCAGCCTGTACGGGCGGAAGTACTTCCATAACAGTAGCAGCAACAGGGGGTGGCCTGACTTATCAATGGCAGGTGAATCCCGGAGCCGGATTTGTAAATGTTACGAATGCGGCGCCATACAGTGGTGCGACGGCAGCTACTTTATTAATCAACCCGGTCGTTGCCGGAATGAATGGTTACAAGTACCAGGTAATCGTCAGCAGTACTTGCGGACCAACAGTCACTTCAAATATTGTCACACTAACAGTTGCTGTCAATCCGGTTATTACAAACCAGCCGGCCAATACAACGGTATGTACAGGAAGCAACGCAAACTTCAGTATCAATGCATCCGGAACCGGATTAACCTATCAGTGGCAGATAAAAGTCGGTGCGGTCTTTAACAACCTGGTAGACGATGCAACATATAGTGGAACACTCACTAATGCCTTGCTGATCACAAATGCTTCCGCCGCATTGAATGGAAATATTTACCGCTGTGTGCTCAATACAACCTGTGCAGGTGTTCTGAATTCTAATCAGGCGACACTGACCGTCGTGGCTCAACCAGTTAATACGATCAGTGCCGATCAGACGATATGTACAGGAATCAATGCAGCCAATCTCACCGGTTCGGCGGCAGCTAATTACCAATGGTGGAGCAGTACGGTTTCTTCCTCTTCAGGGTTCGTGTTTACTGGTTCAACGGGTCAGAATTATAATGTACCCAATCCGGTAACAACAACTACCTATTACCAGCGTATCGCCGGTAACGGAACCTGTACCAATACCAGTAATGTAGTAACCATTACAGTAAATAATACACCGATAGCTATCACTGCACAGCCTATCGCACAGGCAGTTTGCGCAGGTGGAACAGCTACATTTACCGCAACGGCAACCGGACCCGGCATATTAACTTATTTATGGTATGAAAACGGAATAGCCCTGGCCGACGGAGGAATTTATAGTGGCACAACAACAAACACATTAACACTGACCGGAGTAACTGCCGGCATGAATAATAATAGTTATGTATTAAGAGTCTTTGCTTCAGGTTGCAGTGCAAGTTTCAAAAATACAAATGCGGCCATACTCACTACGAATAACGGACCGGTCATTTTAACAAACGCAGCGTCATTCACGACCTGCCAGGGATCCAGCGTACAGTTGAATATAACCGCTTCAGGAATCGGGCTAAGTTATCAATGGCAGTTTAATTCCGGATCCGGATGGAATAACCTTTCCAACTTCGGAAGTTATTCCAATGTAAACGGAAATTCTTT
>Ga0209863_10000355_pt1 | contig 25127 bp, 25 predicted proteins | sample OrgsoiDNA2013046_FD_185796 | JGI IMG/M metagenome (GOLD analysis project Ga0209863, IMG submission 185796) | Permafrost soil microbial communities from the Arctic, to analyse light accelerated degradation of dissolved organic matter (DOM) -... | ecosystem: Environmental > Terrestrial > Soil >...
GCAGGATTCTGGTTAATATATCCAAGCGCAGCATATTCCCATTCTGCTTCTGTAGGCAGGCGGTAAGCCGGGAGCAGGATACCATCTTCAAATGTTATCTGTGTACGCGGAGTTCCGTTTGGATTTTTAAGTTCGTTCTTTTTTGATTTGGCAGCAGGACCAGGTGTCGCCTGGTACTCACCCACCAGGTATGATTTGGTGTTGAAATTTTCCTGTCCAAGACCCTGGATATTTTTCAGGGAATTTTTGTTGATAAAACCACGGTCAACCAACGCCTTTTCATTCACACGGTCTGTTCTCCAAATACAAAAATCATGTGCCTGTCTCCAACTCACACCTACAACAGGATAATAATTGTATGATGGGTGACGGAAATAATATTCCACAAGTGGTTCATTATAAGCCAGCTCACTTCTCCATACCAGGGTATCGGGAAGTGCTGCATTGCGCACTGCCTGGTATTCATCCCCTTCAAAAACATTGTTTATCCAGTACAGGTATTCGCGATAGTGCACATTGGCAACTTCAGTCTTGTCGATATAGAAAGAGTTCACGGTAACTCTGCGCGGAATGTTATTCCAGTCGCTCATTACGTCTTCCTCAGTAGCACCCATGGTGAATGTACCACCCTGAACAAACACTAGTCCGGGACCAGTACGTTGTTCTTTTTCTTTGGAAACCTGGTAGCCCCCCATGTTTTTGTCGTTGTAATTCCAGCCGGTTACAGCACTAGACTGGGTCTTCGTTTTACACGAGCCCATAGCTGCGGCACAGGAAGCAAGGATAATCAGATTTTTGAAATTCATAGAAAACGCATTTAACCGTGATATGTTAGGATTAGAAACGTGGTTTAGTAGCAAATATTGTAAAACAACCCCCCCTGATTCTATAATACGAGGGGTGGACGAAATTAGTTTGTTTGTTGGAAAAAATCCCGTTTCGGGAATGTTAAACCGTAAGCTAGAGTTGGCCATGTTTTTGCATAGCTTTGCGAATCATCGGAAACCTTTAACTTGCGCGCAATAATCTGGTTATGTTTTCGTTGGATAAAAGGAAGAACTTGTTATGTTGTTGAGAGATTGTCCAGGCAGATCATTCTAACAACTACCATTATTGGAACTCACTAAAAACCAACTAATTAGCTATCGAAAATTTCTACTCTCAAATGTTAAAATGAGCCCGATAGCGTGAATTTTCGCGGTAAAGTGCCATTTTGCGGCCCGTTCCTTTTACCAGATAAATTAAATATTACATGAAAAGAGTGTTTTTCCGATTAACTGCTTTGCTATGCGGCCTGTTTTCTTTTTATTTAGTGAGTGCCCAATCTACTGCTCCGATAAATGTAACTACCACGGCTGTACCGTTTTTAAGAATATCCCCGGATGCTCGTGCAGGCGGTTTGGGTGAAGAAGGAATTGCGACTTCACCGGATGCAAACTCAGCATTTTATAATCTTTCCAAGACACCGTTTTCCCAATACAAAACCGGAATTGGTCTTACATATACGCCCTGGTTAAAAGATTTGGGTTTGAACGATGTTTATTTACTGGCTGCATCCGGATATCACAAACTGGATGATAACCAGGCACTCTCCGCTTCCTTGCGCTATTTTAGTCTGGGTAGTATACAGTTTTCCGATTATAACGGAAACAACTGGGGTGAAGGAAGGCCTCGCGAATTTGCTTTTGACCTGGGTTATTCCCGTAAACTTTCTGAAAAAATTGGCATCGGTCTGACCCTACGCTACATCAACTCGAATCTTACCCTGGGGGCTGCTGCAGCTTCAGGAAGTATTTCAGCATACAAGGCAGGTACAGCAGTGGCCGCAGATCTATCATTTACTTACAAAAATGTAGCAACCAACCAGGAAGGATTTACTTTCGGCTTTGTTTTATCAAATCTCGGTACGAAAATCGGCTACACAAACGACGCTACACAGAAAGAATATATCCCTGCCAATATGGGATTGGGTGGAAATTATACCAAGGTATTTGACGAACAGAATAAAATCAGCTTTGGACTGGATCTGAACAAATTACTGGTACCTGCACCACCAACTCCGGTGAATGGCGCAGATACCGTTTCACAGGCCGCGCTGAATGAATATTACAACCAAAGTGTGGTGAGCAGCTGGTTCAAATCCTTTTCAGGACAGTTCAATACTGTCAATGCATCTATCGGTGCAGAGTATACTTATAACGACCAGTTTATGTTTCGTCTGGGTTATTTTTATGAGAGCCAGGACCAGGGTGGAAGACAGTATTTTACTATGGGAGTTGGCTTAAAATACAATATGCTCGGACTGAATTTTTCTTACCTCATTCCTTCCGGGTCAGGTATTACAAGAAACCCATTATCCAATACGATTCGATTTGGATTGATTTTCGACCTGGATGGTGCTGAACCAAGCAGGGGCGGAAGTGGTTCGGAACAGTAATTTCCCATTATGTCTTATAGGATCGGTCTGGGCACGGATTTTCATCAACTCGTAACTGGCAGGAAACTATGGTTGGGGGGAGTTGAAATTCCACATGACAAGGGTGCACTCGGGCACAGCGATGCAGATGTTCTTTTGCATGCCATTTGTGATGCGTTATTAGGTGCCCTGAACCTCGGTGATATCGGCATTCATTTTCCGGATACAGATAAAAATCTAAAAGATATTGATAGCAAAATCCTCCTCGGTAAAACTTTCCAACTGATCCGGGGAAAAAATTACGGGGTAGTGAACCTGGATACAGTAGTTTGTTTGGAGAAGCCCAAAATAATGGCGCATGCGCCGGGGATGCGCGCCGTCATTGCAGGAATTTTAGAAATCAGTGTGGACGAAATCTCAATCAAGGCAACCACCACCGAGAAGATGGGATTTATCGGGCGGCAAGAGGGAATCATGGCTCAGGCAGTGGTATTGCTAAGGAAACCGGATTAATTACCTTTGCGCCCATGTCTATTTCGGTTAAGATAATAAATCAATCCAACTATCCATTGCCCGCTTATGCTACTTCTGATTCCGCCGGGATGGATCTGAGAGCAAATATTTCTGAAACAATCATTTTGCAGCCGCTTGAGCGGCAATTGATACCTACCGGCATTTTTATTGAACTTCCGCCTGGTTACGAAGCGCAGGTGAGACCGCGAAGCGGGCTGGCCCTGAAACAGGGTATTACCTGTTTGAATTCGCCAGGCACGGTTGATGCAGATTACCGGGGGGAGTTAAAAGTTTTATTGATTAATCTTTCCAATACGGCACAACCTGTTCATCCAGGGGACCGAATTGCACAAATGGTAGTGGGCACGGTAGAAAAAGTGATTTGGCAGCCCGTCATGGAACTCGTCCAGACAGTCAGAAACGACGGAGGATTCGGGCATACGGGAAAAGCATAAACAAGTATGGGAGTATGGAAGTATGGAAGTATGCAGGTGAGTTGCAATATTTTCCACCATCAATAAAGTAGAATATTGAACATGAAGAATGCAGGTATTGTTTTTCTGAACAGGAGTTTGGGGTTATTCCTGCTTGTATTTATTGGAATCGGAGCATTTTCATGTCGCTCGGCAAAAAAAATCACAACGGCTATCAGCAAAAAAGACACGGTTCAAATAAAAAAAGATACGACGATAGCAATTGAAGATTTACACGCAGATTCCATAAAATATATCCAGCAATTATATAGTCATATTCAATCCGGTATTATTGACTGCAGAACTTTTTCGGCAAAACTGAAAGTACATTACGAAAGCAGCGATGGAAAGGATTACGAATTCACCGCCTTTATCCGGTTGGAGAAGGATAAAAGAATATGGATTTCGATCAACGCTACGCTTTTGGGGATTGAAGTATTCAGGGCACTCATCACCCCGGATAGCGCAAAAGTCCTTAATAAAATGGATAAAGTATATCAGCGAAGGTCCATCAGCTATCTTCAGGAGATCAGTCATCTTCCTTTTGATTTTAATATTTTACAATCCATCATCCTGGGTAATCCGATTTATCTTGACAGCAATATTCTTTATTACCGCAAAGACGTACAGGGAATATCTATTCTGAGTATCGGGCCAGTTTTCAGAAATTATCTGACACTTAATAATGATCTCTCATTGAAACATAGCAAACTGGATGATGTGGACCAGTTGAAGGTCCGTTATTGCGATATTACCTATGGTCAGTACGAAAAGATGGATACGGTAGTTTTTTCTACCTATCGTAAAATCAGTGTTGCGGAAAAAGCCAGGCTGGACGTGGAAATGAATTTCAATAAATATTCTTTTAACGAGAATTTAGACTTTCCATTCTCCATCCCAAAAAATTATAAACGCAACTAAGCGTTATACAGTAACTTCATCCCGAACGTAATTCGCATATGCGCAAACCGATAATCCTGTTCATTCTTATTCTTTATTCGGTATCTAAGTGCCTTGCCCAATCACCGACACAAAACCGCAGTGACCTCGAAAAAGAGCGTGCATCCATCCAGAAGGAAATTGAAGATGTAAAACGATCCCTGGATCAGACCCATAAAAACAAGAAGCAAACACTGGGTCAGCTGGCCCTTTTGCAAAAAAGGCTTCGTCTGCGGCAAGCGGCTATTTCAAATATCAACCAGCAATTGAATTTTATCCAGGCGGATATGAATACATCCTGGCAGGAAATCATCAAACTTAAGAAAGAGCTGGATACCCTGCGTAAGCAATATGCGGAAAGTGTAGTCTACGCATATGAAAACCGAACCAATTATGATTATCTGAATTTCCTGTTTGCTTCCAGTAATTTCAATGATGCAGTGAAGCGGGTGGAATATTTAAAGTCTTACCGGGCTTATCGTGAACAAAGGGCAGATAATATTCAAAAAACACAGGTACTGCTTCAAAATAAGATTGACGGACTTAAAATTAAACGCGTCGAAAAAGATGAGGCACTCATAAAACAGAATAAGGAACGACAGGTACTGGAAGTAGAAAAAAAGGAGAAGGACCAGGTGGTTGAACAATTGCAAAGCCAGGAAAAGGAATTAAAAAAAGAGATGAATGCCAAGCAGCGGCAGGATCAGAAACTGGGTAATGCTATTGCAGCTGCCATCCGCCGTGCACGCGAGGAAGCCATCCGGGAAGCAAAGAAAAAAGCAGCAGCCGATGCGGCTTCCAATGTTACGAGCAAAGCACCCGAAAAATCAGATCCGGCCCGGAATTCATCTTCACCTTCCGGTGTGGGAACAATGCCTTCATCTGTAAAACCCGCTGTAAAACCAGCCGAGAAAACGGATTTTAATACAAGAGCAGACGTCGCACTATCCGGCAATTTCGAAAAGGATAAGGGACATCTTCCCTGGCCTATAGCGTCAGGCACTATTGCTATGCGATATGGCCCTCACGAATACATAAAAGGATTGGTTCATAATAACCAGGGTATAACGATAGAAAGCCCCGCTGGCACCTCGGTAACAGCAGTATTTGACGGGGATGTACAAAGTGTATTCAATGTTGGCGATGTAAGTGCTGTGATGATCCGGCACGGAAGATATTTTACCACCTATAGTAATCTTTCTTCTGTTTCGGTATCCAAAGGGCAGTCCGTTAAAATGGGACAGGTCTTAGGCAAGCTGGGAGATATCGGGCAATTGGATTTTGTATTATCTGACGATAAAGATCGCACATTCGATCCCGAAAGATGGTTGAGAAAATAGACGTCAATGGTTCGTATCAGATCTTTTCCTGAGAGAATTTTTTTGCAGGGTGTGATTTGGTGAGGAATCTGTCATATAATTTTTCATAGATCGGAACGATATGGTTGATATCGAATTTTTTTGCCTGTTCGAATGCATTCGCCTTAAACGTTTTTAGAACAGCATCATTCTCCAGAATGGTTATCGCCTGACGGCTCATGGAAGCAACGTCACCTACCGGGCTCATGAATCCTGTTTTCCCATTAATATTGATCTCCGGTAATCCCCCTGCATCCGATGAAATCAGGGGTACCCCGGCAGCCATAGCTTCCAGCGCAGCCAATCCGAAGCTTTCATATTCGGAAGGAAGAATAAACAAATCAGACACAGCCAGAATCTCTTCAATCTGTTCCTGTTTACCGATAAAACGGATGTCTTCTATGATACCGAGCTCACGACTTAAATTTTCAGCATCGAAGCGGTCCGGACCATCACCAACAAATAATAATTTAGAGGGAATCTGTTTGTTTATTTCGGCAAAAATCTTCACAACATCAAAAACTCTTTTGATCTTTCGGAAATTCGAAGCGTGTACCACAATACGTTCGTTATTTGGTGCAATGACTTTGCGGAAAGGGTCAATCGGTTTTCGATTGAAACGCGAAAGGTCCACAAAGTTGTGAATGACTTCAATTTCCTTTTTGATATCGAAAATACTGTACGTTTCGTCACGCAGATTTTTAGAAACGGCTGTTATGGCATCACTTTCATTGATTGAAAATGCAACTACCGGTGCCAGGGTTTTGTCCCTGCCGACCAATGTGATATCCGTTCCATGTAAAGTAGTGATCACTGGAATGATGACCCCTTGTGTTGCGACAATCTTTTTAGCCATATATGCAGCCGATGCATGAGGAATGGCATAATGAACATGTAATAGATCCAGTTGATGATTGATAATGACATCAACCATCGTGCTGGAAAGGGCAGTTTCATATGGCGGATAATCGAAGAGTGGATACGAATTTACCCGCACTTCATGATAAAAAATATTTGAATTGTATTCGGTGAGTCTGACGGGTTGCTGGTAAGTAATAAAATGTACCAGGTGACCTTTGTCGGCGAGTGCTTTACCGAGTTCTGTGGCCAGGACACCGCTTCCACCGAACGTCGGGTAACAAACAATTCCAATCCGCATGTACTGAATATTATTAAACGAAGTTAAACAGATTTTCCTTCTTCACATAAGAACCGCGCCATGCAATACTTATCTTAGCATAAATAAACACTCATGCGTTCGTTTTTGTTTAGTTCCCTTATTTTTTTATTAGCTGGTTCTTTACATGCGCAATCTGATTCAGTATTTATCAGAAAGATTGCGGATGAAATATTTCAGCACAGTAATGCTTACAGTAATCTGTATACGCTGACCAAGACCATTGGACAGCGTCTTTCGGGATCTCCGTCAACCTATACCTCCGAGAAATGGGCTCAGGAAGTAATACAAAAGGCCGGGGCCGATCGTGTCTATTTACAAAAAGCCATGATTCCCCATTGGGTGAGGGGTGGCAAAGACCAGGCGGCCCTGGTATCAGGCAAAAACAGGCAAAGTCTGGCAGTAATCGCGCTTGGAAATTCTGTTTCCACTCCAGCTGGAGGTATTACGGCCCCTATGATTCTGATTCATGATTTCAATGAGTTGGAAAAAAGAAAAGATGAAATCAAAGGCAAGATTGTTTTTTATAATCACCCCTTCAATGTTGATTATGTATGGACATTCATGGCCTATGTGGATGCTGTTCCATACAGGGTTTTCGGAGCGAGCCGGGCCGCGAAATATGGTGCCATGGGCGTTGTGGTCAGATCCATGAGCAGTGCTACAGATAATTTCCCGCATACAGGCGCCATGATTTATAACGATTCCCTTCCAAAAATACCAGCTCTTGCCGTGGGATTGCAGGACGCGGATAAACTGGTTTCTGCCGTCGCGATCCAAAAGAACCTGAGCCTTTTCATCTCCACGAATGCGCATACGTTGCCCGATACGATCGCATATAATGTTATCGGAGAATGGAAGGGATCTGAATTCCCGGATCAATACATTACGGTAGGCGGACACCTGGATTCCTGGGATCCGGCAGAAGGTGCTCATGACGACGGCGCAGGTTGCGTTCAGTCAATCGAAGTACTTCGCGCGTTGAAAGCGATTGGTTACCAGCCGAAGCGTACGATTCGCGTTGTATTATTTACCGACGAAGAAAATGGTGGCAGGGGAGCGAAAGCATACAGCGCAGAAGCCAAGGCAAAAAATGAGAAACATATATTTGCATTGGAAAGTGACGGCGGCGGATTTACGCCAAGGGGGTTTAATTTCAAGGGGACGGATTCGCAAATTGCTAAATTACAACCCTGGCTGCCTTTGTTGGTCCCTTACGGAGTTACTGAATTTAAGTCGGGGGGCGCAGGAGCGGATGTTGAACCATTGAATGAAGCGACGGGTGCCCTTGCATCTGAACTGATTCCCGATTCACAGCGCTATTTCGATATTCATCATTCCGCAGGCGATGTGTTTGAAAAAGTAAACAAAAGAGAACTTGAATTGGGCGCGATTAATATGGCTGCCTTAATTTATCTGATTGACAAATACGGATTGTAAAAATTGCAACCATGAAAAAATTTCTGACCATTTTATTACTGAGCGCTGTAGTAGTTGCTGGCGTATGGTTTTCCTGGCATTTTTACTGGGTATACGGGGAAGGAGTGAAAGCGGGACAACTGAACAACTTCATGAAGAAAGGATTTGTATTTAAAACCTACGAAGGGAAACTCATTCAAACGGGTTTAAAGGGGGGCGTGCCCGGTTCGGTTCAGTCGAACGAATTCCGTTTTTCAGTCGCGAATGAATCAGTGGCCGCCAAACTGATGGCAAACAGCGGGAAGGATTTTGAATTACACTATAAGGAGTATATGGGCGCATTGCCCTGGCGAGGCACATCTGTTTTCCTTGTAGACAGTATTCTGTCGATGCGCGATCCGCGAACATTTCAGACACCTTTTACGCCCTAACGCATAACGCATAACGCATAACGCGTAACGCCTAGCGCGTTACGCTTGCTAAGCCTGAAGGATAAAAATCGCAGGCTGTTTGTTTAATTCCGGAATCGCTTTCTTCCAGGATTCAATAGTTTTTGTCAGAATGGATTCAGATTTTCCGGTAAGATTCACGGCGATGCATAACCGCGTCGTATGGCTGCAATTATTTAATATACTGTCCAAAAGTGCATGATTCCGGTAAGGGGTCTCAATAAAAATCTGGGCGGAGTTCTCTTTCCGGGACGTGGTTTCCAGTTCTTTCAACCGCTTATTTCGTTCGGCTGTTTCAATCGGAAGGTATCCATGAAACTGGAAATGCTGACCATTCATTCCGCTGGCCATGAGCGCCAACAGGATAGAATTCGGTCCTACCAGTGGTTTCACCAAAGCGCCCGCTTCCTGCGCGGCTGCTACGAGGATCTGACCCGGATCCGCAACACCCGGGCAACCCGCCTCACTCATTATGGCGATCCGTTTTCCGAGTTTTATCTGTTGCAGGAATTCCTGTTTTACTTCATCTTCTGATTTATGAATTACGAACCAGCGATAGCTGTCGATGTCCATTTCTTTCCATAACTTTTTCAGGAATCGACGCGCACTGCGTTCATTCTCCACAAAAAAAACCTCAGTCGCTTTTACCGCATTTAAAATATAAGCGGGCAGTACTTCCATGCCTTCTTCATCAAGTTGTGTTGGAATCAAATAAATAGTTGCCACGTTTTTCATGAATCAATGTTCTGATGGTATAGACTGATCGTGGCAGCGATCAGTGCATAAGAAGGTGCCAGTACCCATCCCACAAAGGGAACAAAGTGCATCAGGTAAAATACCAGACCATTTCCAATGGCAAGTCCACGGCGCTGACTGATGAAACGGATGCTTTCTGAAGGGGATAATTTATGACGCTCACAGCTGTAATCCAGCATGGAAAAACCGTAATAATAGCATTCGACAACTGCGGCAATAACCGGCGCAATCGATCCAATCAGGGGAATTAAAGACAGGAGCAGGATAAATATTGTAAAAATAGTTTGCCAGAAACAATTGCGTAATGCCAGTTTTACTCCCCGTTTGATATCGTGCAAAAAAATTTTCTTGTCAAAAATAAATGCCTTGCCTTCAATAATGGATTCCGTTTTTTCACTGAGATAAGCAAAAACAGGACTGCCCAGGATGAGAAATAAATACTTAAAAAGGGAGAAATAAAAAAACATCATGATGAGTCTGGCCATGATGCCAACCATGATGGCTGCAAAACTGTAAGCCGGACTGTGTTGTTGGTGCAACCATTTATCGAATCCCGAGAATAATTCGGAAACGGCTGTATCCGCTGAGATCCAGAAAAAATACAGACCAAGTGTAAACAGGATCATATAAGCCAAACCGGGAATAAGGATCCATTTCCACAACCCGTGTTTACCAATGAAAACATGCGCCTTTCGGTAGGCCTGTATGGCAATGACAATTTCTTTTAGCAAACCAATTTTTTAACGGCGTTCAATATAGCACTAATTTGCATTTCAAGCATTTTTGTATATGTCGGGGAACTTGAGAAAGCTGGATCATTCATTTTATGACCGTAAAGACGTTGTGCGGATTGCCAGAGAACTGTTGGGGAAAATACTGGTAACTCAGCTTGATGGTATCCGAACTTCGGGTCGTATCGTCGAAACAGAAGCATACAATGGTGTAGAAGATCGCGCCTGTCATGCGTTTGGGGGTCGAAGAACCACACGTTCCGAACATTTATATGGTGGACCGGGAACTGTTTACGTTTATATCTGTTATGGTATGCATCACCTTTTTAATGTAATCACAAATAAAAAAGACACTCCCCATGCGATCCTGATACGCGCGTTGGAGCCGCTGGAGGGAATTGATTTTATGCTGAAACGATCGGGGAAGCCCCTGGCAGATTATACCATTACAAAAGGACCAGGCAATCTCTCCCGGGCCCTGGGAATGTCGAAAATACATACCGGTGGGGATTTGTTTTCTGAAGAAATTTTTATTGAAGACGATGGGCTGCGGTATAAAAAAAATGAGATCCTCGTCACAAAGAGAATTGGGGTAGAATCGGCGCGCGAAGATGCCGAATTGCCATACCGGTTCATCGTCAAAGGAAATCCATACGTGAGTGCAAAAAAATCCTAGAATTTAGGACAAGGAATTGATTTTCTTCCGTCGGAAGGTTTCTTGATGTAGATAAGAGAAATTTCAAATCCACCCTGACCCTGGGAGGCGGGTTTAAGTGAAGAGACGTTTACGTCGTAGGACATGCCTACGGTGAATGAACCGATGTCCAGGCCCACATAGGGTATAATTGCGTCCGTCAGATTACTAAAACGCGCCCAGACGCCCAGATAAAGGTTGGTCGGATTCCGTGTTGCTTCCTCGCTCGTTAAATTATACGACCAGGCGCCCCCGAGCATTGCATCCACTGCATTCGACTGCCTGCTGTACAGACCGCTGAAATGAATAAAATTATTATTATTCGATTGGGATAACGGGAACGAGTAACCGCCATGTAAAGTAAAGCGGGGTGATAAGGTATATAAACTATTTCCTGTAAATGATTCTGTTGGTTGCAGGATATGGTAAGCAGATGCTCCAAGATAGAAATTGTTGTTTCCATCGGTTGACCCGTTATATAATATGCCGACATTCAAATCAAAATAACTGAGATTGACCTGGTGACCGCTCACGAGTTCTGAACTGGGTAAGGTCCAGCCACCCTGCTGGTCGAGCTGATCTTCAAAATTTAACTGGGTGCCGTCGAGCCGTTTATTGGCATATGAACCCTGGAAGCCAATACCAATCTGGTTCCAGCCATTTTCATCCAGGGCTTTCTGGTAAGCGGTTGAAACAGCTATATAATTACTGGTCAGGATACCATTTGCCGTTCTGTCACTCATCCCCATAATTCCAACACCCCAGGCATCTCCATTCGTAATTTTGTTTGTAAGAATATTACCATCCACAGAAATCGTGGAAGTGACAAAAGCATTATTTATCTGGGGCCATTGATTACGATAGTTACCTGCTACCCGGAGGGTGCCATTGAATTTTCCGGTAAGCGCCGGATTTAATGTTAGTGGAGATGCGAAGAATTGCGAAAATGCGGGATCCTGAGCCTGGGTAGTCCCAGGTAAAAAGTAGATGACACAAAGCAGCACGTAAATAATTCTTCTCATAAGCACGATCCTTTGGTTACGGCCGGTTCGGAGATATTGTATGAACGGACAGCTAATATCGGCATTATGCTGCTGGCGGATCCGTACAAAACAATTGATTTCATAGGAAAAACTTGTTGGATTCGGGTTCAAAATAAACAAAAAACCTGAAACATTGAACCCTTTCTGCAACGCGTTACAGCTGTATTTTATTGCCAAAGGAAAGATCTCCCGCATCTCCCAGTCCCGGGACGATATAGCCCTTAGCCGTCAGTTCATCGTCTATAGCTCCGCACCAGATTTTACAGGTCGGCAGGGACCTGCGCAGGTATTCAATGCCAACGGTGCAGGCAATGGCAGTAACGACGTGAACATCAGCGGGGTTGCCTTCCCCTCGTAGCTGCTGTATGGTTTTGACCATGGAAGAACCGGTCGCCAGCATGGGGTCCGAAATGATTAAAACACGGTTTTCGAGCTCAGGATGAGTCAGATAAGTCATACTAATTTCAAATGATCCATCCCTGTCGTGTTTTCGGTAAGCGGAAATAAATGCGTTATCCGCCTTGTCAAATACGTTTAGAAGGCCCTGGTGGAGGGGTAGCCCGGCCCTCAGAATCGTAGCCAGAACGGGTTGATTTTTGAGCATTTTCGTACTGGAAATACCCAGGGGTGTTTGTATTTCCCGTTCTTCAAAAGGTAATAACCGGCTGATTTCATAACCCGCAATTTCCCCCAGTCTCTCCAGGTTTCGTCTGAACCGCATTCGGTCTGTTTGCACAGAAACATCCCTTAACTCCGCAATCCAATCGCAAAGAATTGAATAATCCTGGCTCAGATTTATCACCATATGTAAAGATTAAAAATCCGATATTCGAAATTCTGTCGGAACTAAAACTAAAATTAAAAGATTGAATCAGAAAATCATTTCTTATGCAGTATAATGTGATCGGACTGATGAGTGGAAGTTCACTCGACGGGCTCGATATTGCATTTGTTCATTTTGAAGAAACCGCCGGTCAATGGACCTTCGAAATACAGGAATCAGCCTGCATTTCCTATCCGGCAGAGTGGAAAGAAAAATTATCCGGCATCGCAGCATTGACAGCTAAAGATTATCTCCTGCTGCATACTGCTTACGGTCACTGGCTGGGTAATACGGTAAATGATTTTCTGGAAGAAAAAAGCCTGGTTTACAGGGTTCAGCTGATCTCATCCCATGGACATACGGCCTTTCATATTCCCGCTGGGCGTATGACGGCTCAGCTCGGGGACGGCGCTGCCATCGCGGCTGTCACTGGCATCCGTACAATTACTGATCTAAGGAGTGTTGACGTGGCGCTGGGTGGCCAGGGAGCACCCATAGTGCCTATCGGCGAGAAATTATTGTTTCCGGATTACGACCTCTTTCTTAATCTTGGCGGGATAGCAAACCTATCTGCGAAAGGAGAGCAAACGATCGGTTTTGATGTTTGTCCGGCAAATCGGATCCTGAACCTGCTGGCGACTAGAACAGAAAAGGGATATGATGAAAACGGTTCACTGGCGAAATCCGGCACAATTGATGAAAATCTGCTTAACCGGCTCAATGCACTCAGTTATTATAAGCTGCCCTATCCTAAATCGCTTTCGAATGAATTCGGTTTAAATGAGATCTACCCGCTGATTTTAAATTCTAATCTTTCCAGGACCGGTGCATTGGCAACTTATGTGGAACATATTGTCATGCAGATCTCGAAATCTGCCTTTCAATTAAAAGAGAAATTCCCCGGCAAGGAAAATCTGCGTTTAATGATTACCGGTGGTGGTGCACACAACCGTTTCCTGGTAGAAAGATTAAGTGACGAGCTTACTCTCGCTGGAATTGAATGCATTATTCCTTCTGAGGACCTGGTGGATTACAAGGAAGCTTTGATCATTGCCCTCATGGGTGCCCTGCGCTGGCGGGAAGACATCAATGTGTTACATACGGTAACGGGTGCATCAAAAGACAGTATAAATGGAGCCGTTTGGTCGGTTTAAATGATCAATTATCAATTATTAATTATCAATTGAGTTAATAATTAATAATTGATAATTGATCATTGATCAAAGTCCTAATACCGATTTTAATTTCACAAATCCTGACTTACTCACAGGAACCCTGCCGCCGGATTTCAAAATAGCCAGGTGGTTATCTTTTTCATATGGATCCAAACGCGTGATCTCCGTGATATTCACCATAAAGGAACGATGGGTTCTGACAAACTGGGTTTTATTGAGGACTGTTTCGAAATGCCCCATCGTTTTATTTTTCAGAAAAGAGCCATCCTTCGTATGAATTTTTACATAATCATCCGCTGCTTCGAGATAATGGATTTCATCGACAGGAATGATCCGGATTTTTCCAGCCAGCTTTACCACGACCCGATGCTGTTCAGCCGGACTATTTGAAACAGATTCCAGTAGCGGAGTAAGATGTTGTTTCGGGCTGATCGTTTTACTCATTTGAATCCATTTTGAAATGGCTTTATCAAACCGGTCCCTGCTAAATGGTTTAAGCAGATAATCTATCGCATGACTTTCAAAGGCTTTGATCGCATATTCATCAAATGCCGTTGTAAAAATTACTGCCGGGGGCTCTTCAATAAGTTCCAGCATTTCAAACCCGTTTATTTTTGGCATTTGAATATCGAGAAAAATTAAATCCGGTTGCATTTGCTGGATCGCTTTAACACCTTCAAATCCGTCGTTGCATTCCGCAATTAATTCCAGATCCGGATGGTATTGCAGGTATTCCTTAATGATCGACCTGGCCAGTGGCTCGTCATCAATGATTATAATTTTCATGCTTGGGAATATTTATGGTTGTCGTAAAAACATGGTCCTTTGCTGAAGTTTCCACAAGATCCGTTCTTGCGAATAGAAGATAAAGTCTGCGTTTTACTGAATTTAATCCAAATCCTGTTCCATGTCTCGGGCTTGAAGTTTCCGGGTCGAATGGATTCCGGACGGTCACTTTTAATGAATCATTTTCATGGATAACGGATATTTGAATGGTCACTGCTTCAGTCGTATCATATAGACCGAATTTGATGGCATTCTCGACTACGGGTTGTAAAAGCATGGGTGGAACCAGCATTTGCAGGCATTCTTCATTCTTTATGATGGAGGTAGATAAGCGGTGACCGAAGCGAACTTTTTCAATCTCCAGATATAATTCTAACGACTCCAGTTCCTCCTCCATTTTCACCCATTGTTCTTCATCTTTTCTAAGAGTCGTACGCAGAAAGTCTGATAACTGGTGAATCATTTTTCTTGCCTGCGAGGGATCCGATCCAATCAGGGCGCTGATTGAATTCAGACTATTGAATAAGAAATGCGGTTGTAGTTGCTGTCTGAGTTTATAGAGTTCGGCGTCCCGACTGAGTTTTTCTGCATCATTTTTCCTTTGACGGTTTTCCTGTTCTTCTTCCTGTGTGTACCATAACACGCAAATGATCGCCATACAAGCGACAAGCAGGAAAGCCACTCCTACACGCAGCCAATAAGTGTTTGAAAGAAATAAGATATAATCCTTATAGACCGGGTCGATCAAAACGAGGTTCAATAACAATTTACTCAGTACAATTGCGGCAATGCTGAAAGAGAAACTGAGGACAAGGACATACCAATATCGGTTACTGTAAGGCAGGTAATAGCGCAGGATATTACTTATGATCCAGCAGGCGCCCATAACCAAACCATTTGTTATCAGGCTGTCCGTCGCCGATACATTCAGTGAATAACCGTAACTCATGACCAGCAGCGCATGCAGGGATGCCCATATAATCCACCAACCAAAAAAGTTGTTGCGAAACCTGCTGACACTGATCGGTGACCTGGCCAAAGAATGCAGTTAAATAATTTCCAGAAATTGGTGTTTACTATTGTGCAGTATATGGGCCGCTTTTCTGTTTGTCAGCTCTATATACAAGTCTGCATTATCTGTTTCCTGAATACGGGAATACAGTTCGGCACCATCAAGCAATCCACTGAGTTTATACAGTTCAGACACATTGATAAACTTCCATTGTACCAGTTTCTGGTCTTCATTGAAGAATTTATCTTCTTCTTTTTGTCCCAGGGTGGATGCTTTTTCAAACGCTTCCTGTGAACTATTGGCCTCAATTAGCCGGAGTTGTTCATCGAATTGCGCTGTATGATTTCCCTGGCCGCAAATAATTCTGTAAACAATTTTTGTAAGATACCAGCTCATAGTTTTGATTTAATGTTTGATCGGATAATAGTTTAATAGTTTCTGATTTCTATGCCCCCAAAAACAGATGATCCATCGATGATTAATACTTTATTCGGGTCGGTGTTACCGATATTCGTTCTTTTATCTTCTATATTCCCGAAAACAGAAGTCAGTTGACTCCTTACTTCCCAATGTGGGGGAACAATGATTTTGGTTCCTCCCATGATCTGTGTGATATCCAGGGAAGCCGTACCCTGAATGTCTGCCTGGCTGAGATTAATTTCAGCACCGCCCATGAATATGGTGATATCTCCACCCTTAAAATTTTTTGACAGAATATTTTTATGTATGCCGCCCAGGATGGTGGTCGCATCGATAAAATCTTCCGAAGAAAAACTTTTTGAACTGTATCCCATGCCGCTGGCGGAACCGGTGTTCGCACTTGTATTCGCATCTGCCGGATCTCCAGGAAAAGTTCCCGTGCCCGGATATCCGCGACGCTCTCTTCTTCTTTGCCATCTCTCCCAATCCCTTTGTTTCGATTTCCAATCCTTTTGCTCCCATTTCCGATGCCATTCATGCTCCATCCAGTGTGGTTTTTTCGGGCGGATCAGCATGATAAGACCGACCAGGATGATGACAGCCGGCCAAATAAAACGATGAATATCAACCCCGGGAATGAGTTGATCCATCAAAAAAAAGGTGCCGATCAGAATCATGATCAGCCAACCGGGCCCGCGAAATGCGTGTGCAAAGCCACTGAAAATTCCGATCGTGATCAGTAATACCTGCCAGCTGAATAACCAATCCGGCACAGGCATTCCCAACTGGTGGGCCAGTAACACGCTTCCCACACTAACCAGTCCGAGTGGTATCAAAACCCGGCTTCCGTGGTTTCTGCGGATGCGATTTTTCGAATCGTCTTTTATATCGGGTTCAATATTATCCATTTCTTTAAATTTCAAGTAAAACTAAGGCCCTTCCGTATTCCTTTCAAACGGATATAGGTCATCCCGGTATGAATGACGGTGAAAGCCGGAAATTTTCCGGTAAAAAATAACCGGATCAGAGAATTTGGAAGCGGTCTCCGTCAAACAGGCCCAGGTCGCTGAGTTTAAGGTGGGGAATAACGAGCAGTGCCATAAAGGAAAGCGTCATGAAGGGTGACTGTAATTGGGATCCCAATCTTTTTGCTTCTGCATCCAGGGCAGTGTAACGTTCAGCTACTTTGTACCCATCCTCAGTACTCATCAGTCCGGCTACGGGCAGTCCCAGTTTTCTTTCCAGTTCCTCACCAGCTACGCTAATTCCACCTTTTTCTGAGATCACTGCATTTATTGCCCAGCTCAACGCTTCATCACTTATACCTACTGCCACGATATTATGGCTGTCATGTGCAACCGAAGATGCCAGGGCACCCGCTTTTAATCCGAAATTTTTAATAAAAGCTTTGGCAACCGGCGCTTTTTTGTAACGGTTCAAGACCACAATTTTCAGAATATCCCGGGATGAATCCGTTTCCCAAATACCATTTTTCGGTTGTATCTCCGCGTTATATTTCCCTGTGATCAGTTGTCCATCATAAGCTTCAATTACCGGGTAAGGATAAGCCGAAGTTGACAAAGGACCGGCCCGGAAAATAAAATCCTCCGGCTGGGTATAAGAACAATCGAATTGATTCGGTTTGGACAGATTGGGTATAGATTTTATTTTAGTTTTACCGTTTTCTGCTACCAGTTCGCCATGGAGAAAAGTCTGGATTACTTCAAATTTTTTTAAATCCCTGAGTAGAATAAAATCAGCGGCGTCGCCAGGACGCAACTGGCCCACATCGAGACTGTAGTGTGTGATGGGATTGATGCAGGCAGCCCTGAGTACCTTGAAAGGATCTATATTTTTAGCGACGGCTCTTGCGCAGAGCTGATTGATATGACCGCTCACCAGGCTGTCGGGATGTTTATCGTCGCTGCAAAACATCATATTTTCCCAGTGTTCATTCAGCAGATCTGCCAGGGCTTCAAAATTTCTTGCAGCACTTCCTTCCCGAATCAGGATTTTCATGCCCATGCCCAGTTTGTCAAGAGCTTCTTCTGCAGTAAAACTTTCGTGATCCGTACTTATTCCGGCATGGATATATTGACGTGCTTCTTCACCGCGCAAACCCGGCGCGTGTCCATCAACCGGTTTGTGATATTTTTTTGCTGATGCAATTTTCTTCATTACTTCCGGATCGCCCTGTAGGACACCGGGAAAATTCATCATTTCACTTAAATATTTTATTTCTGGTCTTGATAATAATTTATCCACCTCGGCGGACTGAAGAGATGCACCGGCTGTCTCAAAGGAAGTGGCGGGCACACAGCTTGGGGCGCCGAAATAAAAATGAAACGGCGTTTGTTTTCCGTTCGCTATCATGAATTCCACGCCGCTTGAGCCCAGCACGTTGGCGATTTCATGTGGATCACTGACGGTTGCCACCGTGCCGTGCACTACAGCCATCCTCGCAAATTCGGAGGGCACGAGCATGGAACTTTCAATATGCACGTGTGCATCTATGAAGCCGGGACAGATATATTGATCGGGAACTGTTTCCCGGGAATCCAGTTCACGGATACTGAGAATCTTTTTGTCGGCGATACTGACTTCAGCAGGATAAATCCTCCTTGCTAAGATATCAGTGAATTTCCCTTTGATGATCATATTAAAATCTTAATCGTTCAGGAGGCCGGGTCTTTTTTCTTTTGTTTTACGGACAGATGCCTCATATCGCCATTCTGCGATTTTAGCTGGATCGCCACTTAATAAAATTTCGGGGACTTTCCAGCCTTTGAAATCTGCTGGCCTGGTATAAACTGGTGGGGCGAGCAGGTTGTCCTGGAAGGAATCAAATAAAGCAGATGTTTCATCATTCAGAACACCGGGCAGCAATCTTCCAATGGCGTCTGTTAATACGGCCGCGGGTAATTCGCCACCACTCAGAACATAGTCGCCGATGGAGATTTCGCGCGTGATATAATGCTCCCGTATTCTTTCATCGATTCCTTTATAATGACCCGAGATGATCATTAAATTTTCTTTCATGGAAATCGAATTGGCCATCCGCTGATTCAGCAATTCTCCGTCCGGGCTCATGAAGATAATCTCATCATATTCCCTTTCTTTTTTCAGCGATTCAATGGCATTGGACAGGGGTTCACACATCATGACCATGCCAGCGCCCCCCCCGTACTGGTAATCATCCACCTGCCCATACTCATTCACTGCCCAGTTCCTTAGCGGATGAATATAAATCTCCAGCAAGTTTTTTTCCTTGGCTCTTTTTAAAATGGAGTGGGAAAAAGAACTTTCCAGTAATTCCGGTAAAACGCTGATAATGTCAATGCGCAACTTAAAAAATATTGATGTCGGGTTAAGTAATTTGTCGAACGAATTGTTCGCTGACGTTTTTTCAGGTGCCCTGGATTAATCTTTGGTATTCGTTTGATATGCCTTCGGGATGTAGCCGGGATCACTTCGTGGTTTCTTCGGGAATCCTTCGGGAATCCTTCGGGAACTCCCGAAGCCTTCCCGAACACATCCCGAACACTTCCCGAATACAACCCGAAGAAATGTCGGATAAATATAGAAGGAAGCCGGGTTCAAACCTTCTGTCTTTATGGCAGACCGGATTCGGAATCATCCATTCCATCCAGATCCCTGCGCTGCTTTTTTGTGGGCCTGCCGACCTTACTCAGCCTTTTGCCCGTATGAAAACTGGCAGCCTGGAACTGTATACGCTGCACCTCTTCTTCAGGCGTTATGTCCAGATAATGTTTTACCGCTTCTGAAAATGCGAGACGGTGGTCCAATAAACCAGTCACCTGAATACGCCATCTTTTAGCTTCTGTTTTTACTTCATATATGTCTCCGATATGTACCTGTTTGGAGGGCTTGACCTGACCAGCTTCATTTTTTACCTTTCCTTTTTCACAAGCATCTGATGCCAGGCTCCGGGTTTTAAACAAGCGGATAGCCCAGAGGTATTTGTCTATGCGCAATTTTTCTTTTTCAGCCATTTTTTACGCTTAAAGCCGAACGCTTAACGCCTAAAGCCAAAGGGTAAACGCACTATATATTAATAATAATTCTCAAATTTGCTTTACGTTTTGTGCCTTAGGTTTTGCACTTAATTCAGCAAAAAACTTATGGAAATAGGGAATCGTTTCGATGCCCTTATAAAAATTAGCGATATTATATTTTTCGTTCGGCGAGTGCAGATTGTCGCTGTCCAGGCCGAACCCCATAAACACAATTTTAATACCTAATTCATTTTCTAAAAGCGAACAGATCGGAATACTTCCGCCACCACGCTGGGGTACAGGCTTTTTTCCAAAGCTCGCTTCGATGGCTTTTTCTGCTGCGATATAAGCCAGTGAATCAAGCGGTGTCATATAGGGTTCTCCGCCGTGTAGTTCAAAAGCATTTACGGTTACACCGGCCGGTGCAATTTTCTTAAAATAATCCAGTAAAATTCGTGCGATTTTTCCTGAACGCTGGTTCGGGACCAGTCTTGCCGAAATCTTCGCCGAAGCTTTGGAAGGAAGAACGGTTTTAGATCCTTCCCCCTGGAATCCGCCCCAAATACCGTTGAGTTCCAATGTCGGACGAATGCCTGTACGTTCATTGGTGCTGTATCCTTTTTCGCCCCAAAGTGATTTTACTCCCAGATCCCGCATATATTCTTTTTCATCAAATGGAGCCGCGGCCATTTTTTTTCTTTCTTCCCCTGAGGATTCTAATACATCATCGTAAAATCCTGGAATCGTAATATGATTATTCTCATCATGGCAACTGGCAATCATTCGCGCGAGCATGGTAACAGGGTTGGCAACAGCACCCCCATATACACCGCTATGCAGATCCCGGTTGGGCCCGGTTAATTCCACCTGGATATAGGCCAGTCCACGTACACCTATTTCAATGGAAGGCGTTTCTAAACTGATCATCGACGTATCACTGATCAGGATAACATCCGCTTTCAACAGTTCCTTGTGGGATGAAACAAAATCGCCGAGGCTGGGCGAACCGATTTCTTCTTCACCTTCAATGATGAACTTAATATTACAGGCTAATGATCCGGATTGATTCATTATTTCAAGTGCCTTTACGTGCATGAAAAACTGGCCCTTATCATCGGCGGAGCCACGGGCAAATATCATCCCGTTTTTTATGGTAGGTTCGAATGGAGCTGTATGCCAGAGCTCCACAGGATCAACCGGCTGCACATCGTAATGGCCATACACCAGGACAGTTGGTTTGGTGTCATCGACGATTTTTTCAGCAAACACCACGGGATGTCCTGCTGTCGGATATATTTCTGCCCTTGTTACTCCCGCATCCAGCAACGATTGTCTGACTGCTTCCGCACAGGTAATCATATCGTGCTGATGAGTACTGTCAGAGCTCACTGATGGAATTCTTAACAGAGCCTTTAATTCTTCCAGAAATCTTTCCTGATTCTTATCCTGATAGATTTTCCACGCTTCCATGGGTAATGTTTATTGTTGAATGTCTGCGAATTTAGTCCCTTTTGAGAAATGCTGTTTAGTTCAAATATGAATGTTCAGGATTGCGTAGTCAGATCATGTTTTTTATTCAGCACAGCATTATCCATATTCCATTCAATTTTTTTTATGAAAGGATGTTGACGCACTTTACAGTCGGGCTTAATACAAATGGGGCAACAGCTCCCGATACAGTCATCAGAATGCACGAAAAATTCCATAGCCGGGCCAAACTCTTTTTGTATGAGGTTGCGCAGGCTGACAATTTCAGCGTGCGCTTCCCGCACATTCAGGTACCAGGGAACGGTCATGTGACAATCTACATGCAGTACATTGCCGAATTTTATTACTCGCAGGTTATGGATATCTATCCAGTTCGGCAGCCTGCTTTCGTTCAGCAGGTCAATTACTTTTTCCAGTATTTTTTCGTCTGCTTCGTCCATAATACCAGCCACAGATTTTCGGGCGATCCGGTACCCGATGACCATGATGACAATGGACATAACGATCGCTACAATGCTGTCCAGCTGATGTATATTCGTAAAATAAATCAGCACCAGACCTACGATGATGGCAATCGTCGAATAGGTATCAGACTGCAGGTGATGGCCGCTGGCCTGTAAGGCCTCTGAATTATTTTCCTTACCTTTTTTAACCGCGTACAAACCGACTATAAAATTTATAATGGCAGAAACAGCAACGAGAATAATACCGGTATTGAGTTGCTGCAGCGGATGTGGGTGTATCAGTTGGTTCGCTGCCTCATAGATAATAAAAACCCCGGCCAGCATGATCAGTGTGCCTTCGATAGCAGCAGACAGAAACTCCGCTTTACCGTGCCCATAAGGATGATTGGTATCCCGCGGTTTGTAAGCAATGGATAAGCTGTACAACCCAACCAGTCCGGCAATGACATTTACAATACTTTCAAGTGCATCGGTCAGAATAGCCACTGAACGTGTGAGATACCAGGCAATAATTTTTATTGAGAATAAAACCACCGCAACGAAAAGTATCCATTTCTGAATGTGGAGGTTTTGTTTGCTTTTATCCACGGAATAATTTGTCAGCAAATGTAAATGGAATCAGCGCGAATTATATCTGTTTTTTTAACCCGCATCCGCAATATGAACCGGGCTTTCCGGATGGTTCCGGTTGCGGAACTTTTTCAACATCCGGTAATAGAATTCCTTATTAAAAAGCTGGGAATCATCCATGGCCTTATAGGTAAGGAAAATGCCTACGGGCAGGAGAACAATAGTAGCCATCCACATACCTGTGAAAGGTTGCATCACGTCTTCCTTAACAAATTTTCTTCCGAAATTATTCAGGAGAAAAAAGACAACGAAGAATATAACGGCGAAGATCAGGGGAAGACCGATCCCTCCTTTTCGAATAATGGAACCCAGTGGGGCACCGATCATGAAAAGTACCAGGCATGCGATGGACATAGTAATTTTTTCATGCCAGGCCATCAGGTGAAGTCTCAGGTTTTTGCGATCGTTTTCATAACTGATGGCTGAAATGTCTGTGCTGGCTTTTATATTACTGAATGTTGAGTAAGATCTCGACAGCACATTGTGAAAGGCAGAATCGGGTATTAATTGCTGGATTGAATCCAGTTTTGCAACCGGGGGTTTGGATTTCCAGGGACTGTCAAGATATTGCAGAATATGAATCTGGGCGCTCAGCAGGTTGTTTGTTTGCTTCTTGTAAGCAGCCGTGGTATTTTCCAGTGAATCTATGGTTGTGCCCAGCTGTCGCATATTCAGCATCTGGTAGTTGTTCTTAAAAGCGCTGTCGTCAGTCTTATTCAGCTTGAAAGAACTCAGATCGAACACTTTTTTATATTCTTCAAAGCCAATCCGGATGAGCTCAGTATTGATGGAATTACGCTGACCTTTTTCCTGGTAGTTCCATCCGTTTTTCAGATTGAATTCCAGGAATTTTTTGTCGGCTGAAATGGTCATTCTGCCACTTTGCGCTACCGTGGCATAGTCCTGCAGGAGGTTATAATTGTGCTGATATATCAGGATGTCGTGGATATTGGATCCGTCCTTATCTTTTTTCCCGATTTTAATTATATATCCGTCGATCTTATCATAGAACACACCTTCTTTGATATCGAATGCCGGTTTGGAAACAATGATATCATATTTGAGCGTTTGCATTTTTAACTGTGCTACGGGAATGATATAATTATTGAACGCAAAAGCAATTCCACAAATAAAAAGGGAACATATAAAAAGTGGTCGCATGAACCGGAGCAACGGAATACCAGCCGATTTGATAGCGACCAGTTCAAAAGTTTCACCCAGATTTCCAAAAGTCATTATGGAAGAAAGCAGGACCGCCAGGGGAAGGGCAAGCGGAACAAGTGTTGCGCAGACATATAAAATAAATGTAGCAATGGTGATCATATCCAGGCCCTTGCCTACTATGTCATCAATATATAACCAGAAGAATTGAAGTACCAGTACGAAAACCGTAATAAAAAATGTAGCGATGAACGGACCGATAAACGCACCAATAATTAGTTTGTCTAATTTTTTTATCACCGTGCAATTTACGCTTAAAGCTTAACGCCGAACGCTTAACGCAAATGTTGAAATGTGAAAATTATTAAAACGATAAACGGTCAACGGCTAACGATTCAATTCCCGAGTCTGTGAAAAAGATCCTTCACCTGATAGCTCCATAGTTGTGACTGATCCTTAATATCTTTTTTATCTGCAAAGTCTTTTATCAGAAGAATTGTTTGATTAGTGATATCAGATTTTTCAATCCGGAATTCAAAAAACTCCTCTTTAGGGGAGTCTGACCAATGGAAACGAACGAATTTATCCATTTCGCTTTCCAATACTTCCGCCTTCGTGGTTGATCCATTCCAGGAGAAACTGAAAATATTATCGCGCTCATCTACCTTATCTGCAAACCATTCCTGAAGTCCGGCCGGGGTACTCAAAAACTCGTATAAAATAGCGGGTGGGCATTTTAAAGAGTATTCTAACGTAAACTGCTGTTTCTTGCTCATCTATTGTCTATTGATCGTGGGTTGCAATTATAGATAAATATTTCATGATCGGGAATTTTTTTTAATTCTTCGGAAAAGGCTGATAATGAAGAAATCATGCCATCCCAAATTGGGAAACTGCTGAAAACCAACCGGTTAACTATGTTTCCGTTTGGTATTCCGCTGCTGAAACCTTATATTGGATAGGATAATTTGAATCTTATGTTGATCATGATAAGAAAAGATTCAATTATTCGTTTTTAGTAAAGTCCACATATCTGAATTTCTGAAGAATCCTTTAAACCTATAACCCTTTAAAATTACCTGCCCATGAGTATGCGTCAACTCAAGATCACGAAGAGTATTACGAATCGTGAGTCTCAGAGCTTGGAAAAATACCTGCAGGAGATCGGAAAAGTTGAATTGATC
>Ga0209863_10000356_pt1 | contig 24942 bp, 20 predicted proteins | sample OrgsoiDNA2013046_FD_185796 | JGI IMG/M metagenome (GOLD analysis project Ga0209863, IMG submission 185796) | Permafrost soil microbial communities from the Arctic, to analyse light accelerated degradation of dissolved organic matter (DOM) -... | ecosystem: Environmental > Terrestrial > Soil >...
CCCAAGACGCTGATGGAGTCGGAGCTGTTCGGCTACGACAAGGGGGCCTTCACCGGCGCGGTGGGCGCCAAGCCGGGACGCTTCGAGCTGGCCCACGGCGGGACCCTGTTCCTCGACGAGATCGGCGAGATCCCGATCGAGATGCAGGTCAAGCTGCTGCGCGTCCTGCAGGAATCGGAGTTCGAGCGGGTGGGGGGGATCAAGACCATCAAGGTCGATGTTCGCCTGGTCACGGCCACCAACCGCGATCTCCTGGAAGAGATCGGCGCCGGGAACTTCCGGGAGGATCTCTTCTATCGGTTGAACGTGGTGCCGATCCAGATTCCGCCCCTGCGCGAGCGGCGCGAAGATATCCCACTGCTGGCGGACCATTTCATCTCAAAGTTCAATGAACGCTTGAAGAAACAGATCGTGGCGATTTCCCCCGAGGCGGTCGAGCAGCTGGTGGCCTACAACTGGCCCGGCAACATCCGGGAGCTCGAGAACTTGATGGAGCGGACCATCCTGTTCTGCGAGGGACCGGAGATCCGGGTCTCCGACCTGCCACCCGAGATCGTGGGCGTGGCGGTGCCAGCGTCAGCGGCGACCACCGAGGAGGGGCCCCGGCCGGCCGCCGGCTCGCTCAAGGAGGCGGTTCGCGCCGAGACCGAGCGGGTGGAACGTGAGCTGATCCAGCGCGCGCTGGACGCCACCGGCGGGAACGTCACCCAGGCCGCCCGCAAGCTCAAGATTTCCCGCAAGAGCCTGCAGACCAAGATGAAGGAGCTGGGTCTGCGCGAAAAATGAGCGTTGTGTTATCGTCGCGCCCACGTCCTTGAGCGCCGTCACTTTCAGGAAGACGTCTTGGGCGATCGTCGCCTCGCTGACGCTCTTTGCGGCCGCCGCCCGGGCGGCCGAGGTGACCCGGGTCGTCTCGGCGCTCGATGGCGAGAACAGCTTCGACTTCAACTTGACCGCGTCGTGGACCCACGACGCCAAGAGCGCCCTCATCGAGCGCGAGACGGCGACCCCCTCCGGGATTCAGGTTCTTCGCGACCTCAAGTACGCTCAGACGCGGGACACGCTCAATCTGCGCGCCGATTTCGGCATCCTGTGGGACGTGGGGCTTCACATCGAGGCGCCGCTGGTCCTGTCCGATTCGAATACCGTCAACCTCGATCAGGGCGTCATGCCGGACGCCTCGGGGCTGCACGATGGATTCCTGGTGAACCCGACGGCCCCCGCCACCCAGGTCTTCAAGAGCCCCACCCGCCGGGGCTTTGAGAACCTGGGCCTGGGGGCCACCTGGGCGGTGTTCAACGAGCGGCGCGACGACACCAAGCCGACCTGGCTGCTGGGCTTCGATGCCAAGCTCGACGTCTTCAAGGACAAGCGCTACGACCCGGCCAACCCGACCGCCAACGACGCCACCGGGCTCGGCTACCACCAGCTCATCTGGTCGACCTGGGTCTCGAAGCGCTTCCGCCACTTCGATCCGTACTTCGGCGCCTACTACATGCTGCCGATCCGGACCAACGGTAGCATCTTCCAGAACTACAACCCGGCCACGCAGACCTCGGTCGGTCCGCAGCAGCAGGCGGGGACGACGATCGGCGTCGAACAGATCGCCTGGGAGAACCCGCGCGGCGATCAGCGCGTGACCATCGAGGCGCGCGGCCACGCCGAGGAGCACTTCGCGGGGCGCGGCTACAGCGAGCTGTGGGAGCCGCTCTCGGGGTCGCCGGGCTGCAGCGTCGCCATGGGCGCCACGACGCCCTGTCGCACCGGGCTCGATGAGGTCGAGATCGTGAGCCCCGAGAACCCGAACGGAGACCCCCAGGCGGCTCCCTATCCCGGGGTCACCGACATCGATGCCTACGGATCCTTCGGGGGCGATCTCGGGCTCAACATCCAGGTGGGCCGGTATATCCGCTTCCGCGGTCTGTTCGGTTTGACCGTCGACATGCCCCATTTCATCACCAACGCCAATGCGGGCGTCGACACCAACCATGACATGGTCGTCAACTCACTCGACAAGGCCGAGGCTAACCCGGTCTATCGGGAATCGATCGATCTGCCGGGGCGCCGTTTCCGCGTCGAGGAAACCGAAGTCTGGAGCCTTCTCCTCGAAGGCTCCATCATGTTCTAGGGTTTCCGTCTGGATGCGACCAACGCGTAGACCTCGCGCCGCGGGCGACCGGTCAGCACCGCCAGCTCGCGGGCCGCGTCGCTCGCCGAGCGTCCTTCCGCCAGGATCGCCGCTGCCCGCTCCCTGATCTCGTCGTCGTCTAGATCCACGGCGCCCGCGCCGTCGGCCCCGGCGACGACCAGCGTCACCTCGCCGAGGGGGCGCGATTCGGCGTAGCGGGCGGTGAGCGCCTCCAGACAATCGCGAACGAACTCCTCGTGCGGCTTGGTCAGCTCGCGCGCGACGCAGGCGCGGCGATCGCCGCCCAGCACCGAAGCCAGATCGGCCAGCGTGGCGCCCGCGCGCAGCGGCGATTCATAGAAGACCAAGGTGAAGGGGAGGGCGCGCAGGCTTTCGAAGAGACGCCGCCGCGCTCCCGATTTGCGGGGTGGGAAGCCGAGGAACAGAAACCTGTCGGTCGGCAGGCCCGCGCCGACCAGCGCCGCCAGCACCGCGGACGGCCCCGGGACGGGGACCACCCGTGCGCCGGCCGCGATCGCCGCGGCGACGATGCGGTAGCCGGGGTCGGAGACCAGCGGCGTCCCGGCCTCCGAGATCAGCACCACCTCTTCCCCGGTCTCGAGGCGCGCGGCGACCTCGCGGGCGCGCGCGGCCTCGTTGCCGTCGAAGCACGACACGATCGATGGGCCGCCGGCTGCGCCGTCCATTCCGCCCTTTCCGTCCATTCCGTCTCTTCCTTCTCTTCCGACTTGCGCCAGCAGGCGCCGCGCGCTGCGGGTGTCCTCGGCGACGATCAGGTCGGCGGCGCGCAACGCGGCCGCGGCCCGCGGGGAGAGATCTCGCGCGTCCCCCAGTGGGGTGGCCACCACGGTCAGCGTGCCGGGCGCCTTCACCGAGCACGATCCCGCCCGGTCGCATCTTCGACCGCGGCGCGGATCGCTTCGCCCAGCTCGGCTTCGAGGTAACGGCGCAGCTTGGCCTTGAGGCGCTCCTCGATCTGGCGCGTTCGCTCGCGGCTGATGCCGTGCGCGCTGCCGATTCGCTCCAAGGTCTCCGGCCGCTCGGAGAGCAGCCGCCTGCGGAACAGATCCAGCTCCCGGTTCGGCAGGCGCGCGCCGAACCGATCGAGCTTGCCCCGCAGCACCTCCTGAAACTCGTCCTCCTCGACCAGCAGGTCCGGCTGCGCGCCCGGGCCCGCGGCGACCAGATCGCCCTGCGTCCGGCCTCCGTCGCCCGGCGCCGGAGCATCGAGCGAGGTTTCGGAAGCGGCCAGGCGCTGTTCCATCTCGACGACGTTCTTGGCGCTCACGTCGAGCGCCGCCGCCAGCTGCTCGGCGTCGACCTCGATTCCCTGACGATCGAGGCGCGCGCGTTCCCGCCGCAGGTTGAAGAAGAGCTTGCGCTGCGGCTGCGTGGTTCCGATCTTCACCATCCGCCAGTTGGCGAGGATGTAGCGGAGGACGTAGGCCCGGATCCACCAGGCCGCGTACGAGGACAGCTTCACGCCGCGATACGGGTCGTACCTTTCGACCGCTTGGATGAGCCCGAGGCTCCCTTCCTGGATGAGGTCGCTGAGGTTGCGGTGCACCCGCCGGTAGTCCTGAGCGATCTTGACGACCAGCCCGAGGTTGGCCGTGACCAGCCGTTGCCCGGCCGCGCGCTCGCCCGTCGCGCCGTAGCGGACCGCGAGGGCGTGCTCCTCCTGGCGCGACAGCAGCGGGTGCCGGGCCAGCTGCCGAAGGTATGTCCGCAGGCCCGAATGCCCGAGGGTCGGCAGGGTGCCCGCGGCCGGATCGCTCTCCACCTCGCCGAGCTCCGCCCCGAGCTCCCCGGTCTTCGCCCGTGCGGCGACGCCGACGGGTGCGATCTCCCCATCGTAGTCGGCGTCCACGCCCAAAATCGTACGGGCGCTCGCGGCGGTCTGCTTGCGCCCGATCACGACAAGGCGAATTATAACGCGATCTCTGCGTGCAGCGCGCCGGGCAGCTGGCTATCATCCAGGTACGTTTATGGATCTCATCGACGGTCCATCCCCCGATCCCTCGTCCTTCCCTCCCCCATTGCCCCCGGAGTCGCGCATGCGGCGGTTCAGCAAGGTTCTAGCGTTCTCGGCCGCCTGCAGCGCGGCGCTCATCCTGACCATTCGCCACGGCGGCGATGGCATCCGGGTGAGCGCGGACGGTCAGCTCCGGGCGGCCACCCGGACGCCCGCCGGGAAGTACGACCTCGGGCAGCTTCCGATCTTCTCGAAAACCCTTTTCTATGTTCGTGAGAATTACTTCGACAAGAACCGCCTGGATCCCAAGCGGATGCTGGTGGGGGCCCTCGATTTCGTCCAGCGCGATGTCCCCGAAATCCTGATCGACCGCTGGCCCGAGCACGACCCCAAGCAGGTGACCGTCAAGGTCAACGGCCAGCAGCGCAGCTTCTCGATCGAGCGGGTGGACGCGCCTTGGAGCCTTCGCAGCATGTTGCAGGAGATCTTCCGCTTCGTGCAGCCGAACCTGCAGCCGGTTCCCGAGAAGGAAGAGGCCCGGCGGTTGGTCGAGATCGAAATGGCGGCCACCAACGGCATGCTCTACACGCTCGACCCGCACTCGGTGTTGCTGGACGTCGAGACCTACAAGGACATGCGCACGCAGACCCAGGGCAAATTCGGTGGGCTCGGGATCGTCATCGAGATGGACAAGAAGAACCGCATCACCGTCAAGCGGCCGATGCCCGACACGCCCGCGATGCGGGTCGGCATGAAGCCCAAGGACCACATCGTTCGGATCAACAACGAATCGACCATGAACATGACGCTGACCGAGGCGGTCGACCGCCTGCGCGGCGACGTTGATACGAACGTCGACGTGTACGTCGAGCGCGACAACGTCGCGGGCGTCAAGAAGTTCGTCATCACCCGGGCCTTCATCCGGCCCCCGTCAATCGATCCGCCGGCACGCATCCTGGCGGTGCCGGCCGGTCCGGGACAGCCGGTGGCCAAGGTCGGCTACTTCCACATGCAGCACTTCTCCGCCAACAGCGCCGGCGATCTGGCCGATGCGCTCACGATGTTCGAGAAGGAGAAGGTCAAAGGGATCATCATGGACCTGCGCGGCAACCCCGGCGGCCTGTACGAGCAGGCGCAGAAGGTCTCGGACGCCTTCATCAAGACCGGCACGCTGGTGTCGATGGTCGGGGTGGGGGGCGCGCAGCGCAAGGACGAGACCGCCACCGACAGCGGCCACGAGCCGACGGTGCCGCTGGCGGTGCTGGTGAACCAGAACTCGGCCAGCGCCTCCGAGATCGTCGCCGGCGCGATGAAGAACCTGGATCGCGGCGTCGTGATCGGCGAGGAGACCTTCGGCAAGGGCTCGGTGCAGGTGCTGTTCGACATCCAGTCGCCGATCTCGTTCGGCGACCACGCCGAGGACGACAAGCTCGGGCTCAAGCTGACCACCGCGCAGTACCTCACGCCCGGCGACATCTCGATCCAGGGTGTGGGCGTGGTCCCCGACATAGAGACTGACGCGCTGCTGGTCCAGAAGGACGGAGACCACTCCTGGATCCGCCTTCAGCCCTCGGTCCACAAGCGGCGCGAGGCGGACTACGAATGGCACCTCGAGCATCCGAGCGCGCGACACGGCGAAAAACCCGAAGAAACGGTGACCTATTTCTTCCAGCCCAAAAAGCCGAGCGACAAGGCGGCCGCGCACAACGACGACGACGAAGGTATGGACGAGGATGCCGACGATCCGGCCGACAGCGACGATCAGGACGACCTGAAGACCGACTTCTTGATCGACTTCGCGCGCGACTTCTTGGCTCAGGCCAAGAGCAGCCGCCGCCGGGAGGCGGTGCAGCAGGCCAAGGGCTATCTCGACAAAGTCCGCGCCGTCGAGGACAAGAAGGTTTCCCAGGCGCTCGAGAAGCTGGGGGTCGACTGGACCCCCGGTCCGGCGACCGGCGCAGCACCGGATCTTCAGGTGTCGCTGCAGTCGGTGGGCGAATCCAAGATCGCGGCCGGGACGGTGGCCAGGCTCAAGGGCACCGTCAAGAACGTCGGTCATGTCCCCGCCTACCGCGTGCGTGCGGTGCTCGACAGCGACAACCCGCTCTTCGACGAGAACGAGATGGTGTTCGGCCACCTCGGCCCCGGCGATTCCAAGAGCTACGAGATCTCCGTCAAGGTGCCGACCTCGTCGTTCACGCGCACCGACGAGATCAAGGCCACCCTCTACACGCAGCGGGGCACCGCCAAGGCGGGCGCCGCCGACCTGCTGGTGAACATCGAGGGGAAGCAACGCCCGATGTTCGCCTACAGCTACCAGACCATCGACGACCAGAAGGGGGCGAACCGCGACGGTCAGGTCCAGCGCGGCGAACAGGTCCGCATGCTGGTCACCGTGAAGAACATCGGTCAGGGACGCGCGCTGCACACCGAGGCGGTCTTGCGCAACGGAACCGGCCAGGAGGGGATCTTGATCAGCGCGGGGCGCTTCGAGACCAAGGACCTCGGCCCCGGCGAGACCAAGACCTTCTCCTTCATCTACGAGGTGAAGCCCGAGTACAAGGGGGACGACTTCCAGCTGGAGCTGGCCGTCGGAGACACCACGCTGGGCGAGTCGGTGACCGACAAGATCAAGGTCAAGGTCGTCCCGGCTGGGCCGGCGCCCGAGAGCCTCACCGGCACCGCGACGGTCTCCCGCGACGACGTGCCTCTACGCGAGACGGCGGCCGAAGGGGCCCTGCTGATTGGGCGTGCGCCGAAGGGGAGCACCTTCAAAACCACCGGGCGGCTCGGGGCCTTCACGCGGATCGACGTCGACGGCACGCGGTCGGCGTTCATCGCCAGCGCCGACCTCAAGGCCGGCGGCGCCGTTCACGGTGGGTTCAAGCCCGAGTGGGAGGTGACCCCGCCGGTATTGACGGTGACGGCGCCGACGATCGCGACCGGGGACACGGTCCACATCAAAGGGCACGCCACGGACGATCTCGTCGTACGCGACGTCTACATGCGGGTCTGGAACCGCAACGCCAAGATCCCGGTGAAGAAGGCGTTCTACCAACCGAACCGTCTGGTGGGGGATCGCACCAAGATGGACTTCGAGGCCGACGTTCCGGTGGGCACCGGCAGCAACCTGGTGCAGGTGTTCGCGCGCGAGTCCAATGAGGTGCAGTCCCTTCAGACGGTCGTGGTCCTCAAGCGCACCGGATCGACCCTGGTCGCCCAGCCCTCGGAAGCGCAGCCGATTCCCGACGGCGGGCATCCGAAGTTTCCGGGAGACGCGGTCAAGAAATAGTCGGCCGCTCCGGAAGGTCCCGCTCCGATTGGAACGCGGGCAGCAGTCGCCCGGCATCGGCGCCCGGACCGCGTCAGAGATTTGGCGAATCGAAGCAGACGCGGCGCGCTGCAAAATGTGGGTGCCCGCATACATCGGTTCATGTAAAACGGCACCGCGGGTGTAGGGTAATCGCACACGAAAACTATGCACGTGATGCGAATTTTCTCTCAGGGGCCAATGTCGATGTCCGGACGGGCGGGCCACGCCTGGCCGGCGGCCCTCTCATTTGCATTGGTGGCGACATCGCTCGGCTGCGGCGCCTGCGTCGACGACCGCGCCCCGTCGCCGGGTGCGGCCGCCTCGTCGCGCGCGTCGGTCGAGGCGCTGAACGCCGACCTGCGGGCGCACTGCACGAGCGGGCTCGTCCCGCCGGGGCAGGGGTTCGCGACGATCACCGAGATTCCCTCGCTTGGCGGCCGCCTCATGTTCATGCAGGACATCAACGATGACGGCGTGGCGGTCGGCTCGGCGCAGATCGCGGGCGGCAGCTACCACGCCATCCGCTACACCGATGTCGGCGGCGTTCAGGATCTGGGCGCGCTCTCGGGCTTCGGCACCCAGAGCTACGCCAGCGCAATCGCCTCCGACGGTTCCATCGCCGGACACGCCGACCACGGCGACGGGACCGGCGCGCAATTTGGCCACCGCTACACGGCCAGCGGCGGCCGGACCGAGATCTGCGCCACCGGTTGCTCGGTGTGGGATCTGAACGGCGGCGGACAGATGGTCGGCCTGCTCCTGGGGCAGAACCCGGCCACCTGGCAAGCATTCGTCTGGGAGCAAGCGGGCGGCCTTCATCCACTCGGGACACTCGGTGGTGCACACAGCTCCGCGACCGGCATCAGCGAGGCCGGCCTCGTGGTGGGAAACGCGCAGCTGGCGGACTCCGCCAGCGGCGACGTCGGACACGCTTTTATCTACGACTCGCGGGCGTCGCCTCCGATGCTCGAGGATCTGAACGCGCGCGCGCGCACGCCGGGCTGGGTCTTGCGCGGGGCCAACGACGTGAACGGGGGCTTCGTGATCGGCTACGGCACGCACAACCAGCAGAGCCGCGCCTTTCGCCTGGACCTCGCCACCGGCCAGGTTCACGATCTCGGCACCCTCGCCGGCATGCCCAGCATCGGCTGGGCGGGAGACAGCAGCGGCGACGTCGTGGGCTGGGTCGCCAAGGACGATCACAGCAACATCGCGTTCGTCTACGGCCCGGGCCTGGGCGGCCTGCACGCCGTGAGCGACTACGTCGATCCGGCCCAGGGGTGGGATTTGCAGCAGGCCAACGGAATCAACAACCGTGGCGCGATCGTCGGGATGGGGACCCACCAGGGCGTCATCGTCGGTTTCAAGCTGACCCTCCCGCTCTGCAACCGCTGAGCGCGGGAGTCGCCCATCGCGCCCGGCGTCCAAGCTCAACGCGTCGGCGTCGTGATATAGCGTCTGGGATCGATGGATGACGGGCACCGCCTGAGGATCGGCGCGGGGCCGCTGGCGGGCGCGCTGGCGGGCGCGGCGGTCGGCGTCGTCGACGGGATCCGCGCCGCCTGCCTGTTTGGATCGGGGTTTCGGATCGCGCTCGTGACGGGTCTGCTCGCGGCGTCGGTCGATGCCTTGGTCGGCGTGGTGGCCGGCGCGGCGGCTGAAGTCCTGATCCGGTTGGCGGTCTGGGGGCGTCGCCGAAATCCACCGATCGCGGCGCGCGCGCTCGCCTTCGTGCTGGTCGGCGCGGGTGGCGCGGCGGCCGCGGCGGGGACGGTGGCCGCAACCGCGCTCCGGCACAATCGATTCCTGGCCGCCGGTCTCACCGCGCTGGCGGCGATTGCGGCGGGCCTCGGCGGCGTCATCCTGGCGCCGGCGCTGGCGCGCTTGCTGGGGGCGGGGCGGTGTGCCGAGGTCGCGCCGCGCGCTCCGGCGCCTGCCGTGGCCCTCATCGGCCCGCTGCTGCTGGCGGTGGCCAGCGGCGTGATTTTTCTCGCGGTCGGGCGGACGCGGGCGCCGCTCCGCGGGCCGGCGCTCATCGAGCGAACCCTCTGGTCGGCGCTGCCGGCGGCGCTGCTCCCGTTCTTGCTGGATCGTCTGGCGGACTGGAGGCGCCTCCCGATTCGCTGGCGCTGGGCGGCGCCTCTGGCGGGCGGTCTGACCGCGTGCGCGGCGGCCGTCGCGATCGCCGTCAGCTGGAACGACAATCTTCGCTTTGCCCCCTGGATCGACATCCTGGCGGCCCTGGCGATCGCCGCCGTCGGGGTGGCAGTGGCGTTCTGGCTGCGTCGACGTTCCCCGCGCGCGCGGGGCGGGTCGGTCGGACTCGCGGCGGCGGTTGGTCTCCTGGCGCTGTTCGCGCTCTTTCGAGCGTCCGAATCGGAGCCCGCGCGCAAGGCCGGCAGCGCGCGCGCGGCCCTGGTGGGCCCGATGCTCGCCGCCGGACGGAAGCTCCTCGATTTCGACGGCGATGGGTACGCCCGCGCGCTCGGCGGGGGGGACTGCGACGACAGCGATCCCGAGGTCCACCCCGGCGCGCTCGATCTGCCGGGCGATGGCCTCGACACCGACTGCGACGGCCAGGACGCGACGGCCGCGCTGCCGCCGCCGGCGGTCATGTCCGAGCTACCCGCTTCGGTGCCGCGGGATCTCAATCTGATCCTGGTGACGATCGATACGTTGCGCGCCGATCACCTCGGCTGCTACGGGTATGGCCGTCCGACCTCGCCCGCGATCGACGCGCTGGCGGCCGAGGGGGCGCTGTTCGAAAATGGGTGGGCGCACGCGCCCTCGACGCGCTATTCGATGCCGGCGATCGCCACCGGGCGCTGGCCGTCGGCCATTACCTGGGACGAATCGATCTGGTGGCCGCGGCTCGGTGCGGACATGCGAACCACGGCGCTCGCCCTTCACGACGCCGGCACCTTCACGGCGGGGATGTTCAGCTTCAATTACTTTGCGATCGGCGATCACCGGGGCTTCGAGCGCGGGATGGACCTCTATCGATCCGATCGGTCGGTCCTGCACGTTCCGGTCAACGGCCCGATGGAATCTCGCGGGTCGTCGTCCCGCGAGATGACCGACGACGCGATCGCTTTCGTCGACGCGCACCGTGATCGAAAATTCTTCCTCTGGTTGCACTACTACGATCCGCATCTGTCGTACGAGCCGCACCCGGAGCTGCCATCGTTCGGCTCGGCGCGGGTCGACCTTTACGACGGCGAGATTCGATTCACCGATCTCCATTTCGGCCGCCTGCTGGCGCATCTGCGCGAGGTCGGGCTGTGGGATCGCACCGCGATCGTCTTGACCGGCGATCACGGCGAGGGGTTCGGCGAGCATGGCGTGACCGAGCACGGTTTCGACCTCTACACCGCGCAGACCAAGGTGCCGTTCATCGTGCGGGTGCCCGGATTGCCGGCGCGCCGCCTTCGCGTGCCGGTCGGCCACATCGACATCGCGCCCACCCTGGTGAACCTCGCGCGCGGGCCGGCCGAACCGAGCTTCATCGGACGATCGCTGGTGCCCGAGCTGGCCGGGCCGGCGGCGGCGGACACGGAGATGCGCGCGGTGTTCCAGGAGGTGACTTCGGAACGGGGGAAGAAGCGGGCGTTCGTCACCGCCACCCGCCACCTGATCTGGAACGAGGCGCCCAGCGACACCACCGAGTGTTACGACCGGACGCGGGATCCGGCCGAGAGCCGCGACATCTGGGATCTGGCCGGCGACGCGACGTGCGTCCGGTTGTCGCGCGATCTCAGACGGCTGGTCGCGGGGCTCGCGCTGCCGGAGGGAGCGGCGGCCAACGTGGCGGACGGCGTGACGCCGCCCGGGGCGGTCGGCCCCGCGCCATCGCGGCCCCTCGACGGCCAGCTCGGCGACGTCATCGCGGTGCGCGGTACCGACCTGGGGCCCTCGCAGGTGCGCGGCGGCGACACCGTCGAGGTGGCCAGCTACTTCGCCGTCAAGCGGCGTCCGGACGCAGGCTGGAAGCTCTTCTTCCACCTGGAGGGCCCCGCCGGCACGCGCAACCTCGATCATGTCCCCGTCGATGGGCTCATGCCCCTCGAACGCTGGCGGCCCGGTCAGCAGATCCGCGACCGGCAGCGGATCGGCATCCCCCTCGGGGCCCCCCCCGGCCTGTACACGCTGTATGTCGGCGCGTTTCGCGCTGGCAGACGGATGCCCGCGGCGCCGGCGGCGCTCACCGATGGGAAGGACCGTCTGCGTTTGCTCAGCTTCACGGTGTTGCCCTGATCTCGATCTCGTCGTGCGGTGAGACCGCCCCGCTGGTACTCTCGGTCGCGCCGTGGACAACGATCAGGTCGTGGGACCCGCGCCGGGGCCCACACCCTCCGCGATGAATTCGCGCCTCCTGCCGCGCTCGGCCCCTCCGTTGCTGATCGCCGCCGCGGTGGTCCTGCTCGCGCTCATCGAGACGGCGGTCGCGCTCATCGCGCCGTCGCGCGCGCCCACGGACGCCGACTGGGCGGCGGCGGCGCGGCAGGTGCGGGCCGACTTTCGGCCCGGCGATCTGATCGTCGCGGCGCCGGCCTGGGCCGACCCGATCTTGCGCGTTCATCTGGGCGATCTCATCCCGATCGAGGTGGCGGGCCGGCTCGACGACGATCGCTTCGCGCGCGTCTGGGAGGTGAGCCAGCGCGGCGCGCGCGCGCCGGCGACGGCCGGCGGCACCGTGACGCTGGACCAGCGGTTTGGCCGCCTGACCGTCCGCCGCGTCGAACGCCAGGCCGAGCCGGTCGGGTACGATTTCGTCGCCCGCTGGGCCGACGCCCAGGTCAGCCGCGTGGAGACGGCCCGCACCGTTCCCTGCCGGAAAACAGGCGATCGCATCCAGTGCCCGGACCTGAGCTTCAACTTCGTCCACCGGCAGATCGTCGAGGTCGACAACCGGCTGCGAGAGGCGCTCCTCGCGCAGCCGGTCGGGCAGGCAGTGGTCGCGATCGAGTATCCCGCCGTGCGCCTCGGCCGGGTGCTGGTGGTGGCCACCGGTCTGCACGACACCTGGATGCGCAAGGCGGCGCGCGGGACGGTCGCGATGCGGGTCATCGTCGGCGGACAGCCGCAGGCGCTCCCCACCACCAGCGACGACAGCGGTTGGACGCGAACGCGCATCGACACCAGCGCGCGCGTCGGGCAGGTCGTCCCCGTCCGCTTCGAGATCACCTCGCCCGCGCCCTACGCGCGGCACTTCGCTTTCGCGGCCGAGGCGCGCGGTTGATGGGCGGCACCTCGCGTCGGGCCGATCGGCTGATCGCGTTCGGTCTGGCGCTTGGAACTGTCCTTTGGTTGCTGGCGGTCGAAGGGCGCGAGGGTTTCGGTCGCGACGAAGCTCAATACATGCGTGCCGGCGAGCGCTACTGGGGTTGGTTCGAAGAGCTCGGCACCAACCTCCGACAAGGCAAGCCCGGGCGATCGTTCGCCGCGTCGGCGATCGACCACTACTGGAGCGACAACGCGCCCGATCACCCGGTGATCATGAAGACGCTCTCCGGCCTCTCCTGGCGCGCGTTCCACACCTGCACCTGCACCGGCGCGGCGCGCGGGCTGCACCCCATTCCCGTGCGAGGCCGACACCGGACGCTCCCGTTGTTCTCGCGCGATTCGACCGCGTTTCGCTTCCCGGCCATTCTGTTCGCGGCGCTGCTGGTCGCGATGGTCTTTCGTTTTGCGCGGACCTGGTTGCCGCCACCGGCCGCGGCGGCGGCGGCGGTGCTCACGCTGGCGCAACCGCACTATTTTTTCCACGCGCAGATCGCCTGTTTCGACGCCCCGATCGCGACCATGGCCTTCGCGGTCGGGTTCGCCTACTGGAAGTCGCTGCGCGATCCGCGCTGGGGGATCGCGGCCGGGGCGCTCTTCGGCGTCGCGCTGGGGGTCAAGCACAACGCCTGGCTGATGCCCTTGTTTCTGGTCGCGCACTACCTCTGGATGCGGCGGGGCGATCTGCGGGCGCGCCGCCTGCCGCGCCCTCCGCTGGCCTTCGTGGCGATGCTGGTGCTGGGGCCGATCATCTTCTTCCTGCACTGGCCCTGGCTGTGGAACGCGCCCATCGCGCGGACGCGCGCCTACGTCGTCCGCCACCTCGATCATGAGCACTACAACTTCGAATACCTGGGCCGGAACTGGAACCAGCCGCCGACCCGGGCCGCGATGAAGCTGTTGCGCGCGACGGCCCCCTTCGTCGAAACGGGGTTCACCGTCCCCGTCACCACGCTCGCGCTCGTCGCCTTCGGCGCGGCCGCGCTGGTCCGGCGGCGGCGCGAAGAGGCGCTGTTCCCGGGCGGGGAATCCGAGGCGCCGCCGGCGGCCCACCCCAGCTGGTTGCGGCCGGGGGCCGACGTCGATCGCGCGCCTGGCGCCTTCGTGCTTTTCCAGACGCTGGGGCCGCTCTGCGTGCTCGCGGTCCCCTCGACGCCCATCTTCGGGGGCGTCAAACATTTCTTGACCGCCATGCCGTACCTGGCGCTGTTGGGCGGCGTCGGCCTCACCGCGATCGCGCGTGGCCTCGAGGGCGCTCTTCCGGTCGCGCGCGCCCGTCTGCGGCGCGCCGCGCCGGCCGCCCTGGCGTTCGTCGTCTGTGTACCGGCGGTGATCGAGACGCGGCGCTCGCACCCCGACGGGCTCGGGCACTACAATCTGCTCGCGGGCGGCTTCGCCGGTGGCGCGTCGCTGGGGATGAACCGCCAGTTCTGGGGCTATTCGGTGCTGCCGATGCTTCCCGATCTCGACGCCATGGCGTCCGAGAACCGGAGCCTCTTCTGGCACGATGTCCTCTCCGACGCGATCTCGATGTACAAACGAGAGGGACGCCTGTCGATGGGGGTCGGTGACACCGGCTTCGGCGAGGACGGCATCAAGCGATCGGAGATCGGGATCCTCTTTTACGAAAAGCACTGGGCCAAGTACGAGGGCTGGTTCTGGGAGACCTACGGGACCACCCAGCCTGTCTACGTCCGGGCGCGCGAAGGCGTCCCGCTCGTCACGTTGTACCGGCGCGGAGCCCGCTGATGGAAGAGCCCGGAGCCGCCAGCGAGGTTGCCCCGACGCCGGCCGCGGCGACGGACGGTCCTCGGGTCGCTGGCGAGGTGGTACCGACGCGGAGCGCGGCGATGCTGGCGCGGCTCCTGCGTGGCTGGCGCGGCGCTCTGCTGGTCTACCTCGCGTTCACGGGCGCTTACCTGGGCGCGTCGGGCGGCCGGCTGCGCATGCACTCGCAGTACAACCATTACGTCTACCTGGCGGAGGGCTGGCTCCATGGGCGGCTGACGCTGGCGGGGCCGCCACCAAACGAGAACGACTGGGCCAAGATCGAGGTCTTCAAGCTGCGCGACGGACGCGAGGTGCGCGGCCTCTACGGCAGCCGCACCGGCGGCGCCACCGATCGCTTCTATCCGCTGCGCGGGGCGCCCGAGACGATCCCCGCAGCCGAGATCGTTTCGCGCTCCGCGATCCGCCTGGTCTCGTTTCCGCCATTCCCCGCGATTCTCATGGTCCCCTTCGTCGCCATCTGGGGGCTGCGGTTCAACGACGTGCTCTTCACCGCGCTGTGGGCCGGGTTGAACCCGATGCTGCTCTTTGTCTTGCTGCGCCGCCTGCGCGTCCGGGGACTGTCGCGTCGAAGCGATGTCGACGACCTGTGGCTCACGGCGATGTTCGGCGTGGGTTCGGTCTACTACTTCTGTTCCGTGATCGGGCAGGTCTGGTTCACGGCGGAGATCGTCGCGGTCACGCTCTCTATCGGGTACGTCTGGACGTCCATCGGCGCGGAATGGCCGCTGCTGGCCGGCCTCTTCGTGGTGTGCGGCGTCGCGACGCGTCCCCCCTGGGCGATCGTTCCCCTTTTTCTTTTCGAAGCCGTGCGCGCCGTCGGTGGTGCGGCGGCGCTGCGCGCGCCGGCCGCGCGCCGGGCGTTCCTGAAATCGCTGGCGCGGTTCGCGCTTCCGATCGCCATCGGGGGCGGCGTCCTCGCCTGGTACAACTACGCCCGCTTCCAGAATCCCTTCGAGTTCGGGCACCGGTTCCTGGCCGTGCAATGGCAGGAGAGGATCTTTCGCTTCGGCCTCTTCAACTACCACTTCTTGTCGCGCAATCTGGCGGCAGCGCTGGTGCTTCTGCCGCGGATCATGGCGCGCTACCCCTACGTCAAGATCAGCCAACACGGTATGAGCATGCTCGTCACCTCACCGAATCTCGCCTACACCGTGATGCCGCAGGAGCCGAGCCCGCTGACAAAGCCGCTTTGGATCACCATCGCGGTCGCCGCTCTTCCGCCGCTGCTCTATCAGAACTCCGGCTACATCCAGTGCGGCTACCGCTTCAGCCTCGACTTCATGGTCTATTTCATGGTGCTGCTGGCGATCGGCAATCGCCCGCTCACCAGGCGGTTTCGCGGTTTGGTGGTGGTCGCCTTCGCGATCAACCTCTTTCTCGCGATCACCTTCGACCGTTACGGAGAGTTTTCCTACGACGACAGCTTCTTCCCAAACGGGAACAACTGAGCGAGACCGTCCCGTCTGCGGACGCTGGCCTAGCGTCCGCGCATGTGGAAGCCGCCGCCACCGCCGCGAAAGCCGCCGCCGCTCCGGGGAGCCGAATACGACGGTACCGATCCACCCCGCCAACCACCTTGATAGGCGGGGCTGGCCGGGGCCGCTCCGCGCCAGCCGCCCTGCGCTGCGCCTGCGGGTGCCCCGCGCAAGGGCGCTCCGCCCGCCGGCGCGCCGCGCCAAGCTCCACCCGCCGCGGTCCCGCCGCGCCAGGCGCCGGCCGCCGCTGCACCCTGCGCCGGCCTCCAGCCCGCTCCAGCCGACGCTGGCACCCGCGTGATGGCGGGAGCGGCGCGATAGCCGCCCGAGAAATAGCGACCGCCCGCATAGAACCTCGGGTAGTAGCTCCGGTAGTAGAACGAATAAAACGGCCAGTACGCCCAGAAGAACGGATCGTAGGGCCCGTTCCAGTAATACCAGGGACCGACGACCGTGAAGTACGGCGACCAGGGGCGCCACCAGTGGGAGTGCGGCCCGACCATGAAACACCAACCTCCGCCGTAGGTGTCCGCGATCGGGTGGGCGCCGTAATAGCTGTACACCTGCCCTGTGTACCCGAAGTCATGGGGGTCGCCGATGAAGTAGTAGCAGCCGTTCTGATACGAAAACAGGCGGAGATCGAACGGCGCGTAGGTGTGCACGTGCGGCGACTGAGTCGCTTCCCATCCGCCCCCCGGCGCCGGGTGTGGCCCACCGAAGCAGTAGCCGCCACCCGCGACCGGAACGGCCGCCGCCTGTACGCTTGGCGGAATCGGATAGTCCTGTTGCGGCGCTGCGGGCGGAGCCGGCTGCGCGGCCTCGGCGGGTGGCGGCGGGGGAGGTGCTTCGGCCTCCGCTGCTCGGGCGAATCCCGCCCCGATCCCTACGAGGCCAACCCATCCGATGGATGCAAACAGTGAGCTCGAAAGACGCATGACGACCCTGCCAGATTAAGCAAGCGGCGCGCCCGCGCGCGACGCCCCGAAAACCCCGAAATTATAGCACCGCCGCTGCCGAATCCCGGCCAACCCGTGCCCCTCGTTCACAGCGTGCGGTTGCGAGGCTACCTCTTTCGTCCTACCTTCTTCGCCCATGTCGATCGAGACCGAGCTCAACGAACAGCTCAAGCAAGCGATGCGCGCCAAGGATGCCCAGGCGGCGAACTGCATCCGGATGATCAAGACCAAGCACATGGAGCGCCGCACCGCGGCCGGCTTCAAGGGGCCACTCGACGACAGTCTCTGGCTGGATGTGGTTGCCTCCTACCAGAAGCAGCTGCGCAAATCGCGCGAAGAGTATGCCGCCATCGGAGCCCGCGGCGCGGAGGCCATCGCGCAGATCGATTTCGAGATCGGTTTTTGCGCGCGATTCCTGCCCAAGGCCGCCTCTGACGACGAGGTGCGTGCGCTCGTCCGGGAGGCCGTCATGCGCCTCGGTGCCTCCGATCCGAAGCAGGCCGGGCGGGTGGTGGGTGAGCTCATGAAGGCGCACAAGGGGAAGCTGGACCCGTCCGCCGTCAAGCGAATCGTGGACGAAGAGCTCAAGGCGCCTGCGGGCTGAACGCGCCTCGGCCCGCGCTCACGCGATCGATTCGGGATCGGGGGATTCGGGACCCAGGGTTTGGATATGCGCGGTGAGGTCGGGGGGCAGGGGGCTCTCGACGGTCACCAGCTCCCGCGTGACGGGGTGCGGGAAGGTCAACCGATGCGCGTGGAGGGCGTGGCGGGCCAGGCCGTCGAAGTGGGCCAGCAGCTCCGGGGTCACGCCTTCCTCGCAGGACCGCATGAACAGTGCTTCGCCCGCACCATAGAGCTTGTCACCGACGATGGGGTGGCCGAGCGCCCGGAAATGCGCCCGGATCTGGTGCTGGCGGCCAGTCTCGGGGCTCGCCTCACACAGCGCGTGCGCGGGGAAGCGCCGCAAGACGCGGAAGCGGGTGACGGCCGGCAATCCGTTTCCTTCGCCCGCGGGTCCCATCATGATCCGCGATTTCGTGTCGAGAAGTCGCAGCGGCAGATCGATCCGTCCCGCGTCGGGGGGATGCCCCTTGACCAGCGCGAGGTAGGTCTTCTCGATCGCGCGCCGGGCAAAGGCGCGGGTGAGGAAGCTCGCGGCATCGTGCCCGCGCGCGATCAGCAAAACGCCTGAGGTCTCGCGGTCGATGCGGTGCGCGACGTCCATCCGCTGGCCGGGATAGCGCTCGCGCAGCAGCGCCGTCAGGGTGTTGCGCCAGAACTTTGCGGTCGTGTGCATGGGCAGCCCGGCCGGCTTGTCGATGCACAGGACGCTGGGATCCTCGTAGAGCACCTCGAAATGGCGGGGAACGTCGGGCTCGATCGGCGCCGGCCGGCGCAGCCAGATCGTCTCGCCAGCGCGCACGGGCGCGGCCGGGCGCACCGTTCGTCCGTCGGAGAAAAAGATCTGATCGCCGATGATCGATTGGATGCGGGTGCGCGAGAGGCGTCCGATCCGTCGCTTGAGAAAATGATCCAGCCGCCAGCCGTCGCATTCGGAAGGGACGAGAATGTCGAGCTCGATGACGTCCGGCCCGCTCGGCAGCGTCGGGAGAATCGGCAGCAGGCGCGAGCTCGGCAGCGGCGGCAAGCTCGGCCCGCTCGGCAGCATCGGATCGCTCAGAGCTTGTTCTCTTCGCGTCTGGCCCGGCGCAGCGCGTTCGCCTCATCGAACCGGCGCGCGCCTTCGATCAGCAAATAGGTGGTGGAGGCCTGGATCTCGTCCACGCCACCGATGTCGCCGGTCAGGAAATCGAAGGATCCATTGGTCCAGTTCAGCGCCTCAAAGACCGCCGCCGTTCCCGAGAGGCGCGGCTCCTCGGTGTCGGCACGAATGATCCGGCCCTTGCGCAGAAAGAGCCGAGCCGTTCCCTGTATCCGTTCGACCAACAGGATTCCCGTCTTTCGTTCCATCTCGAGGACCACCAGGATACTCGATAGCCCAATCTGATCGACCTGGCCGCGGATGGCCGACAGCGGTCTGTGGCCGGACGACGGCTTGATCGAGCCCGAGTCGGCGGACGGCGCCGGCGACGGAATGGGCGATGCGCCAGGCTTGGAGAGTGTGGAAAGGCCGACCAGAGTCTGCACGGGTGGAGCTCCCAGAGAGGTAACGATCGCCCGTTCGAGATCTTCCACGCGGAAGGGCTTGCGCAACCGCTGATCCTTGGGGCCCGCGCCCCGAATTTCATTCGAGGAATCGAGGACCGACAGCAGGAACACGATCGGCGTGTCGGCGCATGCGGGCAAAGTGCGCAGGCGCTCCCACCAGGACCAGCCGTCGATCGCGGGCAGCGAGACCGAGGTGAAGATCAGGTCGGGGCGAACCTTGGAAGCGACCGCGAACGCCCCCGGCGCATCGCCGGACAGGCTCACCTGATACCCGCGCTGGCCGAGCGCACTGGCGGCGCTGCGCTGAATCCAGGGATCATCGTCGACCACCAAAATCCGCCCCAGCGTCACGGCTTGTTCCCCCGATTCAGCCCTTCTCTATTGTGCCAGCGCGGGAGCTTGTCGCCAGATTCTGCGTCGGGCCGGACGCTATTCGTCGTCTGGGTTGCGGTCCCAGCGCCAGTTCCCGCGCTCGCGCTCCTCGGGCTTGGGGCGCGTCGACTTCTTCTTTTCGGGCCGCTCACGGCGGGGCGGCAGATCGGGACCCCGGCCGGCGCCCGGGCCGGCGCTGCGGGTGTCGAATCCGGGCGGTCTGAACCCGCCCGGGCCACGGGGTGGGCCAAAGTCACGCGGTGGGCCGCCGGGCCCGCCCGGTGGCCGCGGCCCCCCAAAGCCGCCCGGTCCGCCCGGGCCTCCGGGGCCACGTGGCGGTCCACCGGGTCCGCTGGGTCCGCTGGGTCCCGGTGGCCGCGGTCCTCCAAAACCTCCGGGGCGGGGCGCCGTCCCGAAGCCGCCGGCCGGCCGCGGCCCAGCCGGCTTGGCCTGTGCCTCCTCTACGATGATCGGCCGTCCCTGCAGGATCCGCCCCGAGAGCTTCTCGATCGACGCCTTGGCGCCGTCGTCGGTCATCGTTTCGACGAAAGCGAACCCCCGCGGCCGCGTCGTCTCTCTGTCGAGAGCGACGCGGACGCTGCGAACTTCGATTCCTTCGCCGGTGAACGCCTCGCGAAGCTCTTGCTCGGTGACGTTATAGGAGAGATTGCCGATGAAAAGTCGAGTACCCATCCATCTTCCTGGTGCGGGTCCGTGCGGGAGATCCCCTTGTTACGACGCGGGGCGGTTGACCCGATCCCTCAGCTCCTTGCCGGCTTTGAAAGTGGGCACCTTGCGGGCCGCGATCTCGATCGGCGCGCCCGTTTGTGGATTGCGCCCGGTGCGGGCGGCGGATTCGCGGACCGCGAAAGCGCCGAACCCACGCAGATCGATCCGCTCGCCTTTCGAAAGTCCGTCGGCAATGGCTTCGATCAGCGCATCGATGGTGGTCTCCACCTGCGGTCGAGGCAGGTTCTTCTGCTGCGCGATGACATCGACCAGATCAGCCTTCTTCATGAGCGTCGTTTTCTCCTTTGTTCCTGATTTACGGGTCCGCCGAAACTGCGCAGCTCCTGAGCCGGGTTAAAGATAGTGCCTTCGCTTCGACAAGGTCAAGGAGCGACCAGAACGCTCGTGCAGGCGCGGCATCGGCGCGCGGCCACGGGGACCATCTCCAGGCACTCCGGACAGGCTCGGGTCATGGCCGGGGCCTCGCCGGGCTTGGGGACCAGGCGGGCGGCGCTGACGACCTTGACCATCACCAAGAAGACCACGAAGGAGACCACCAGGAAGTCGACGACCGTCCCGATGAGGTCCCCCAGTCGAAAGTGGAGCGGCGTCACGTCCCATTTGCGCCAGTCTCCCTGCGGCACCACCCAGTTGACGAGCGGCATCACGACATCGGAGACCAGGGCGGTCACGATCTTGCCGAACGCGCCGCCGACCACCACCGCGATGGCCAGATCGACGACGTTTCCCTTGTTGATGAAGTCCTTGAACTCGCGGAGCAATGACACAACGGGCGGAGAGTAGACCGAGAGACCCTCCGAGCCAAGGCGAGATCAGGAAATGAGACCCGGCGGAAGACCCAGGGAACGGAGGTGGTGTACCTTCCCCGGAGATGAAAGGTTTCATGCTCGGCCTGGTGGTCGCGGCCCTGTCCTTCGGCGGCTACGTCTACTGGAAAGAGGGGCAGCGCCCGGTGGCGCCCGCCAAGGTGGCGGCCGACGCCGGCGCGCCGGTCAAGGAGGCGCGTGAGAAGAAGAAACGCCGGCGACACGGCGCGATGCGCGTCGCGCGAAACGAAGGTGCGGGATCGCCTTCCGCGGGCGCTGCCCCGCGCGCGCCCGCGCCCCCACTGCCTATCGAGAACGAGCCGGAACCGATCAAGCTGTCCGCGACCGATCTCAAGCTGGTCAGCCAGGGAGACGATCTCTCCCGCCCGGACGTGATCCACATGGGCGACCCGACCGATGTCAGCGGCTCGCGCGAGCTGACCCAGGACGATATCGACGCCCGCTTTCGCGCCAAGGAGGAGACGATCTTGAGCTGCATCTCGCGCGCGCGTCCGGATGAGGAGACGTATGTCCCCGGACGGGTGACCGTGAAATTCCGCATCCAGCGCACCGGCAACGTGCGCGGCGTGCGCGTCGAGGCGCCCGCGATCCTCCAGCGCGGGGGGCTCACGGGCTGCGTGAAGGGCGTCGTCGGGGGCATCCGCTTTCCCCCCTCGAACGGCAGCCAGGTCGTGTCTTACCCGTTCTCGCTGACATAGCGCGCGTGGTCGATGATGGCGCGGGCGGCCTGCACCGGGGCGAGGTCGGGGCGGCCGAGGGTGATGAGCGCGGGCGGCATGGCGGGCGTGGCGCGCAGGCGCTGGGCGGCTTGCCGAATCTCTGGCGGAAGCGTGGCATTTTCGGAGAGCGCCACCACGTGCTCCATGTAGCTGCGACCGGCCGGATCGTCGGGCTTGGCGATCAGGACCGCGTTCCAAGCCATTCCGGCGGCGCGCCGCGCGTGCGTGACGCCGGGGCGCGCGGCCCGGCGCGCCAGCGCCGCTTCCGCATGCGCAAGCTCGGTCTCCGCGGCCGCCAGCCATTCGACGGCGGTCAAGCGATGGAGCCAGTGCGCGGGATCGGGACCGGGCACGGTCAGGTCCAGGTCGGGATCGCTTTTTCGGCGCGCGCGAGATCTTCTTCGGTGTCGATCTCGCGCCAGCGGCCGTCGATGAAGAGCGGACGCAGCGTCACCCCGCGGGCGGGCAGCGCGTTCAGACCGTCGCTGAGATAGGCCTGGTTGAGGCTGGCGGCGGCCCCGAACGGCGCCCCACGGCCCCGCGCGAGCGCGTCGTGCCAGACGGCGCCCAGGGTCGCGGCGCCCTCGGGAGAGAAGCGCGCCAGGCCGATGAACTCACCCGCGGCGTCGTCGGCGCTGACTAGGCGTTTGCCCACGCAGGTGACAGCCGCGGCGGCGCCGCTCCCCTCCACGCGGGCCAGCTCCGCTTCGCTCACCGGGTGGAGTATTCGCCCTTCGTATGCCTCGCGCCAGCGGCGGTCGACCACCAGCGTGACCGGACCGGTCGCCTCGGCCAGGGCCCGCGCGTGCTCGGGCGCAAACACGATGTCGGAGTAGGAGAACAAGAAGCCGTCCCGCATCTCGCTCTCGGCGAAGAAGAGCGAGGTGAGGATGTTGTTCTCCGCCCAGTCGGGGTTCTCCACGAAGCGGAGCGGCGGACCGTTCGGTGGCGCCGCGATCAAGTCACCGCGGTAGCCGCGCACGACCACGACGTCGTCGACGCCCGCGGCGCAGAGCGCGTCGAGCTGGCGGTGCAGGATCGCGCGACCGGCCACCTTGACCATGCACTTGGGAATCGCATCGGTCTCGACACCGAGACGACGCCCCCGCCCGGCGGCGACGATGATCGCCTTCATCGGCCCCGTCCGAGCGCGCGCGCGATCGAGAGCAACGCGCGCGCCGCGTAGGCGGCGTTCATCGCCAGGTAGGCGTGCAAGAAGAGATCGATCCGATTGGCGAGCGCGACGAACAGGATGTAGCTCGGGTAGTGGACGACGAGGCGGCCGATGCTCTCCACCACGGCGAGCGGCGAGCGGCGCGCCGGCGCGGCCGCAGCTGCGGCGAAGCCTTCGCCGTAGTCGCCGGCGCCCTGCCGCACGGCGGCTCCGGTCGCCGCGGCGTACTCCGGGCGGCGCATGAAGGTGGTCAGGCTGATCGCGCCCGCGACCACCACCAGCCCGCCCAGCCCTTCCAGCAAGAAGCGCGCATCGTGCGCGGGCGACCACAGACGCACGCCCACCGCCGCCACGAGCGCGAAGGCTTTGAGCTCGTCCATCAGGAAATCCAGGTGAGCGCCCACCGGCGACGAGGTTCCTTTGAGGCGGGCGAGCTGGCCGTCGGCGCAGTCGAGGATGTAGGAGATCTCCAGAATCACCGCCCCCGCACAGAGCGCGCCCCAGCCGGGTCGGAACGCCATCAGGGCGGTGCCCGCCAGGAACACCGCCAGCGTCGCCAGCGTGATCTGGTTCGGCGTCACGCCGGTCCGCGCGAGCGGAACGATCACCACCGCGGCCAGCGGGCGTGCCACGAACCGATTCCAAAGGATGTCCTTGGGCTTGCGCGTCCGCCGGTAGGCGTCAACAACAGCCGCGAACATCTAACTCAGTGCGCGAGGATGCCGTAGACCTGATAGACGCCGAGCAGGATGAGGCCGAACACGAACCCGACGCCGACGTAGGTCCAGATCGGTGTTTCACGCTGTGGCTTGCGCTGCTTTTCGGGCGCCGTCCGCGCCGCCTCCGCCTCGGGGCGTTTGCGGCCCTCGGAGCGCGCGTCGAATCCCGGCCGTGTGGTCGGCTGCGGCTCGCTCGGTTCCAACGTCGGGGCCACGACCGGCGCCGCCGCCTCTGCCGTTGGCGCCGCGGCTCCGGCTGCCGGCGGGATCACCGCAGGTCCTGGGACCTCGACCTTGCGAGCGCCCGTCTTTCGATCGACCTTGGCCGTCTCGGTCCGGGCCGAATCGCCCTCGGGAGTTTGGACGGGCGCTCCGGGCTCCGCCGCGTGCGTCGAAGGCGTCATGCCCGACACGAATCCGTCCGGCGCGTTCGGTGCGGGGACGCCGAAGATCGTTTTGGTCGCGCTCGATCGCTGCGCGGCGAGCGGCGAGGGCGTCTGCGAGGGGGCGACGCCGGGCGGGGTGACCCGGGCGGTCGGTGGCGGGACGACGGGCATCGGCGTCGACGCGCGCGGGGCCGCGGGCTGCGCGGGGGCGGGGGTCTTCGGTTGGGCGGCCGGCGGTTGCGCGGCGGCGGAAGTGTTGGCGGCCTTGGCGGCCTCGGCCGCCACCCTCACCGCCTCGGCGGCGGCGCGGGCCTTGGCGAGCTCGGCGACCGGCATGCCGAACATGGTCTTGGTCGCGCTCGCCTGGCGTGCGGCCTGCGCCGAGGCTGCCGGGATCGGCGCGGGCGCGGGGGTATGGGGCTTTGCCCGCTTGGGCGCGACGTCGGGGAGCTTGATCACCGGAACCACCAGCCGGTAATTGCCGGATGACCACTGCATCACCTCCGCGAGGCGCTCGGGCGCGTCGATGCCGCCAACGGTGACGCCGCTGATCTCGCCTCGCTTGTACTCGACGCGCGCGTTCTCGTTGCCGCGCCAAACGTCGATCGCGCAGGTGATGACGTAGTCCTCGCAGTAGCGCATGAGGTGCGCGAGCGCGCGGCCATCGAGTGTTCCGGCCTCCGGCCCCGGCACGATCAGATTGCCGTCGATGGGGTTGGGCAGCCGCTGGTCGAGGCGAAAGCGCGTCGATTTGAGCGCGTGCAGCTTGTCGAGCGCGTCGTCGGTCGACTTGCCGTCGAAGAACGCGTCGGAGACGCCGCCGGCCAGGAGATGGACCTCGCCAACGACCACATCGCCGGTGGCGGCAAGGACCTCGACGCGCGCCG
>Ga0209863_10000357_pt1 | contig 24885 bp, 21 predicted proteins | sample OrgsoiDNA2013046_FD_185796 | JGI IMG/M metagenome (GOLD analysis project Ga0209863, IMG submission 185796) | Permafrost soil microbial communities from the Arctic, to analyse light accelerated degradation of dissolved organic matter (DOM) -... | ecosystem: Environmental > Terrestrial > Soil >...
GTAAGCCTGCAAATATGCTAACCAGCGCTCTCATTGGTTTTCGGTTTTTTTAAGGCGGCAAAGATAGGTTTTCCAATTGATAACTAAAATGTTAAGACGCTGGATAAGAAGGCTTGTTTTACTACTTTCACGCTTTAAAAAGATAAAATCAAAATAATCCGCGGGAATTCATGATTTTGAACAAGTTTCTTCCGTTTTCCGATCATTTCAAACCAGGGGCCTTAAGCATTAGGCTCTTAGCCTTTTGCCTGATCAGCTTTTTTTCCTGTAATAAAACCGCGAATATTAATGGGAACAAGTCATTTGTGGCTCTGACCCATTTGGCTTATGGTGTTGGTGCCATCCAATTGAGCCTGAACGGAAAGCCTGTGTTTCCCGATTCGCTGTCTTTTGGGAAAACGACCGGTTATGACGGAAATCCCTATGATACAACGATTTCCCAGGTCAGTTTAATGAAAATTTATCTTGCCGGGGATACTGGTGCAAACGTAAGCGGAAACGCCGCATTCCGCCAGGGAGGACAGTACAGTATCTTCTTTTTTGATTCCCTGGATTACCGGTCGGTCAGTCTGATTATTTTACAGGACAACCCGACAATCCGAACCGATACTTTCACCTATTACCGGTACATGAATTTTTCACCCGGCGACACCCTCTGGGGTCTTAAACTAATTAATAACAGAAAGGATAATCCTTATGCGGCTGATACCGTGGTAATACAACCCCGTTTATTTGTTGGTTTTAATAATATTCCGTCTGCTTATCCAATAAATAACCTGATCCGGTCTGGTAATTATAAGGTTTTCGCTTTCAGGGATAGTTCGAATCCTGCTCCTGATCGCTCCAATTTTGATTCATTAGGAAATTTTCAGATAGACAGTATGGTGAATTACAATATTAATCTCCAGGGATTTTACGGGGATACTTTAACTGCTAACAAGTTTCAGCTGCAATGTAAAGCCCTTAATTAAGCTTAAAGCGGAAAGCGTAAAGCGTAAAGCTTAAAGCAAGTATGGATGTATGGAAGTAATATTTGCAATCCTGAGAATTATTCCATCGCTTTAAGCTTTACGCTTTTTTCGTACTTTCGCGGCCGCAAATAAGCATTATGCAACTATCCTCGATTTTATCCCGCTTCAGCGAACCGGAAACTTTAAAAATGGCCAAACTGGGCCGTGAATTGAGAGCCAAAGGAATTGATATCATTGATCTTAGCTTGGGCGAACCGGATTTTGACACGCCACAACATATTAAGGACTCAGCGAAAAAAGCAATCGACGACAACTGGAGTCATTATACTCCTGTGCCGGGATATCTTGATCTCCGTCAGGCAATCTGTGAAAAATTGAAAAGAGATAATAACCTCGATTATAAACCGGAAGAAATCGTTTCTTCTACCGGCGCCAAACAAAGTCTTGCCAATGCCATCCTTGCTCTCGTAGATGATGGTGATGAAGTAATTATTCCGACTCCTTACTGGGTAACTTATTCAGAACTGGTAAAAATTGCCCGTGGCAAAGTAGTGGAAGTGCATACGAACCTGGAATCAGGATTTAAGATTACAGCAGCACAACTGGAAGCGGCCATTACTCCCAAAACAAGAGTATTTTTATTTTCATCTCCCTGTAATCCTTCAGGAGCCGTATACAGCAGAAATGAACTGGAAGCATTGGCAGTTGTTTTCAGAAAGCATCCGGGAGTCGTGATCATTTCCGATGAAATTTATGAATATATCAATTATGTTGGCAAACATGAAAGCATCGCCCAGTTTTCTGATCTGAAAGAGCGGATCGTCATCGTAAACGGACTGAGTAAAGGTTTCGCGATGACGGGTTGGAGACTTGGATATATTGCAGCTCCGCTGGAGATTGCAAAAGCATGCGAAAAATTACAGGGACAATTTACGAGCGCCACCAATTCAATTACACAGAAAGCAGCCGTAACGGCGTTAACGACAGATCTGAAACCGAGTTTTTTAATGGTAGAAGAATTCACCCGGAGAAGAGAAAAAACCATGGAACTCGTCGGACAAATACCTGGCTTTAAGACTTTCAAACCCGAAGGAGCATTTTATATTTTCCCTGATATTTCTTATTACTTCGGAAAAGCTGACGGAGAAAATAAAATAAATAATTCCAATGATCTCTGCATGTATTTATTAAATACGGCCCATGTTTCTTCTGTGATGGGTGATGCATTCGGAGAACCCAAATGTATCCGCTTCTCTTTTGCGAATAGTATGCCCAATATTGAAAAAGCATGGAAACGGATCAGTGACGCACTTGCAAAACTACATTAACATGTATGGAAGAATGGAAGTAATAACCACTTCCATACTTTCATACTTCCATACTCGCTTTTGCCATCAGTGTCTTATGAATAGCAAGAACTTGCGGCAAAAGCGGAGAGACTCCATCATTTACAATGACATAATTGCAGCGGCTGATCTTTTCCTTTTCATCCATTTGCTGATGCATTCGTTCCATCACTTTCTCTGCAGTGGTATGATCTCTTTCAACTACCCTTTGTATCCGGAGAGATTCAGGAGCCGTTACACCGATTATATAGTCCAGATATTTTTCAAGTCCGGCTTCAAAAATCAGGGCCGCCTCCTTGATTGCATAAGGCGTCGTTTGTTTTTGCATCCAGATCTCTGAATCACGGATCGTAACCGGATGTACAATTGAATTCAGGAGTTTGAGCTTTCCTGCATCCGGGAAAACCATTGCACCGAGATATGAACGGTCCAGCTTCCCGTTTTTATAAACATCCGGTCCGAAAGATGCGATGATTTTATTTTTAAGTTCAGGATCCTGGTTCATCAGATCCCTCGCTGCTGAATCGGCATAATAAACAGGGATACGAAGCACTTCAAAAATCTGTGCGACCGATGATTTTCCTGAACCAATACCCCCGGTAAGTCCGATTTTAAGCATCCGACAAGTTACTTCAAAAAAAGAACGCTCCTGATCGGGGAGCGTTCGTAAACATTTGATTATTTTTTATCCGTTACGGCTACAGCCGCCTTATTGATATTTTGTGTCCATTCAATGGAGATGGCACTTTTTTCAATCTTCATATAACTACCCGGGCTTGTCTCCAGCATAATTGTTCCGTCTTCATTTACTTTTTGAACGGTTCCATGAATACCTGCGATCGTAACTATTTTATCTCCTTTCTGCATGTTCTGCTGGAAAGTTTTAGCCAGCTTCGCTTTTTTAGCCTGGGGACGGATCATAAATAACCAGAACACGAGTATCATTCCACCCAAAAGAAGTAATTGCAAACTGCCGCCACCTGGCGCTGACTGTAGTAAAATAACTGAAGTGCTCATTGTATTGTTTTTATTTGATATCTATATTTACCATTTTTTCTTTTGAACCAAAACACTAAATTCAACTTCGTTGCTCTGAGTGCCCTGGGTATTGGCAATTACATAAATTTTTTTATGATTGATCCCAATCCTTCCTTCACTGTTGAATGACGCTTTGATAACGCCTTCCTTGCCTGGCAGGATGGGTTCATCGGGTTGCTCTGCAACCGTACATCCGCAACTGGGCTGAACCCGCGCAATAATCAGGGGTTTGTTCCCGGAATTCAAAAACCGATAAGCCACTTCAAGCTTCTGGCCTTCCGGGATACTGCCAAAATCACGTTCTGTTGAATCCAGCCATGTAATCTTTGTATACTGGGTACTGTCTTTCGGAAGCTGCATGGAAGAAGTCCCGTTTGCCTTCGAATCATTCTGCCTGCAGGATACAAGGAAAGAGATGAACATGAATACTAAAACAACAGCGCGCATCAGTCGGTATTTTTTGCAAACCTATATAAAAAAAATTTCATAGATCAGAAGGCCTTGAAATTCACTTTATGCATCTTATTTTCTGTTACCAGGTCCTTATGGATATTGTCCAGAATGCCATTTACAAATTGTCCGCTGAGCGGTGTACTGTATTCTTTGGCCAGGTCAATATATTCGTTAATGGTAACTTTTGGCGGAATGGTTTCGAAAAAAAGAAATTCGCATACGCCCATCTGCATGAAAATCATATCCAGCGTGGCGATTCTTTCCGCGTCCCAGTTCTTGAGTTTCGGGCGGATCAGTTCCATCGTTACTTCTTTTTTCTCCAGCACAGTAGTCAGCAATTCGCGGGCAAAGAGCGCCTTGTCGGGACTCACAATTTCTTCAAAATTAAAAGCAGTCGTTTTATTCAGATAACCCGTAACCAACTTCTGCATCATTTCAGCATCATCACCCCAATTTGGAAATATTTCTTCCAGATGGGATTCAAATGATTCATTGGCCAGCATGAAGTCGTTGAAGATAAATTCGAGAATTTCCTTTTCCGGTTTTTTATCGCGGCTATTTTCGGAGATATAAGATTTGTAATCTTCAGTTTCTTTCAGCTCCAGGTATAATTTCCGAACCATATCCACATGGTCGTTCAGTTCAGGCTTGTCTTTTTTGATCATTTTCTGGTAGGATTCCTGCTCCAGCATTTTCCAGAGTAACTGGTTGCCCGCCAGTTTAGTATTTACGTTTTTATCAAGCTCAGTGGGCAAGTGTTTGGAAGACCGGCGCAATGAATCTGTTTCAGCATAGCGCGCGAGTTCAGTCAGAAAATAAATAAGGTAAATGAGTAATTGCCTGGAATGATCGAAATGTTTCTGTAGGATCTTCAGCGCATCTCCCGTTTTTTGATTTTCCTGTGCTTCCAGCGAATACAGGGTTTGCATTATTTTGACCCTGATGTTTCGTCTCGTGATCATGGTAAAGAACTTAGCTTATTTGCGGGTGCGAAGATAGGGAATCGTCAGTTTCTTTTTCAAAGTATTCCATACCGGGAGTATATCGGGTGATAATTTTAACAATAGTGTTCCCCCGATATAAACGATCAGGAAAAAGATGCTGCGAAGGGTCATGGCAAGGTATCCATGTATATGGTTGAATAATATATAACTGCAATAGTATCCCGCCAAAGCAAGCAGGATCGTCAGTCCAGTTTTATAATTGAAGGGCTGCAACCTGAATTTCTTCAGCAGAAAAACATATCTGATGCCATTATATATTGTATAGGAGATAAGGGTGGCAATTGCAGGACCTACGACTCCCATTTTTTTTGCCAGCACATAATTAAGTGGTAGCGTGATTGCCAGCAGGATCATACCGGTAAAGAATTCGAATCGCCAGAGTGTGGAAGTCCCTATTATCTGAGAATTTACTCCCGTACCCATATCAATGATGCGCCACAGGCCCAGAAATAAAAAAACAGGTTTGGCCTGGTCATAAGCAGACTGAAGATGAAAGTTTTTTACGCCATCTAAAAAATTGAGCCATATCAACACATATATACCACAGGCGAAGATCAGCTGATTGATCGATGAGCGTTGATAGATGCGTTGTATTTTATGTAAGTCTTTGTCTTTCCATGCGCGCGATAAATGACTGATCGAAGCCGCGATAATGCCTCGTTGGGGTACCTGTATCAGACTGGCAATGTTCAGCGCCAGACTGAAAATTCCTGCGTTCGCCAGTCCGTTCGGAACGACCGCTGAAATAACAAGTAAATCAAAGACGACAGCAATATTTTGTATTAGCCCGCCGCCCCATATGAATGAGCAAAGCAATATTATTTTCTTAAAAAATTTCCTCGATACCCTGCTAATACGCAACGTCAGGTGTATTTCACCGGAACGAATCAGGATGATCAATAATATCAGGGCGAGTAAAATATAAGTCAGTGAAAAAAGTCTGATGAATAAACCAAAATTCTTTATCGCATGTAAAAAGAAAAGAATAGCAAGTACAGACGTAATGATCCTGAACAGCATTTCACGCAGGAAACTGGTCAGAACAGATTTTTTCAACTGCCAGGCGTAAGCCTCCAGGATGGAATACATGGTGAGCCCGAAGCCCAACGGAAATACCCATGCATAATATTTTACAAAATCGGGGGAATGTTCGGAAAACTTTCTAACCACCAGGTTCTTGAAAATAACTCCAGCCGACAGTACCATGATAAAACCCAGAATGGAAGTAACAAATGCCCAGGCCAGCATGTCGTTGTCGCGCACTTTCAGATTGTCCTGATAATACGGGTAAAATTTCAGTATATAAGCCTGCATGCCCAGGTTCGCGAAGGAGGTAATGATATTGGCCACGCCCATAAACGTTCCATAGAGACCGTATTCAGACTGGGTAAACCCTCCCTGCCGTGTAAACAGATAAGTATTTAAAAAACCCAGTGCAAAGCCGAGATAGATGATACCGGAAGATAAAATACTTTGCCGCCGAATGTCGCTCATAGCCGGAAATGTTGCGCTGCAAAGATGATGGTTTTGGATCAAATGATGCGGCTATGGGTTGGAGGCGGTATTTCTCGCGAGAATATAAAAGTTCTGATCGACTTGTAAAACCGGGTTGATGTTTTTGGATAAGCGTTCTTTTTTCCATTCTGTAACGGGTTTGAGCCAGCGTTCACCTCCAATATCCACCCTGACCGGCATATTAAAATCGGAATTGCAATTCGCCCAGTGATAGCTCAGGGTATTATCATCAATCTTATATTCCAGAACCGGAATATTTTTAGAACGCAGATATTGATTAAAGACCGGCGTAAAATCTATACCGGAAGTCTTATTGATATAATTCTGGATATCCATTGCTGTAACAGTCTGGTGGTAAAAATTCTGATTCAGACCGCGCATGATCTTCCTGAATATTTCATCATTGTGAATCACCTGCCGGATGGTATGTATCATGTTGCCACCCTTATAATATTCGTCCGTGCCTTCGGGTCCATGATTTACGCCATAATACTGAATGATGGGATTTAGGTTAACAATGCCTTTGCGGGTGCCGATACAATAAGCATCGCCTGCATTCTTGCCAAAATAAAATCCGGTGTAAAGGGTTTCACTATAGTTGGTAAAGGATTCATGTATCCATTCGTCAGCAATATCCTTGCAGGTAATATTATTGCCGAACCACTCATGACCGCTCTCGTGCACAATAATAAAATCCCATTTCAATCCCCACCCGGTTCCGGACAGATCCAATCCGTGATATCCCTCTAGAAAACCATTCCCATACGCGATATTACTTTGATGTTCCATACCCAGGTAAGGAGCCTGCACGAGTTTATATCCGTCTTCGTAAAATGGATAGGGGCCGAACCAGTATTCAAAGCAACTTAACATAGAGTCCACACCAAGGAAATGTTTTTTTGCTTTTTTAAGGTCATAGTCCAGCACCCAGTAACTACAATCGAGATTTCCCTTTTGTCCGTAATAAATTTTTTTCCAGTTCACATATTTGCCGATATAGGGAATGATATTATAATTATTAATCGGACTGGTAACGGCCCAAGTCCAGGCATAGAGACCTTTGTCAATAACGGCCCTGTTTATCAGCCGCCCATTGGCAATTGCGACCAGGCTGTCCGGGACGACCATGGTCAATTGGGCACCGCTGTCGGGTTCATCACCGAGATAATCTTTGCAGGGATACCAAACGCTCGCGCCCGTTCCTTCGCAGGCAACGCTCATCCAGGGCCGGCCAAGAGAATCCCTGGTGAAAATAAATCCACCGTCCCAGGGAGCATGTTTTGCAATCTGCGGATTACCATGATAATAAACAGTGAGCTTCCGAACGCACTTTAAACAACTTTCCAATTGTCTTTTTTTAATTGCATTTTCATTTAAAGTTTTAACGTGAAAAGCATTTCCTTCCCGCCGGAACTCCAGTTTTTGAGCATCCTGAATAATACTATCTATTTCAAGCGGTTCCTGCAAGTCAATTTGGATTACTCCCATTTGTTTCAGATTCTTAATGTCACCTGGATGAATGGATTCAGTATAGGTGATGGTATTCTTCCCCCGGATCGATTTAGTTTCAAAATCCGGTGTACAGGTGATATCATACTTTAATACATCATATTCACGTTCTGCATTCATGGATCCTCGCAGAGTATCGGCATGCGTGAACACCGGTTTTTCCTGTTGTGCAAAGCCAAATAAAAAAAACAGGTTACAAAGCCAGGTTAAAATATAAATCCTTTTCGCCTGATGAATCATAAATGCGATTTTCGTACCCGGATGAAATTGATCAATAACAAAGGAAAGGTCTTTATTTTTATTTTAACGGCAGGGTTTTCATTCACCGCCTGTCATCCGCTTTCAACCAATAATAAAAAAACTTTCCGTTATAATGAACCCACTGGCATCGCCAGTCTGGATCCTGCGTTTGCAAAAAATCAGTCAGTAATCTGGCCGGTTCACCAGCTGTATAATACCCTGGTGCAGACGGATGCACACTTAAATATTGTGCCTTCCTTAGCGACATCATGGGAAATTTCCGGCGATAAAAAAACCTATCGTTTCCATCTGCGCCATGATGTTTTTTTTCACGATAATGAAGCTTTCCCTAAGGGCATAGGACGGAAGCTGATCGCTCAGGATATTGTTTACAGCCTCTCGCGTTTGCTGGATAAAAAAACAGTCAGTAGCGGTGCCTGGATTTTTAACGAAAGAATATCTGGTATTGAAGCTTTTGTTGCGCCGGATGATTCCACATTTCAACTCCGGCTGCTAACGCCCTTTCATCCGATGCTGGGTTTGCTCAGCATGCAGTACTGTTCTATTGTCCCGCACGAAGTAGTAGATAAATACGGAAAGGATTTTCGCAGCCATCCTTGTGGCACCGGGCCTTTTCAATTTAAAAGCTGGGAAGAAGGGCAGGATCTGATCCTGGTAAAAAATGAAAACTATTTTGAAAAAGATAGTACAGGTATACGACTACCGTATCTGGATGCCATCAAGATCAGCTTTTTCGATAACCGAGCTACGGAATTTTTATTACTGCAACAGGGCCGGCTGGATTTTATGAATGATATCGACCCTTCATTCAAAGATGAAGTGCTGAATAAAAAAGGAGAGCTAAAAAAAGACTGGGTAGGCCGGATCATACTTTCAACAAGTCCTTATCTCAATACGGAATATCTAGGCATCGTGGTGGACAGTAGTCTGACGGCAGTAAAATCTTCCCCGCTCAGATTGTTGAAAATACGGCAGGCAATCAATTATGGATTTGACCGTAGAAAAATGATGATGTATCTGCGCAATTCAATCGGCACGCCAGCAGAAAGCGGTTTCATCCCACCCGGACTTCCCAGTTTTGATTCATCGTTGGTTCATGGATATCATTATGATCCCGAAAAAGCACGTGCACTCCTTAAAGAAGCAGGATTTCCCTCCGGAGCCGGACTGCCCCGCATCACGCTCAAAACCGTCGATACCTATGCCGACCTGGCCGGATTTATTACCCGGCAACTGGAAGAAATCGGAATGAAAGTGCAGGTGGATATTACACAGAAAAGTTTGTTGCTGGAAGAAACTGCCAAATCCCAGGCGTTGTTTTTCAGAGCCAGCTGGATTGGTGATTACCCCGATGCAGAGAACTATCTGAGTGTTTTTTATTCAGAAAATCCTGCACCTCCCAATTATACGCGATATAAAAATCCGGTTTTCGATCAGATGTACCGGAATTCGCTGCTGGAAAATAACGACAGCATCCGTTACGAACTTTACCGGAAAATGGATCAGCTGATGATCCGGGATGCTCCTGTCGTTCCGCTTTGGTACGACCAGGTAATTCATTTGGTTAATCCAACCGTCACCGGCTTTGAAGCAAATGGGTTAAACCTGTTGGAACTTCGTCATACACGCATGCGATAATATGTTCAGATAAGACCCGGCGACTTATCTTTGCGCGACCCATTTTTGTGGATCATACAAGGTAAACTATGACGAAAAACCAGATCAGTCTTCTTCATCAGACAGCTGACTTTATAAAAAAATCCTACCCTCACGAACCAAGTGTTGGTATCGTGCTGGGAAGCGGCATCGGGAATCTGTCAAAGGAAATTGAAATAGAATTCCAGCTTGACTATTCCTCGATCCCTGATTTCCCCGTTTCGACTGTAAAAGGACATAGTGGTCAGCTTATTTTCGGCAAGCTGGAAGGGAAGAGGATCGTCGCCATGGCCGGAAGATTCCATTATTACGAAGGTTATGCTGTAGAGCAGGTAGTATTTCCTGTCCGCCTCATGAAATTTCTTGGTGTCAAAACCATTTTACTTTCCAATGCTGCAGGTGGAATGAACCCGAATTTCAAAGTGGGGGATCTCATGGTGATTACAGACCATATCAGTTTTTTCACAAAGAATCCTTTAATCGGGCCTAATGAAGAAAAAATAGGTCCGCGATTTCCGGATATGAGTGAGCCCTATAAAAAACAACTGGTGCAAAAAGCAAAATCGATTGCAGCAGAAAAAGGAATACTTCTGAGAGAAGGCATTTATGTCGGTGTCACGGGACCGACTTTTGAAACAAGAGCCGAATATAGATTCCTTCACCAGGTGGGTGCCGATGCTGTCGGCATGAGTACGGTTCAGGAATCCATAGCAGCTGTTCATATGGGTATGGATGTATTTGCGATGAGCATCATAACGGATCTGGGTATACGCGATGAAGAAAATGCTATTACCCATGAAGAAGTATTACATGAAGCCCGGCTGGCAGAGCCCAAACTCACGGCCATTTTCAAAGGTCTGGTGGCATCCTTATGAATATTAACGTTTTATCAGTTTGCGGCAATGGGGGAATGGTTAATTTTCCGACAAATTCCATTCAGCGAACCGGCATGAAAGGACTCCTGGCTATCATAGTTTTAATCATCGGTTGTCTGGCAGCCAATGGGCAGGGTAATCCTCTTTCCCGGTATAGCCATATGGGCAGCAGTGGTGGAAAAGATTCACTGGAGCATCGCAAAGATGATACGATCAGTGTTACTTTCCGTTTTCTGGATTCCAGCCGTTTGCAGAAAATAGATTCTGAAGTTTATAATTTCTACCTGCGGTATCCGCTCCCTCCTACATATGTTGATTTTGGTAATCTTGGAACTGAATCACACAGTCTGATTTTTAGTCCGTTTATGAAACCCGGATGGGATGGGGGATGGCATGCGCTGGATCCTTATGTATTTACGGTGGAGGGTTCCCGTTTCTATAATACAACCAAACCCTATTCGGAACTGGGTTACCTGCTGGGATCACATTCGGAACAGATGATCGACCTGGTTCATACCCAGAATATCACCAGGAACTGGAATGCTTTTTTTGAATACAGGCTGATCAGTTCGCCGGGTACTTTCGGCAATCAGAATACGACCCATAATAATTACCGGTTTACTTCCTGGTACCAGTCCAATAACAAACGATATCAGGCTTTTTTACTAATGCTTGGAAGTAAACTGATCGCCGCTGAAAGCGCGGGCATTCAGAACAATGCATACCTGGACTCAAATGCATATAGCGATCGGTTTAATATTCCAACGAATATTGGCAATCCAGACGTGTACAACAGCATCAACAATCCGTTTGGAGGCGGATCTGCTGTTTCCACCGGATCTTTTTATACAACCGGAACTTTCATGTTGCGACAGCAATACGATATTATCGGCATCAAAGATTCATTGGTTACCGACTCTTTGGTCATACCCTTGTTTTATCCCAAATTCCGGGCAGAACAGACTATTAGCTATTCTACCTATCATCAAAGATTTAATGACCAATTACCCACCACGGCATATTACACGCAAAAACTGAATTTCATTTCTGTTCCGGATACCGTGAATCTTAGTGATCTATGGCATAATCTAACCAATGATTTCTCCCTGTATTCATTTCCGGATTCTAAAAATTCACAGCAGTTTCTCAAAGCCGGCGTCAGTTTTCAAACCATGCAGGGAACTTTTGATGCCGGGGAGCGATCTCTATATAATCTTTTTCTGCACGGAGAATATCGCAACAAAACGCGGAATAAAAAATGGGATATCGAAGCATTTGGGAATTTTTACGTGAATGGATTCAATTCCGGGGACTACAATGCCTATATCAGCCTCAAGAGGCAGATCAGTAAAAACCTGGGCTTTTTACAGGTTGGTTTTGAAAATGTAAACCGAACGCTTTCCATGGCCTGGACTACGGAAAGCAGTTTTGGTTTTGGTGTTCCGGCTGCTGGATTTTCCAATAAAGAAAATATCGTTCACCTGTTTGGATCAATCGACCAGCCGAAACTGCAGTTAAATCTGGCTGCGAACTATTACCTGGTCACGAATTATCCTTATTTCGACAATTACTATCAGGCGGCGCAGGAAACAAACCCCTTTAACGTGCTGATTGTTTCAGCTGATAAAAGATTTGCACTGACCAGGCATCTGATCCTGAGAGCTCTGGTCGTTGTGCAAAAAGTTGCGGGGAATTCTCCGGTTAACATCCCACTTCTTGTTACGCATGGCCAGATCGGGTATGAAGGAAAGCTGGGATTTAAAAACCTGATGATCGCGTTTGGAGTGGAATTCAGGTATTTTACGCCATATACTGCTGATGAATATTCACCTGTAATCGGTCAGTTTTTTACTCAGAAAGAAACAACCATTGCAGAGAAGTTACCCGATATTACTGCTTACCTGAATTTCAGGATACGCAGTTTCGTGGCTTATTTCCGTACAGAAAACCTCAATACAGCCCAGGTATCGTCGGCCACTGGTTTTGGGTTTACCAATAATAACTTCGTGGCTCCTTTGTATCCCAATTCCGGGTTAAAAATCAGACTCGGTATTTACTGGAGTTTCGTAAACTGAGTTTTATAAGTAATTTTACATGATCATGGGCGTTATTCATTCTGTATACCGAGTATTCCTTAAAATATTTCAGTCTTTGTTTACTAAAAAAGATTGTTGTAAATGATCCGCACCTGGATAACGCTTTTCTTATTGATTTTAAGTCTAAATCTGTTTTCACAAATGAGGCCGGGCCAACACGCAGCCGATTTATCACTACCGGACCTGACCGGGAAAATGGTGTCTTTATCTGAATTTAAGGGGAAAGTAGTCTTGTTGGACTTCTGGGCAAGCTGGTGCGGTCCCTGCCGGCACAATAATCCACGGCTGGTAAAGCTATATAACAAATATCATGGTAAGGGACTTGAGATTTACGGCGTTTCCCTCGATGAAGATATGAAGAGCTGGAAAAAAGCGGTGCATAACGATAAGCTCAGCTGGGTACAGGTGATAGACGATAAGGGCTGGGAAGCCACCTCTATCGCCACTTATGGAATTGATTTTATACCATCTTCCTTCCTGATCGACCGGGATGGGGTCATACGAACCATCAATGCAGAAGAATCTGAACTGGAAAGCAGTGTTAAGGATTTACTGAAAGATTAGTCTGTCGCTGCGGCTCACAGGCCAGGGATTCGGTTTCCGTTTCAAGCGTCACGTGCTGGATATTAAAATGCTGAAGCAGGTGTTTTATTTCCTTTTTAATTTTCTCCTGGTCTTCCATCCCGATTTCCCTTCTTAATACAACATGGCCGGTAAGTGCATTTTCCGTTGTACTCAACGCCCAGATATGAATATGATGGAAGTCCTGTACGCCGGCAATTTTTTCAATGGCAGACTGAACGGCACGCAGATCAATACCCTGAGGAACTGCATCTAACGATAATCTCAGACTATCCCTCAGCAGGCTCCAGGTGGAAAATACAATCACAACAGCCACGAGGATACCCAGCAGCGGATCAATCCAATACCAATTCGTATAAATAATAACTATACCGCCAATAACGAGGGCTGCTGACACAACTGCGTCGGACATCAGATGAAGAAATGCGCCCTTTATATTTAAATCTGCGTTTTTGTTCCGGAAAAAAAGTAGTGCCGTTACAGCATTGATCACGATACCAATGGCTGCAACGATTGAAATAGTCTTGCCAGGCAGGGGTTCCGGCAGTATTAACCGATGAATAGATTCATATAAGATGGCGCCAATGGATACCAGTAGTATGCCCCCGTTCAATAGCGCCACGAGAACAGTTGTTTTTTTATAACCATACGTGTAAACGGTGTTTGATTTTACTTTCATCATGCGGAATGCAAAAAGAGATAAACCCAGGCTGGCGACATCGGCCAGGTTGTGGCCAGCATCTGAAAGCAATGACAGGGAATGAATCATAAGACCAACGACTGCCTCGATAACGACAAATGCCAGGTTTAGTATGATTCCGATAATAAAAGCACTGTTGACTGAACGGAGTTCAATGATTTTACCGTGAGAATGACCGGCATGACTATGATCATCATGACTATGAGAATGACCGGAATGACTATGAGAATGAGTTTCTGCCATGAATCACAAATTTAGCAATTAACGGCCACGAAGGGAGCGATAATACATACATATGCTTCGGATTATAAATTTTATTAAATTTAAGCCCGCTACGCCTACCTTTCTTTATTACTGCTTAATTCGTACGCCTACATTTATTCATCTAAAGTGTTAAGTATGCCTTTCAATCCAATAGAATCGGTAAAAGCTGTTTTTCCCGGTGAAATGATGAACAAAATGGCGGGGATATTAGGAGAAAGTACAACGAATGTTCAACAGGCAATGCAGGGTATTATTCCTTCAGTCATGACAGGTATTATATTAAAAACGGAATTTGGAGATCCATACGACAGTTTTAACCTTTCAAAAGAAGCCGCCAAAATTGAGATTCCTTTTAATCCAACCTCCCTGGCCTGGTGGTGGAATACCAATTACAAGGGCATAGACTATCTGAAAAGTCTTTTTGGCGGCAAGACCTCCGACTTAACGGAAGCCATAGCCGGTTATTCCGGGGTCAGCAAAAAATCGGCCTATTCACTGCTCAATGTAGCTGCACCGGCCGCTTACAGCGTTTTTGGAAAATATGCTCTGGAAACGAATATGAATGTAAATGCCTGGCGCAATTTTCTGGAAGCTGAAAAGAAAAAAATACTCAATCATTTACCTGCTGGAATTTTCATGGAAGGCATAATGGGTTTTGAAAATATGGCAGGTTTATCGGAAAAATTTGCCAGCGTTGAAAAACCGGGGAAACGAAGAAAGTCGGGGGTAAAATGGGTTTTACCTTTACTGATTATCGTTCTGGCTTCCGGGGTGATATGGTATTTTGTTATTAGACAAGAGCCGGCAGCATTACCTATTTACTCTGTTGTGCATAAGACAGCTCCCAAAGAAACCAAGGTAAAACCGGATATTCGCGAAGAAAAATATTCGGTAAAACTTCCGGGCGGGAAATTACTGTATGTAAAAAAAGACGGCATTGAGGACCAACTTGTAACATTTTTTAATGACCCGAGAAGCAAGCCGTCCAGAAGATTCCCTTTTAATTTTGACCAGCTCAAATTCGATGAGGGCACTTCTGTGATCACCGATGAAAGTATGACTCAGATTCAAAATATTGCAATGATCCTGAAGGCATATCCGAAAGCTAAAATAAAAATCGGGGGATTTAATGAGAAGGGTGGAGACAGTGTTTTGAACAGCACTATTTCTGAGAACCGCGCAGCAGCCGTTTCGAAGGCATTGAAAGAAGCAGGGACGAATACTAACCAGATTGCAGGCGCTGAAGGTTTCGGTTCCGGTTATGCAAAGTATGCTGCAGAAGCTGCCGATTCACTAAAAGAAAAAGACGAAAGAATTTCGATCAGTATCAGGGCCAAATAAAGGCGCCTAATTATACAAGGGACTGGATGCCATCGTAGTCAGATCCATATCCTTATAATTCCTGATTTCATTATACAATGTGTCTCTTTCTATGGGTTCCCGTCTTACCTGTTTTATCAAAGCTACCAATTCAGTTGTAGAAAGGGACGGATGTTGTTCTTCCGAGCCGGCCATTGAATAAATCTTCGTAGAATCATCAATGGTACCGTCCAGGTCATTCACACCAAATGAAAGTGTCAGTTGTGCACTCTGTCGTCCAAGCATAGGCCAGTAGGCTTTTATATGCGGAAAATTATCCATGTACAAGCGACTCACTGCGTACAGCTTCATATCCTCGATGACAGAAGATTCTGCCACATGGCTCATATCATTTCCTTTATTGCGGAATTTTAAAGGGATAAAAGTGTTGAAGCCCCCCGTTTCATCCTGCAATGCCCGAAGCCTTTCCATATGATTCACGCGGTGACTATAATTTTCAATATGCCCGTATAACATTGTGGCATTCGAATGCATACCCATTAAATGCGCAGTCCGGTGAATGTTCAGCCATCCATCCGCATTTACCTTGTCTTCGCAAATCTGTTTCCTGATTTCTGAATCAAAGATCTCTGCACCGCCCCCAGGCAGGGAATCCAGACCCGCTTCCCTTAGTATTTTCATTCCCTCTTCAACAGAAAGTTTTGCCTTGCGAAACATGTAATCCAATTCCACAGCAGTAAAACCCTTGATATGCAGTTCGGGCCGATGGGTTTTTATTTTCCGGAGCAGCTCGGTGAAAAAATATAAGTTCATTTTCGGATGAACACCACCGACAATATGTACTTCGGTTACCGATTTCCCATCATATTTCTTTACCATATCCATCATCTGGTCGATGCTGAGTTCCCAGCCCTCTTCCCTTTGTGCATATAACCTGGAATATGAACAGAATGCACAGGAGAACACGCAAACATTCGTTGGCTCGATGTGAAAATTCCGGTTGAAATATGTTTTATCGCCGTGCAGAGATTCCCGTTTATAATTGGCCAGTGCACCCAGATAAGCAAGCCCTGCTTTTTCAAAAAGAAGAACAGCTTCATCAAATAAAATCCGTTCTTTATTTATTATTTTTTCCCCGATGTTACGAAGCTTTGCATCCGGCTGATTTTCTACAATTTCTTTTACCTGGCCTGTCTCCATATTCCTGGCGTTTATTTAGTCTGCAAATTTACGAAGTAAAGAGGCCGGGTTATCACTGTTCAGACATTCATTTTATTAGTTAATTCCTTTATCTTCCGTATCCAAACCGAAGTATGCAAAGATTTCAGGGATTGATTGGTATTTTACTCATTCTCGGACTGGCTTTTTTATTTTCCAATAACCGCCGTCGTATTAGTTTACGCCTGGTACTGAGCGGATTGTTTCTTCAATTAATGATCGGTTTCCTGGTTTTGAAAATTACACCGGTCATACATTTTTTTCAGTTCCTCGGGCGGGTTATGGGAAAGATTGAACTCTTCGCTTTTCAGGGCGCCGCCTTTGTGTATGGCGGTCTTGCCGTGCCTGCCAAAGACGGAGGCATCATGAATTATGCGGCGGGAGGATTTGTATTCGCATTCAATGTAACGGCTACGATCATTTTGGTTTGCGCACTGGTTGCCGTTTTTTATCATTTCGGTATCATGCAGCGTATCGTGTCGGTCATTGCAAAAGCAATGAACGTAATTATGGGTGTAAGTGGGGCAGAGGCGCTAAGTAATGTAGCGAGTGCCTTTGTGGGTCAGATCGAAGCGCAGGTGATGATACAACCTTATCTACCGGGTATGACGAAGAGTGAATTGTTGGCCAGTATGTCGGGCAGCTTGGCCTGTATTGCCGGCGGCATACTGATTGTCTATGCGAATATGGGCGCACAGGCCGGAATGGATCTGGCGCCCAAACTGATTACGGCAAGCCTGATGGCAGCACCAGGTGCATTGGTTATTTCAAAAATTGTCTGGCCCGAAACAGAGGTCTGTGAAACGATGGGCACTGTAAAAATAAAAGTAACCAGTCGATACGCAAATCTGGTCGATGCTGTTTCCCATGGTGCCGGAGAAGGATTCAAAATTGCAATGAACGTAATTGCGATGTTGATTGGTTTCATCGCGATGATCGCTTTGCTTGATTTCCTGTTGTTGAAATCGGGGCATCTTTTTAATCCTTCCTTCGACCTCAGCCTGAACTGGATCTTTGGAAAAATATTTTACCCCTTTGCCTGGTCCATGGGGATTCCTTCGAATGATATTGCCAATGCGGCCACTTTACTCGGGCAAAAGCTTACAATCAATGAATTTGTTGCTTTTAAAAGTCTCACTTCAGGCGCGGTTCCGATCATATCACAAAAAGGGCTGTTAATTGTAAGTATTGCGATTTGTGGTTTTGCCAATTTCAGCAGTGTCGGCATGCAGATTGGAGGGATCGGAGCCATTGTTCCGGGAAGAAGAGCCGACCTGGCGAAACTGGGACTGAAAGCCTTGTTCTGTGGAACGATGGCTTCTTATCTTTCTGCAACGATTGCAGGGATCATTATGTAATTTAATACATTACTATACTGTCAAATTAGCACCAAAGTCTGGGTGAAGGGCAGATTTTTGGCCAGGTTCTTTGTATTCTGATCGTTGGTTCTTCGCTAAGCCAGGCCAACAATGAGCGAACAATATACCAACGGTATACGAACAAATCTGCCCGGCAGGGTTAATGCAACAGGAGGGAAACTCGTAGTTAAAAGCAAGATGGCATATTGGCAGCTTCCAATTCTTTACTGCCTATCCCATCATTCCTGCAACCTTTTTCCCCAGCTGCGGCGCGAGGGCGACGCCCATTCCACTCATGCGAACTGCACAGAATAAACGGTCGCTGATTTTTTGCACAATGGGTTTTTTTTCTTTCCCTATTGCCATTGTTCCACTCCAACGCAGGCTAACCTCGTAAGGGGTGCCGGGCAAAACAATTTCCCGCAGAAATCGTTCCAATTCTTCCTGGATATGCTCTGAGGTTTCTGCAGAAAAAGTCTCTTCTTCGCCTAAAAATTTATTTCGTGCTCCGCCCAGAAGCAGGCGATTGTCCAGATTGCGGAAATAATAAAAACCTTCGTCATAATGAAAAGTTCCTTTTATTTTAAGCCCTTCAATTGGTTCAGTAAGCAGGATTTGTCCGCGTGCCGGGCTGATATCCAGGTTTGGCAATAGTGTTTTTGCAAAAGCATTTGTACAAACCAACACCTGTTCAGCGCGCAGCGTGAGGGGCAGGTTTGATTCAAGCACTATGCGGTCTGGCAGGACCTCCATTTTCTTTACGTCCACCTGAGTTAGTAAGGTAACGCCTTCGGAATGCACCAGCTGAACGAGTGCTTCCAGCAATTTGCCGGAATGCAATTGTGATTCCAGTTTATTTTCAATCAGATGATGAGAACCTCCCAGTCCGAAAGATTTTATTTTGCTATCATTGAGCTGAAAGGTTTTTTGCTTGCCGGTAATTTCTTTCAGACGATTATTGAGCGAATCTATTTTTGTACGCAGGGAATTTAAATCCGGAAACTGATCGGGGGAAATCAATTCATAGCCACCCAGGTTTTCATAGTCAATCCGGGAAGCGCTGAATTTTTTACAGATTTTTTCCAATCCCCTGTAGCGCATTTCCACCAAATCCAACATTTCCGCTTCACCCAGTTTATTGGTGTCAGATTCCAGTTCGGTAAAACTTCCAAAGCAGGCAAATCCTGCATTGCGGCTGCTGGCACCGCTGGGAATAACGCCTCTTTCGAGGATCATAACCGATTTATGCGGGTATCTTTTTTTTAAATAATAGGCCGACCACAGACCGGTAAAACCGCTGCCGATGATGATGAAATCTTTGGGCGCAAAGAACGATTCGGACTCCCAAACTGATAGAGGTAGCATGTTTGATGGCTTAACGCTCAACGCCTAACGCGTAACGCCAGACAAAAGCTCGATAATAAATATTATAAAAATTCAAAAGGTTAATCATCAATGTTTGATTAAAATCATTCATCATTAATAATTAACCATTGCGTTAAGCGTTACGCGTTAGGCGTTCAGCTTACAAATGTATCGCTTCACCATATGCAGCCTCAATCGCGTCTTTCACACTTTCGCTGATGGTCGGGTGCGGATGAAGACTGTTGAGTACTTCGTGATAAGTGGTTTCGAGTTTTCGACCAACAACTGTTTCGATAATGATTTCAGTCACGTTGTATCCGATCATATGCGTACCCAGCCATTCGCCGTATTTCGCGTCGAATACTACTTTGATAAAACCTTCTGTATGTCCGGCTGCCGAAGCTTTTCCGGATGCACTCAAAGGGAACTTACCTACTTTGACTTCATATCCGGCATCCCTCGCTTGTTTTTCAGTGAATCCGGCTGAAGCAATTTCCGGAGTGCAATAAGTACAACCCGGTACATTGTTGTAATCGATGGGTTCCGGAGCATGAGCAAATTTTTTCTCCTGGAATGCGATATTTTCGACACAAATAATGGCTTCTTTGGACGCCACATGTGCCAATGCCTGACCCGGTGCGCAGTCTCCAAAAGAATAAAGTCCGGCTACATTGGTATTATAAAATTTGTCAACAACAATTTTTCCTTTATCTGTTTTAACACCCATTGTTTCCAACCCGATACCCTCAATATTGGCTGCAATGCCAACAGCGCTCAATAGAATATCAGCTTCCAAAACCTGTTCCCCGGTAGCCGTTTTTACTTTGGCCTTCACGCCGCTGCCGCTGATGTCCACGCTGGTTACTTCGCTGTTCACCAGGATATCAATTCCGGATTTTTTATATGATTTTTCGAGTTCTTTTGAGATTTCTTCGTCTTCCACCGGAACAATACGAGGCAGGAATTCGACTATAGTCACCTTGGTGCCCATAGCATGATAGAAGTAAGCGAATTCCACACCGATCGCGCCACTGCCCACTACGATGATGCTTTTGGGCTGAACGGGCAGGTTCATCGCTTCGCGGTATCCGATTATTTTTTTGCCATCCTGCTTCATACTGGGCAATTCACGGCTGCGGGCGCCGGTAGCAATTAAAATATGACGGCCTTCCACGATTTGTGTTTTGCCATCGGCTCCGGTTACTTCGATTTGCCCCTTGGCTTTCAGTTTCCCAAAACCCATCACCACATCCACCTTATTCTTCTTCATCAGGAATTGCACCCCCCGGCTCATTTTATCTGCCACGCCGCGACTACGCTTGATGACCGCCGGAAAATCTGGTTTTCCGCTGGCTTCAATGCCAAAATCTTTTGCGTGCTTGATATCATCAAATACCTGGGCGCTCTTCAGGAGGGCCTTGGTGGGAATACAACCCCAGTTCAGGCAAATGCCTCCCAGACTTTCTTTTTCAATAATAGCTGTTTTAAAACCCAATTGAGATGCGCGAATGGCAGCAACATAACCGCCGGGACCGCTGCCAAGCACAACTACATCATAGGCCATAGAAATAAATTTAGAATGAAGATGAATAGATAATTTAGGAGTGCAAAGTTATGTATAATTGGATAATCCCCGGCTCGTTTAGCCACTCTGAGAACTCTGGTTAACTTATTATAATTTGCGGCATGAAAAAAATTCAGATACTCGCTGTGGCTGTGCATCCCGACGATGTGGAACTTTGTTGTGCAGGCACACTGATGATGGAAAAACTGAAGGGTAAAACCATTGGCGTGGTAGATCTTACCCGGGGTGAACTGGGCACCCGGGGAACGCCGGAACTTCGTCTGCAGGAATCTCAGGCTGCAGCTGGTATTATGGATCTTGATATCCGTGAGAATCTCGGACTGGCTGATGGGTTTTTCCAAAATAATGAAGAAAATCAGCGAAAACTGATCAGGGCCATACGGAAATACCAGCCGGAAATCGTTCTTTCCAGTGCTTTGGAGGACCGCCACCCGGATCATGGAAGGGCAGGAAAACTGATTTCAGACAGTTGTTTCCTCAGTGGGTTAAGAAAAATTTCCACCCAGGACGAGGGTGTCGAACAGGAACACTGGCGCCCCAAATACGTATTTCACTTTATCCAGGACCGTTTTTACCAGCCCAGCTTTGTGTATGATATTTCGGCTGTATTCGACCGCAAGCTGGAAGCAATACGTGCTTATAGCTCGCAATTTCACTCCACTACCTATAAAAAAGATGAGCCCCAGACCTATATTTCATCACCCGAATTCCTGGATGCAGTTGTTGGCCGGGCTCAGATGTGTGGGAAGATGGTTGGGGTGAAATATGCCGAAGGGTTTATTTCGGAGAAAATGATAGGGATTAATAGCCTCGATTCTTTTATACAATTTGACACATGATGTGCATAAACTCCTAGTTTCCATCGTTATTTAACAGTGCTAAAGCAATTAAAAGCAATAACTTTGCTGCGATTTTAAGTTAAAGTGTCTTATCATGCAAATGCCTAAATTTTCTGCCAGTCCGCATACTTTCCATACGGACCTCAAAAAAAGAATTAATGCTTATTTTGACCAGACGGGAAAGTCAATGACCGGTAATTTTGGACTACATCTGAAAGCGGCAGTACTGGCAATAAGTTTTATCGGGCTGTACACGCATCTCGTGTTTTTTACTCCACCTGCTTTTTTTGCTGTTATTGAATGTATTTTATTCGGATGCGTCATTTCTGCAATCGGGTTTAACGTAATGCATGATGGTGGTCACGGGAGTTTCAGTAAGAGCAAACTGATTAACCAGATGGCTGCTTTATCACTCAGCGTATTGGGTGGGAACAGTTTTATCTGGCACAACAAACATAATATCATCCATCATTCTTATACTAATGTTGACGGGGTTGATGACGATATCGATATCCAGCCCTTCATGCGTATGAGTAGCAATCAGAAAAGATTGAAGATGCATAAATATCAGCATGTTTATTTCTGGGGATTGTATGCAATGCTTTATATCCTCTGGATTTTTATACTGGATTATAATAAGTATTTCAGGAAAAGAGTTGGAGAAGTGCCCCTTAAGAAAATGGGCTTCATGGATCATTTCAACTTCTGGGTCTTCAAAGTCATACATGCATTCATATTTATCGTACTTCCTATTTATGTAGTAGGTGTAGGCGCCTGGGTGGTAGGGTTCCTGATTACAACCGTTGTTACGGGCCTTTTAATCAGCATCGTATTCCAGTTGGCACACACAGTGGAACACACAACTTTTCCGGTCGCAAACATTGAGTCAAATAAAATTGAAAACGAATGGGCCATTCACCAGGTGAATACAACGGCCAATTTTGCCACCCACAATAAATTAGTATCCTGGCTGGTCGGAGGATTAAATTTTCAAATTGAGCATCATTTATTTCCCAAAATATCCCACGTACATTACCCGGCCGTCAGTAAAATTGTTCGGCAGGCATGTGCAGATCACGGCATCCCGTATATCGAATATCCACGCGTGCACAAGGCAATTGCTTCCCACGTTACCTATCTCAAACATTTAGGAAGAGCGTCGTAAAGCGTAACGCTAAACGCTTAACGCGGAACGCGTTTTTGGGTTGCAGAGATTTTTTAGTTACAGTATATTTTCAAAATTAAATTTAGCGTTACGCGTTCAGCGTTTAGCGTTCAGCCCAAAAGCTTATTTTTGCACACTCAAATCGTTTCGAACTATGAGTAAAGTCAAAGTGGGAATCGTGCAGATGTCCTGTGTGAAAGATAAGGACGCTAATCTTCGGAAAGCCATTGAAAAAATTCACGAGGCCATTGCAAAAGGCGCCCAGATTGTATGTCTCCAGGAACTCTTTACTTCCCTTTACTTCTGTGATGTGGAGGACTATGATAATTTCCTGCTTGCTGAATCCATTCCGGGGCCCTCAACTGAAGCATTACAGGCCATCGCGCGGGACCATCAGATCGTAATCATTGCTTCTCTTTTTGAAAAAAGGACTCAGGGTATTTACCATAATACGGCGGCAGTGATTGATGCAGACGGAACCTATATGGGTAAGTACCGTAAAATGCATATTCCGGATGATCCTTCTTTCTATGAAAAATTTTATTTTACGCCCGGGGATCTGGGATACAAAGTCTTTGAAACGAAATACGCGAAAATCGGTGTCCTGATCTGCTGGGATCAGTGGTATCCGGAAGCCGCCCGCATAACATCGCTGATGGGTGCAGAAATATTATTTTATCCAACTGCCATTGGCTGGTCAACAGCGCAGGACACGCCTACCAATGAAGAACAATTCAATGCCTGGCAAACCATTCAGCGCAGCCATGCTGTGGCTAATGGCGTGCATGTGGTAAGTGTAAACCGGGTTGGATATGAACAGAACGGCGCAATGAAATTCTGGGGTGGTTCCTTTGTTTCTAATCCTTTCGGAAGAATATTATACCAGGCCAGTCATGATCATGAGGAAGTGATCGTACAGGAGCTGGATACATCAAGGACCGATAGTTACCGCACGCACTGGCCATTCCTGCGTGACCGACGGATCGATTCCTATCAACCTATTACAAAAAGATTTATAGATGGAGATTAGCCGGCCCTCACCGAAAGAACTGGGTTACCGCTTTCCGGCAGAATTTGAATTACATGCAGCAACCTGGTTAAGCTGGCCTCATAAGGAAGCGTCATGGCCCGGCAGAATCGCCAGCATATATGCGCCTTACTGTTTATTTATTAAAGCTCTTACTGAAAATGAATCCGTGCATATCAATGTGGTGAATGAAGAAATGAAAACCTTTGCCCAGGAAAAGCTGGAGGCTATTTCCACGAATATGGAAAGAGTGAAGTTTTTTACGCATCCAACCAATGATGCATGGTGCAGGGACCATGGTCCGGCATTTCTTATCAATCCCGGTGCCGCACAACCGAAAATTATCATCGACTGGAATTATAACGCCTGGGGAGATAAATATCCTCCTTATGACCTTGATGACCGCATACCAACACTCATTGCAACGGCTTATGAGATCCCGGTTTTGTATCCGGAAATTATAATGGAAGGAGGTTCGGTGGATTTCAATGGCAAAGGGACGCTCATAACATCTGAATCCTGCCTGTTGAATGAAAACAGAAATCCCTTATTGAGCCGGTCGGGCATTGAAACATATCTCGAGGCGTACTATGGTGTTGACCAGGTGCTTTGGATTAAAGATGGCATTGTGGGTGATGATACCGACGGGCATATCGATGATACTGTGCGGTTTTCCAATGAAGACAGTGTGTTGACCGTTGTGGAAGAAAATAAATCGGACGAAAACTATGAGATCCT
>Ga0209863_10000358_pt1 | contig 24877 bp, 20 predicted proteins | sample OrgsoiDNA2013046_FD_185796 | JGI IMG/M metagenome (GOLD analysis project Ga0209863, IMG submission 185796) | Permafrost soil microbial communities from the Arctic, to analyse light accelerated degradation of dissolved organic matter (DOM) -... | ecosystem: Environmental > Terrestrial > Soil >...
GAAGTATGGAAGTATGGAAATATGAGTCACGGCACTCTAAGTCACATATTCCACTTCCAAACTTCCATACTTTCATACTTCCATACTTGCTTCTGATGAATTTATGTTTAAAACAATTAGTTTTAGTTTGCAATCAATCTTTTACTATGACCAACAGGCGTTCATTTATCAGAAACAGCGGGCTTTTGGCAATGTCCATTCCGTTTGCAAAAGGAAAGTTCACGGAGGAATTGAATTCAAGAAAACTGCGTTCAATCGGCATACAATTGTATATGGTCAGGGAGGATATGAAAAAAGACCCGGCAGGCACTTTAAACAGGTTGGGTAGAATGGGATATACCCAGATAGAAAGTTTTGATGGTGATAGCGGGTTATTCTGGGGTAAGTCAAATAAGGAATTCAACAGTATGGCAAAACAAAATGGTTTGAGTTTTGTCTCGAGCCATTATGCAGGTGATAATGCCGGGTTTGAAAAGACGGCCGCCCTGGGGGCTGAAATAGGAATGAAATATCTGATATATCCGTGGAAGGGCCCGCAGAAATCAATAGATGATTTTAAAAAGATTGCAGAGGAGTTTAATGGATACGGCTCTATCTGCAAAAAACACGGGCTGCGTTTTGCATACCATCCCCATGATTATCCGTATAAAAAGGTGAATGGGCAGTTACCCATTGACGTATTACTGGATCATACCGATCCTGAGCTGGTGGACTACGAGATGGATATTTATTACACCGTTACAGAAGGGCTGGATCCGGAATATTATATCAAAAAATATAAGCCCCGTTTCAGGCTATGTCATATGCGCGATGTAATGAAGGTTCGTTTGCCCGAAGGCAGCAAGGAGGAATCAGCCTGTGACCTGGGGAATGGAATTATCAATTATAGGCAATTGCTTTCAACAGCTTTGGATAATGGCATGCAATATTTCTTCGTGGAGCAATCGCGGTTGTTCAATGAGACGGCACTGCAAAGCGCTGGGGTAAACGCAGACTATCTGATGTTCCTTAAGCTCGATAAAAAACAAATGGATTAACTGGAAACTTTGATGGCAGAATAATTTCCAGACTATTGGGTAGTGATCATATTACGGGATTGAAAAAAAGGTAGCCGGATTTCTGACTACCTATACCTGCTGTTATTAAATAAAAACCTACGCTTCCCTGCGAATAAATTTCAGCAGAAATACGACAATGGCAATGACCAGCAAAACATGAATAATGCCTCCGGCGGCGTAACCAAAGAATCCGATAGCCCAGATAATAACCAGGACAACGGCGATAATGTAAAGGAGATTTCCCATCTTAAATAATTTAAGAATTAAAAAATAGAACCTGATTGTATATTTCAATACTTATGCCATGCTCCTGGCATGAATATTTATTTCCTGAGTATGGGAAAAAAGGATTTCTGACATCCCAGATCCCGGTTTACCGGAATTAAGTAAGAAAATCTTTGATCTTAACCTGGTACGGCCAGGGAAATTCGTTCTGAGATCACATAATGCGGAAGTTCATACACAATGGTTGGTGCACAAGAAGAGGTATTATTGATTAGCTGGATGATAAGAAAAATAAAAGTTGAAATACGATAAAGTTTATATTTGAAGCTGACTTTAACTCTTAAAGAAAGCCGCCATGAATAGAAACTTTATTTTTCTCCTTTTCTCTGCGATTGTTTTTATTACGCCGGTTTATGCACAAACCAAATCCGTGACTGTTTATACTACCGCTCAGAATACAAGCTACAGATTAACCAAAACGGATTCCTCATTGCAGTTTTCGGATTTTGGGCAACCTGCCGAAACCCAGGTTTGTGTTTTCGTTGACCCCACACATCAATTTCAAACCATACTGGGAATTGGCGGTGCGCTGACAGATGCGTCTGCCGAAACATATGCAAAACTTCCTCCCTCAGTCCAGAAACAATTCCTGAAAGCTTATTATGATCCGGTAAACGGAATCGGGTACACCCTGGCGAGAACCACGATTCACAGCTGTGATTTTTCGAGTGATAGTTACACGTATATAAAGGACGGGGATACGGCATTAAAGACTTTTAATATTGACCATGACCGGAAATACCGACTTCCATTTATTCACCAGGTTATTGCTGCAGCAGGCGGCAAAATCACATTGTACGTAAGTCCCTGGAGCCCGCCGGGATTTATGAAGGAAAATGGTGAAATGGCACATGGCGGGAAATTATTACCTCAATACCGTCAGAACTGGGCGAACTACTATGTCAAATTCATCAAAACATATGAAAAGGAAGGAGTTCCCATTTGGGGTCTGACATTACAGAATGAACCACTTGCAAAACAAAGCTGGGAATCCTGTTATTACTCAGCAGAAGACGAGCGGGACTATATCAAAAATTATCTGGGGCCCACACTTCACAATGCAGGATTGGCAGATAAGAAATTAATTGCCTGGGATCATAACCGGGATTTAATTTATCAGCAGGCCAGTACCATTTTAAATGATCCCGCGGCTGCAAAATATATTTGGGGAATCGGTTTTCACTGGTACGAAACCTGGACCGGAAGTTCGATGTTGTTTGGTAATGTCAAAAAGGTGGCTGAATCATTTCCTGACAAAAAGCTATTATTTACTGAAGGATGCGTGGATAAATTTGATTTTAGCAGGATAAACGATTGGTCACTGGGTGAAACTTATGGTCATTCTATGGTAAATGATTTTAATGAGGGAACCGTGGGCTGGACTGACTGGAATGTTCTGGTAGACGAAAAAGGAGGCCCGAATCATGTGGGCAACTTCTGTTTTGCCCCTGTTATCGGGGATACACAAAAAGGGGAGCTAATTTTTACCAATTCCTACTATTATATAGGTCATTTTTCCAAATTCGTGAAGCCCGGCGCCAGGAGAATAATCAGTTCATCCAATCGCGATTTACTGGAAACGACCGCTTTTCAAAATAAGGACGGAAAAATTGCAGTGATCGTTATGAACAGAGGGGATAAAAGCCTGCCCTATATACTCTGGTTAAATAATAAAGCGGTCAAATTGGAAAGCCTGCCACATTCCATTGTGACACTTGTTTTTTAATTTGCTGAATGGGTTACCGGTTCTGAGTGTTTAGTATTACCAATATTCCAACAGTAATCCGTCTTTGCCATAAACCGGATCCTTTTTGGGTAGAGGTACTTTCCTGATATTTTTATCTGTACCCGGTCTTTCCCCTGATTTTCCCAGATTGATATCGAAGTCTTTTCCATTTGGATAGGCTCCAATGCATTTGAAATCAGTGGATGCACCAATATTTTTGTGTGCTACGCCGGCAGGAATTATAATAACATCGCCCTTTTCAAGCAGAATCTGGATGCCACTGTCTCCCCCTAATAAAATATGACAATCCCCGGCGTATATTCCCAGTACTTCATGTGTAATACTATGATAATGATTATAAGTGTATATGCCATTACGCCAGGAATTTGACCAGTCATTTTCTTTAAAAACATTTTCCATAAGAACCGGGGAACGACCGTTGGAGAGCTGAAATGATGCTTTATATAACAATACCGGTAATACTGAATTTGGGAAAATACCGTTATCAAGTATTGTATAATGCGGAATTTTATTTGGAATAGGTTTGATCAGCATAATGTTCTAATCTTAAAAACTCCTAAAATACCACGTCTGCAAATATAGCAACATGAAATCAATTCTATTGGCCGGTTTTATGATTTTGTTTTATTCCTGCAATAAAAGCAAAATAGTCCCGTTGCCATCTCCAAATCTAAAAGGTAATCTGTACGCAGATATTTCTGTTGCGGGCGAAAACACTCGGTTGGAATCCATTGGGACTCAAACGATTTTCAACAGAACGGTAAATTCTCCCGGGGACACCACAGTGGTAGCCTATGGAGAAAATAGTGACTGCCATATTCAAATCGTCCTTGAAAATATTCACGTTCCGGGGACTTATATTTTTGGCCAGAAACTGGATTCGACACAGCATATCAGCGTTGTTTATGTTGCCGGAGATATTCTTTCGGGTAATGCTTTTGTTTATAGTGCGAATAATCAGAACGATCAGGGAATATTGGTCATTGAAAGTATTTCATACAAACAAGTGAAGGGAACTTTTACAACTATGTGTGCTGGTATATCTGATACAGCGAAGATCACCAATGGAGGATTTGAAGGTGACTTTCAATAAGTCATTATTTCATTCAATATTTCTTCCTTTTCCAAAAATCTTTTCAGCAATACGATTTGATTGTTTGCGCGAACCAGATTATGGTCTGTGTACTGAATATTATAATAAATGTCATTATTCAGAAAATCCGACAGAAAGCGGAGTGCCTGCATATAAATGGCAAATTTTCCGGCATAGACAAAATACTGTTTTTCCGTGTCGCTGAGATCCGATTGCATTTCACCGAGATATCCTTTTACTATTTCATTGAAATAATCAACCCTGATCATGATTTTGCTGAAATCTCTTTCTTCCTCGCTGACAGGGCAGATATAGGTTCTGAGCATATCACCTACATCGCTGATATAATAACCGGACATTACGGTGTCGAGGTCAATCACACAAAGTCCTTTTTGATTTCGCCTGTCAAACAGCACATTATTGATCTTGGCATCGTGGTGTGCGACCCTCCGTTTAAAATCGGGATGTTTTTTTATTTCTTCAAAAACTTCGACAATGACCTGCTGATCTTTTAAAAACCGAATGCTTTCTGAAGCCTGAGTGATTCTTTTTTTATTTCCCCTTAGTAGAGCTGACTCAAATTGGAGAAGCCTCAGTGTCAGATTATGAAAATCGGGAACTGTTGTATGGAGCCGGGCAGGATCAAACTGAGAAAGTAACCTGGTAAATTTGCCAAACTGCCTGGATGCTTCAAAAGCCAGAACGGGATCCGAGACAGTATCGACAGAGTACGAATTTTCTACAAAAGGGAACATCCGGTAACAGTCATCTCCGGCAATTACATGATTCCGGTCATGGATGGAATTGAGCGGTGAGACGAATAGATAATCGGGATGCCTGGATTTGAAATACTCCGACAGGAGCCTGAAATTATCCATGATGTCCAGAGGCTTTTTGAATACCTGACGGTTAATTTTTTGAAGTAGAAATTCCTTTACCCCGAAAATAATTTTCCAGCTATGATTAATGAGGCCGTTACCGAATGTAGTGACAATGCATTTCCTTTCCTCCAGACCATAATCTGATAATACCTGATCAATCATGATTGCAAACTTAACCCGGGCATTTCAAGATCACCGTATTGCAGCTGTTTTAATTTAATTATATTAGAGGGCTTATTATAGCCCAGCCATATGACTGAAAATCCCAGGCGATCATGATGAATTCAACCCCTTCCCACCGCCTGGCCTCCCTTGATTTTCTGAGGGGCCTGACAATGGTTTTTCTAACCCTGGAAAGTACGCGGCTTTTCGAACACCTGGTACCGGTTGCCAGCGGTACCAGGGCCTCAGAAATTCTTAACCAGTTCTTTCATCATCCCTGGCATGGATTACGTTTCTGGGACCTGATCCAACCGACGTTTATGTTTGTAGCTGGTGTGGCGTTGGTTTTTTTTGTCCGGAAACAAAGATTATCCCTCACATGGAACCGGACTTTTATAAAAATCCTGAAGAGATGTGGATGGTTATTTTTCTGGGGCGTATTGGATTATGCTGTGAGAAAAGACGTTCTCTCATTCGAACTCTGGGATGTGCTTACTCAATTGTCTTTTACCACTCTTGTAGCTTTTCTGATTATGGAATGGTCCGTCGCAGCGCAGTTGATTGTCAGCATACTGTGTCTGGTGATACCCGAATTACTTTATCGATATACCCATATCGCCGGGTTTGACCAGCCGTTTACCGACCAGCATAATTTTGGAAATTATATTGATCTGAAATTGATGAACAAGATCAATCCGGGCGGTTGGGTCGCTATCAATTGCATCTCAACATCTGCCCATACGATCTGGGGTGCGCTGGCGGGCAAACTGCTGATGAGTGCAAGACCTGATTCACAAAAAATGAAATGGCTGCTGGTAGGCAGCTTCATTTTATTACTGACTGGATTCGGGTTGGACTGGAGTAATATAACACCTATTGTAAAACGAATTGCAACCAGTTCATTTGTACTCGCATCGGGTGGCTTTTGCGTTTTGTTTTTAGCCATTTGTTATTGGTGGGTAGATATCACGAATCACAAATCCAGGCTTCTATTTTTTAATTTGTTCGCCCTCAATTCCATTTTTATTTATCTCTTCTTTGAAATCGTTGGAGATCGCTGGTTTACCGGATACATTCTTACAATCACAAACGGGTTATTCGGAATGGCTCATTTTCCTGCGATTCCGACAGCTGTTTTGGGGTCACTTATAGTTTTTACACTGGAGTCCGGGCTACTTTATTTTCTTTACAGGAAAAAAATATTTTTCAGGCTTTAACCTGTGCTATCTTTAATTAAACGATTGGCCATGTCGAATTTTAAGATCAAATTCTCCCTGTTTCTCAATTATTTTGTTTTTGCCATTTTGCTCAACAGTGTCGGCATACTTATACAGAAATCTCAAAACCGGTACCATGTTGATGAGGTTTCTGCGAGTTCATTGGAAGCCTTCAAAGATCTGTCTATTGCTTTTGTTTCATTCTTTATCGGATCTTTCCTTCCCAGGCTGGGTTACAAAAAAGGAATGTTAATTGCGCTGGCACTTGTTTTTGCCGGATGCCTGGGCATGTATTGGGGTAACTCATTTGCCTCTGTAAGAATACTTTTTGCCTGTGTGGGAATATCCTTTGCTATCATCAAAGTGTCAGTCTATTCCATGATCGGGCTGATCACCAACAATGAAAAAGAGCATAAAAGTGTTTTAAGTTCTGTTGAAAGTTTTTTTATGATCGGTATTGCATCCGGATTCATAGCTTTTCCATTGTTTTACAGCGACACCGACCCGAATGCGTGGCTGAATATCTATTTGGTGCTTGCCGGACTGATTGCGGTCTCCTTTGTCATTTTATTTTTTTCAAAATTCAATATTCAATACCAAATTCCAGGCTCGAATATAAAAGACGATTTTATCGAGATGATTAAGCTATTGAAAAGGCCATTGGTTTTAGTTTTTGCAATAGCAGCCTTTATGTATGTGATGACCGAACAGGGTATCATGAGCTGGCTGCCTACCTTCAATCAGAAAGTGCTTCTCCTCCCGGAAAAGATTAGTGTATATATGGCAGTTATCCTTATGTTATCTATCGCTCTTGGACGCTACCTCTGTTCCCTGCTGGTAAAGAGAATGTCCTGGATCGTCATGTTGTGTTCCTGCCTGGCGGGGGCCGCTCTGATGGTATTGTTTGTACTTCCCCAAACACAGAATATGCCGCAAAAGGAAATTAATTCACTGGCTGACGTACCTGTGATAGCCTATGTTTTTCCTTTGATTGGTTTTTTCCTTGCACCCATTTATCCATTGGTCAATTCATTTGTATTAAGTTCCACTGAAAAAATATTTCACAGCCCGATGGCATCGTTACTGGTTTTCTTTTCCGCTGTTGGGGGCACACTGGGGTCAAGGCTGGTGGGTTATCTGTTTAAAAATATCGGAGGCCAAAAAGCATTTTATTTTTCACTGGTACCCATGTCCGTTTTATTTGTTTGTATTTTGTTATTCTCCAAAATGCAAAAAAAATCCAATAATAAAATTGAGTTTTCAACTGCCGGACACTAAAAAAGGAAATTATTTATAAGAATGAGCAAAGATGAAATATTTAATATCCCGGTTTTATTGAGGGATGTACAAATGCAAAGGATCTTTCCCGATGGAAAGACTTTTCTTGATTGTTTACCTAAAGGCGATGAGGAAGAGATAAACAATAAATATCTTCAGCAAAAAGACCGGCCCGGTTTCGATCTTAAAAAATTTGTATCCGATAATTTTGAATTACCCGTTCTCCTTTCCAATGGTTATTCCAGTGATCCAAATAAATCTGTAGAGGAAAATATAGAAATCCTCTGGCAGTATCTTACAAGACATCCGGATAAAGAGAACGGGTCCCTCATCCCACTACCATATCCCTATATAGTACCTGGAGGAAGATTTGGAGAAATCTATTATTGGGACAGCTATTTCACTATGCTTGGATTAAAAGTTTCCGAAAAAAATGAAATGTTGGAAAATATGGTGAATAATTTTTCTTACCTGATTGATACACTTGGATACATACCGAACGGTAACAGAAGATATTTTGTTGGCCGTTCGCAACCTCCGTTTTTTTCACATATGGTTAAGTTGCTGGCAGGTATAAAAGGAAACGGATTTCTCAGCGCGTTCTTACCACAGTTAGAAAAAGAATACAATTTCTGGATGAAGGGTGCTGATGAGTTAAGTGAAGCAAATACAAGAAGATATCATATAGTCAGGATGGAGGGGGGAGAAGTACTAAACCGCTATTGGGATGCAAACGAAACACCCAGGCCGGAATCTCTTCGTGAAGATGTTGAGCTTATCATGAGATCCGGACAGGAATCTACCCATTTATATCAGCATTTAAGGGCTGGTGCAGAATCCGGCTGGGACTTTAGCTCGCGATGGTTCAGAAACCCAAATTCTTTTGCCAGTATTCATACTGCAGACATAGTTCCCATTGACCTGAACTGCCTGCTATTTCATTTGGAGCAAACTATTGGGGAGGCATATCAATTGGATGGTAATATTAAAATGGCTGCAAAATATCATTCACTTGCTACGAGAAGAAAAGAGGCCATTCAAAAATATCTCTGGAATGAAAATCAGGGCTTTTTCTTTGATTATGATATTGAACAAAAAATACAAAAAAGAGCCTTGACTTTGGCTTCACTATTTCCTTTGTTTGTCCAAATCGCAACTAACGGACAAGCAGAACGGGTAGCGATTTCGATCAGGGAAAAATTTCTCAAACCGGGAGGACTAATCAGTACTTTAGAAACAACCGGCCAGCAATGGGATTCTCCCAATGGATGGGCGCCATTGCAATGGACCAGTATTTCCGGATTAGAAAATTATGGTCATAATGATCTGGCCAGGGAAATCGCGAAACGCTGGATACAATTAAATACAGATGTGTTCAAACGTACGGGTAAACTGATGGAAAAATATAATGTAGTGGATACCTATTTGAAGGCGGGTGGTGGAGAATATCCAGGCCAGGACGGCTTTGGCTGGACCAACGGAGTATTACTTGCACTGATTCAGAAATATGGTTCCGCGGATTAATATATTCTAATTTTCAAGGCGACCGATTCCCAACTCCAGGCCACGCAGCTCTGCCAACCCGCGTAATCTGCCGATAGCAGAATAGCCCGGATTTGTTCTCTTCTTCAGGTCGTCCAGCATCTGGTGCCCGTGGTCAGGGCGCATTGGAATTTCAATTTTTCTTTTCTTCATCATCAGGATAATTTCTTTAACCACCTCATACATATCCACATCGCCCTCCAGGTGATTTTCTTCATAAAAATCCCCTGCTTCATTTCGGCGGGTACTACGCAGGTGAAGAAAATGAATGCGTGCGGAATACTGACGGATCATCGCGGGCAGATTATTATCCGGCCGTACTCCCAATGAACCAGTGCAAAAACAAAGTCCGTTGGATTCGGATGGAATTTCTTTGATCAGAATAGCTATATCACTGGCCGTGCTTAAAATCCGGGGTAGTCCGAGTAATGAATAGGGCGGGTCATCCGGATGAATGGCCAGTTTGACACCATTTTCCATCGCAACAGGAACAACAGCTTTTAGAAATTCTACCAGGTGACTGCGAAGTTTTTCAGCATCGATATTCTGATAGGCATCTAATGCTTTTTGAAATTGTTCCAGGGTAAAGCTTTCTTCGCTGCCCGGTAGTCCGGCGATGATATTTTTTTGAAGAAGTTTTTTCCCGTCTTCTGACAAATTCTCAAATTTTATTTTTGCCAATCTTATTTCTTCAGTTGTGTAATTTTTTTCAGCACCAGGTCGTTTCAGTATAAATAAATCGAAAGCAATAAATGCGGCCTTTTCGAACCGGAGGGCGAGTGAACCATCCGGTTGCTGGTATGCCAGATCGGTACGCGTCCAGTCCAGTACAGGCATAAAATTATAAGTAATGATCCGCACGTCGGCCGCTGCCAGGTTACGTATACTGGTTTTATAATTTTCAACCAGCTCAGCAAAATTTCCTGTTTGTGTTTTAATCGATTCGTGAACCGGAAGGCTTTCCACGACCTGCCATTTCATGCCTGCTGTTTCCACAAGAGCTTTCCTTTTTTCAATTTCGGTCAGTGTCCAAACTGCGCCATTGGGCAGATGATGAAGTGCCGTTACAATGCCTGTGCAACCTGCCTGGCGGATATCCGAAAGGCTGACCGGATCCTCTGGCCCATACCAACGCATGGACTGGATCATCTTAAAATCTTCTTTTCCTTTCATTTAATGGGGATATAAATATCAAGTTCATTAATATTTCCTCTTTTTCATCATAATAATCATCACAATCTGTCGTTTAAAGCAAAGTGATTATCATAACTGAAGTTTTCTCAAGCCGGTGTTTCTACACTGGCTTTTCTTTTTTTTATCAACCTGTTCGTAGTTTTACAATGAAGCTGTAAAAATACGTTTCCCGGATCGCAAAGTTCCTAAAGCATTGGTCTGCTTCCGAGGTTTTTTCGGCTCAATCCTTTAAATTGTTCCCTCAAAGGATCATATGGCTGGCTATTCGAAGATCTCCCTTTATTTCCCCAACAAACTATCCTTTGGTAATAGAAAATCCATCATCCTTGGCGGAGACGCAGGAGGAACCAAGGTTAACCTGGCTTTTTTTGAAGCTACAGCCACGGACGTAAAGATGGTCAGATCCTCTTCATATCATTCCGGCAGTTTTCCATCAGTAAATAAAATTCTGCAACAGTTTATGCAGGAGAACCCGGAGTATAAGCCGGAAAAGATTTGTCTGGGCGTAGCCGGTCCCGTTTTTGAAGGCCGCGTAACGGTAACTAATCTTCCATGGCATGTAGATGCTAACGAAATTGAAGAAGCCACAGGAATATCCCAGGTTATATTATTAAACGACCTGGAAGCAACTGCTTATGGCGTTGCCGGGTTGGAAGAAAAGGACTTCGCGATACTGCATGCCGGTGATCCTGAAGAGGGTGGCAATATTTCGATACTGGCTCCGGGGACGGGACTCGGTGAAGCCGGATTATTCTGGGATGGTCAATTCCATCATCCTTTTGCTACAGAAGGCGGCCATTGCGATTTTTCCTGCCGCAATGAAATCGATTTACAACTTCATGATTTCATGTTGAGAAAATATAAAGTTGTCAGCTGGGAAAGTATTATCGCGGGTCCTGGAGTATATTCCATCTTCCAGTTTCTTTGTGAAATAAAAAAGCGTACATTAAGTGTTGCCATTGAGGATAAAATAAAAACGGCCGATCCCTCCGCAGTGATCAGTGAGGCCGCCATTGAAGAATCGGATCCTGTATGCATTGAAGCCATGCGCATTTATGTGCGTAATCTCGCAAGAGAATGCTGCAACCTGATTTTGAAAATGAAATCTACCGGCGGGCTCCTGCTGGCCGGAGGTGTTCCTCCCAAAATTATTTCACTCCTGCAGGATCCCTATTTTTATGAGAACCTCCTGGACTGCGACCGTATGCAGGACCTGGTGAAAAAGGTACCTGTCAGGGTTATTCTCAATGATAAGGCGCCCATGATCGGGGCTGGCTGGTATGGAGCATACAGTTCTCAAACCATGGTTCATCATTAAAAAATTAACATGAATAGCAGACGTTCTTTTATTCGTCAGGCAGGTGTCATCGCCGGGAGTTCTCTGATCGCAACAGCTCTTCAGCAGCAGGCATTTGGTGCCTTCGGCAGAAAAATGGCTGCCAGCGATCGCATTAACGTGGCGGTTGTTGGCATCAATGGTATGGGCTGGGCAGATCTTTTATCTTCTCTGAAACAACCCGGTGTTCAGGTTATTATGTTATGCGATACCGATAAGAATGTTTTGGATAAAAGAATGGCAGACCTGGCTAAATTGAATTTGGATATCTCGAAAATAAAAACAACAGGAGACTATCATCATGTACTCGACAATAAGGATGTGGATGTTGTTATCATTGGTACGCCCGATCACTGGCATGCCCTGATCATGATGGAAGCCTGCGCAGCCGGAAAGGATGTGTACGTTGAAAAGCCTGTTGGAAATTCAATCGGCGAATGCCGCGCAATGGTGGCAGCTCAAAAGAAATATAACCGCGCGGTTCAGGGTGGTCAATGGCAGCGTAGTCAGAAACATTTTCAGGATGCACTCGATTTTGTTTATACCGGACAACTCGGAAATATACGTACGGTAAAAGTCTGGTGTTACCAGGACTGGATGAAACCGGGTCCGGTAGTACCCGATACCGCAGCACCTCCGGGTGTTGATTATAAAATGTGGCTCGGACCGGCACAAACCAGGGCATTTAATTCCAGCCGTTATCTTTTTAATTTCCGGTGGTTCTGGGATTACGCCGGTGGGCTGATGACGGACTGGGGTGTCCACTTACTGGATTATGGGCTGTTGGGAATGAAGGCGGGAAATCCGAAAACCATTGCGGCTCTGGGTGGCGACTTTGCGTATCCTGATCTTTACCAGGAAACACCGGACACGCTCACCACGCTATATGAATTCGATCACTTCAACCTGGTATGGGATAGCGCTATGGGAATTGGCAACGGATCCTATGGAAGGGATCATGGCATAGCATATGTTGGAAATAATGCAACCCTGGTATTGAGCAGGGGAGGATGGGAAATTATCGATGAAAAACGGAATAAAATAAAAATTGAAAAGCCCCTTGTCAAACCGACGGATAACGGATTAGATAATCACTGGAAGAATTTTATTGACGTGGTTCGTTCAAGAAAAATGGAAGACCTGCATTGTTCCATCGAAGCCGGTGCGCACGTGGCAACTGTTGCCCAGCTCGGGAACATCAGTTATCGTAGTGGTAAACGATTGTCGTGGGATACCGATAAATTCACCGATGAAGCGGTGAATAAAGAATATCTGATGAAGGAATATCATAATGGATACTCGTTGCCGAAGGTTTAAATCGTTGACAGTTGGCGGTACTTTTGCGTGTCAATGTAAAATTTTTCTTCCGATCTGATAATATCTAAATCGATCGACGATTAACGATCAACGATTGAGATTCATCAAAGCCCTTCTCTGTGGACGAGAGGGGCCTTTTTATTATGAGTGGAACAAAAGTTAGGATTGAATTATATAGCTTCGATTCAAATTGGAATTATGCGATTATTAAAATATTTCATGCCGGGCATGTTTGGCGCTTTCATCATGACCGCTTTCAGCCAGACACCCGTTTCAAGCAACCCGCTTTTAATTCATTCCAATAATCCCATCGCCTGGCAGAATGTAAATGCGAAAATAGTCAGGAATGCAGTGGCTCAGGTAATCCGGCTTTCTGACCTGCGTGTTAAAAATATTGTCTCCGGAGTAAAACCAGGCAACGGACAAGGAAGTACACTGGTCGCACTGGATCTCTTATTTTATGATATTTATGATCTCGACATGAAATTGCAACTGATGTCGAATTCAAATCCTTCTGACAGTACGCGAAGCGCCGCAGAACAGGGGGATCAGGCGCTCACAGATTATCAAACCGCGCTGGCTCTGAATGAACCTCTTTATAAAACGATTAAGGCATATGATTCCCGATCCGGAGCATCGCTGAAGCCAAATCAGAAAAAATTTATCCAGGAACTCATTCAGTATTTGGAAAATAACGGTATGAAGCTTGACAGTGCGGCTCGCAGGGATTTGCAGGGTGTTAAGGATAAAATAACCATGCTCGGGATAGAATTTGACAGGAATATCGGAACGAGCAGGGATAGTGTCATTTTTTCGGAAAATGATCTGAAAGGCGTACCGGATAATTTAAAACTGAAATGGAAAAGTGGAAACGGCGATTATGTTTTGTACATAAATAACCCTAACTATACCGATATCAGTAAATATGCTGGTTCCGATGCAACCCGTAAACAGATGTATTATAAATACAATAACCGGGCGTATCCGAAAAATGTGAGCGTATTGGACAGCCTGCTTTATTATCGTCAGCAATCTGCACAGATGCTGGGATACAATAGCTATGCAGCTTATAAACTGACAGATAAAATGGCGGCCACTCCGCAGGCAGTATGGAACTTTGAAAACAACCTGGCTGAAAAACTGGCTCCAAAAGTCACATCGGATCTGGCGTCAATCAGAGCGATCAAGTTCCAGATGCACCCTGAATTGCCGGATACAATTTTTGCCTGGGATGTGGAATATTATAAGAATATATTACTGGATACAAAATATAAATTGAATACGGATGAACTAAAGGAATATTTTGAAATGAATCAGACAATCCGTGGGATGTTCGAAACATATCACCGTTTGTTTGGAATTGCTGTGAAGGAAACATTCGGCCTGCCGACCTGGTATAGCAAAGTAAGAACCTTTGATATGTATGTTGGAAGTAAAAAAGTCGGAAGTTTTTATTTTGATCTCTATCCGCGGCAGAACAAGTACACGCATTTCGCCTGTTTTGCGATCAGCGAGGCGAACTTGAACGGAGGGAAGGAAATATTGCCGGTAGCGGCACTCCTTTGTAATTTTCCAGAGGCGGGCAAAGGGGAACCCACTCTCTTAAGTCACTCCGATGTTATTATACTTTTTCATGAATTCGGGCACCTGGTTGCCAATATGGTAGTACGGTCGGATCTGATCACACAGCCCAGTAGTCTGAAAGCAGATTTTGTGGAAGCACCGTCGCAATTCCTGGAAAATTTTTGCTGGCAATATGCGAGTCTGAAAATATTTGCGAGAAATTTTAAAACAGGCGCGGCATTGCCTGAAAGCCTGTACAATAAGATGAAAGAATCTGAACATGTAATGGACGGACTCGATTATACAACACAGGTTTATTATGGGATGATAGATTTTACTTTCGAGGATAAATATGATAGTATTCGCGGCATGGATCTGACTTCAGTTACAAAAACGCTGTATCGGTTCAGGCAAATTCCTTTTCCTGACGGAACTCACATGATTTGTGCATTTAATCATCTGAGCAGTTACGGTGCAAACTATTATGGCTATCTCTGGTCACGTGTTTTCGCACAGGATATATTTTCGGTATTTGAAAAGAATGGTGTGATGGATCCTAAAACCGGGGAACGTTACCGAAAAGAAATTCTTGAAGTGGCGGGCAGCCAGCAGGAAATGGACTTACTCAGAAATTTCATCGGGAGAGAACCGAATTCGGATGCTTTCATGCATTCGATAGGCCTTTAGACCTATCGAATGCATGAAAGCATCCGAAGTATGAAAGTATGGAAGTATGGAAGTATTAGTGAGTCAGTTATTTTAGCACTTCCAGTCTTCCATACTTTCATACTTCCATACTTGTTATAAAGTTATAGTGATTTAATTTTTATGTTCCTGAACCAGACATCGCAGTGATGATCCTGCAGATCAATATGCCCTGATTTGGATTTGGCAAACGAAGGCCATTGCTTGAACTTGCTGCCTTTTACAAGCGCATCCCAGTTGGCATCCCACATTGTAGTGGTTACAACGTTCACTCCATTCAGGAAGAGACTAAGCTTTCCATGGTCGAGTTTGATTTCTGCGTCATTCCATTCACCAACAGCATGAACCGGTTCGCTGGAAGATGCGATGAGGTCATATAAATCCCCTGATCGGTGCTTATGAATTTTCCCGTCCGAATGACCGTCATTGTCAAGTACCTGCATTTCGGGACCTGTGAAATAAGGGGCGTTGTATTCCTTCGATTCATGCACCAGGAACATGACGCCGCTGTTCCCGTTTTTTGCTATTTTCCAGGAATATTTCAGGTCGAAATTTTCATATTCCTTTTCTGTACAAATATCCCCTTCTTCACCTTTAGTTATTTTGACCGTACTGTCACAATACAAAGTTCCATCGACTACTTTCCACGCAGGGCCAAATGTCTTTTTATTATAAGTGTGCCAGCCTGCTGAACTTTTGCCATCAAACAATAATTTCCAACCGTCTTTTTTTTCCGCTTCAGTCAATTGATTATTTGTCTGTGAATGGACAGCGATAATCGACACCATCAGGAGCATGATGGTGAAACCAGTTTTTCTAAGCATCTAATTAATTTTTTAAAGAAAGAATATAAGTAACCATTTCCTTCACATCTGCAGGTGCCAGTGCCGGATGGGGCGTCATCGGAACTGTTCCCCAGACACCGCTGCCGCCGGTGATGATTTTATGTACCAGTCTGTCTACTGTCGTATCTGCAGCCGGTGAATATTTACCAGCCACTTCACTGTAAGAAGGTCCGATGGACGCACCTGCTGCTTCTTTATGAAGGCGATGGCATGTCGTACAGTCGCTGGCTCCGATCAATTCAAGACCTTTTGAATCAGCAGCTGCAGGGGCTGCAGGTGCGGCGGCGGCAGTATCTGTTTTAGATGATGAACTGCCCGAAGAATTACAAGCCAGGATTGCGCCTGAACAAACCAGTAAAAAGAGAATAGCTTTTTTCATTGTTTCAGTGGTTGAATTGAGATGATAAATTTCGTTAAAAATACCGGAATGCCTAAGTCTATTTTATTCCGAGTACAGAACGATTGAAAGCTTCGTCAGAACCGGTTCCTGCAAAATCATCAAAAGCTTTTTCTGTAACGCGGATGATATGGTTTTTAATGAATACTGATCCTTCCCTGGCACCGTCCTCGGGATGCTTTATACAACATTCCCATTCAAGTACCGCCCATCCGGAGAAATCGTATTGCGTCAGTTTACTGAATATAGATTTAAAATCCACCTGTCCGTCGCCGAGTGAACGGAACCTTCCGGCCCGGTCGATCCATGACTGGTAACCACCGTATACGCCTTGTTTTCCGGTGGGATTGAATTCAGCGTCCTTCACATGGAACATACGGATGCGATCATGATAATAATCAATATAAGTCAGATAGTCGAGTTGTTGTAAAACAAAATGTGAAGGATCGTAGAGCAGGCAGGCGCGGGGATGATTATTTACTTCTGCCAGAAATCTTTCGTAGGTAATGCCATCATGCAAATCTTCTCCCGGATGGATTTCATAACAAAGGTCGACACCGTTCTCATCAAAAACATCCAGGATGGGTTTCCATCTTTTTCCAAGTTCTTTAAAACCCGTGTCTACCAGTCCTGCGGGTCTTTGCGGCCAGGGATAAAAAGTAGGCCAGAGCAGGGCGCCACTGAAACTCGCGTGGGCATTGAGTCCCAGGTTTTTCGAAGCAACAGCGGCGTATTTTAACTGCTGCACCGCCCAGGCTTGTCTTGCCGGGGGATTTTTCCTGTAAGTTTCAGGCGCAAATCCGTCGAAGAGTTCATCATAAGCCGGATGTACGGCAACGAGTTGTCCCTGCAAATGAGTGGAGAGCTCAGTGATTTCAAGTCCTGCGGACTGCACGATACCTTTTATTTCATCTGCATATGTTTTGCTTTCTGCTGCTTTTTTCAAATCGATGCATCGGGCATCCCAGGTTGGAATCTGAACTCCGATATAACCCAGTGACTTGGCCCACTTACATATGGACGCAAGTGTATTGAAGGGTGCTTCATCGCCCAGGAACTGTGCTAAAAATATGGCGGGTCCTTTGATTGTCTTCATTTGAGTTCGTTGTTTTTTTTAGTTGGCAGTTGGCAGTTGGCAGTTGGAGGTTTGCAGTTGATGGTTAACACTTCCAGACTTCCAGTCTTCCATACTTTCATACTTGTACTTCGTGGTTATACCATTTTTCCTTTGACTGTGAAGATGCCACTACGCCGTCTATGAAGGCCATTCCCCTGATTCCATCTTCGACACCGGGAAAATCCAGACTTTCGGGAGATGCCTGTTTTCCTTCAATGCGTGCGGAAAGAGTTTGTGCAAAATTGCGGTAAATATTTCCGAATGCCTCGAGATAACCTTCCGGATGCCCTCCGGGTGTTCGAAGATTGTGTGTTGTAAATGATGAAAGCGGTTCTTTATATCCTACGCCCGCACGGAAAATCTGTGTGGGTTGATCCAGCCATCTTACAATGAGTGAATTGGGCTCTTGCTGGCTCCATTCCATTCCGCCTTTTTCTCCATAGATTCTTATCCGTAAAGCATTTTCTTCCCCTGCTGCAACCTGTGAAGCCATGAGCACGCCGTTGGCTCCATTATCAAATTTGAGCAACACATTTCCGTCATCATCCAGCGGTCTTCCTTCCACAACAATATTCAGGTCGGCACAGATTTTTGTAATTTTCAATCCACTGATATATTCTGCCAAATGTGCTGCATGCGTTCCGATATCTCCCATACAGCCACTTTTCCCCGAGCGTTTCGGATCAGTTCTCCAGGCAGCTTGAACATTTCCTTCCCGTTCGGTGAGTTTACTCAGCCAACCCTGCGGATATTCAACCCATATTTTTCTGACTTTCCCGAGCAGGTTATTTTTTATCATCTGTCGAGCCTGTTTCACCATCGGATATCCTGAGTAGGTATGTGTCAGACAAAGAATGAGACCGGTTTCTTCCACCTTCTTTTTTAATTGACGCGCTTCATCAATTGAAAAGGCAATCGGTTTTTCAATCACTACATGAAATCCCTTGTCCAGTGCGAGCATGGCAGGTGCGAAGTGTGCAAAATTAGGTGTGACGATCGTTACGAAATCAATTTTCTTATCTGCCGGAAGTTTACTTTCCTTTTCCAGCATGTCTTCATAATTCAGATAGGTGCGGTCAGGAGACAGAAATAGCATTTCACCGGATATCTTGGCAACATCTGCATGGATGCTGAGAGCTCCACTACAAACTTCAATCAGTCCGTCCATATTGGCTGCAATCCGGTGTATGGCTCCGATAAATGCGTCCTTGCCACCGCCTACCATGCCCATTCGTAATTTTCTATTCATATCGCTGATTTTAATATTTTTATCCGTCAGGTAAATATTTAGCAACCGCTCCCCAAAGCGGTTGTAAAGATAAGTGTGCACAAGTATCCAACAAGTCACCGAAAACAGAAAAGCGGTTTTGGATTTTAAAATAAATCATTTGTCGGCCAGGTTGGATCGGGCCCCAGTGCCGACCAGTGGACGCCGGGTCTATATCATATGTTGCGAACTATGTAAATATTGTTTCATAATGGGAAAATCTGACATTACCCTTTAAATACCGGGGATTTTTTAGATCAGACATGCCCTGTTTGTTTTTTATTTCCTGAAATAAAAAATTACATTTACTTTTCTTTCGAACCTGTGGTTCAGGACTATTCAAATTAAAACGATTGCTATGCCCTCCAACACCATTCCAAGACAACAGTTGTTTACGGCCAGTTGCCTGGCTTTACTGGTCACTTCACTTTCTTTCGGCATCCGGGCCGGCATACTCGGCAAATTGGGGACAGATTTTAACCTGAACGCTTCCCAACTGGCGACCATTGCAGCTACGGCTTTCTGGGGATTCCCGTTAGCAATTGTGATTGGTGGTTTTATAGTTGACATCATCGGAATGAAAAGGCTATTAGAAATGGCCTTTATTTTTCATCTAGCCGGCATTATCCTTACGATAACTGCCACAGGTTACTGGACCTTGTTTTTTTCCACTTTGCTTATCGGCATTGCCAACGGAACCGTTGAGGCAGCCTGTAATCCCTTGGTTGCTTCCCTTTTCACAGATAAAAAAACGACCAAACTCAATCATTTTCACCTCTGGTTCCCCGGAGGAATTGTCATTGGGACACTTATTGTATTCGGAATGAATCATTTAGCGGCAAAGGGTATTTTATTTAACCCATCCAATGTTTGGCAATATGAAGTGGCTACGATGCTCATACCTACACTGATTTACGGATATTTATTTTTCAAATTGAAATTCCCTGTATCAGAGCGCGTTGCAGCTGGCGTATCCAGTTCCACCATGTATAAATCCATTTTCACGGGATTGTTTTTATTTATGATCCTTTGCATGTTTGGCACGGCCATTACTGAATTGTTTACCGGCCAGTGGATCGATGTATTATTAAAGAATGTGACCGATAATGCTTTGTTGATATTGACCTTGGAAACCGGTGTAATGGTTGTAGGCAGGGCCTTCGCGGGCCCGGTTGTCAGGCAATTTTCACCTCAGGGTGTATTGCTGATTTCAGCCGTATTGGCCACACTGGGTTTGTACCTGCTGGGGCATGCCACCGGGAACATGATTTTTGTGGGTGCATTGGTTTTTGGCATGGGTGTATGTTATTTCTGGCCCACCATGCTCGGTTTTGTTTCCGAAAATCTGCCAAAGACCGGGGCTGTCGGTATGAATCTGATGGGCGGAGCCGGTATGTTTGCTGTATCTATATATATGATATTTATGGGGAAGCACTACGATGCCATTGTGGCAAGCAAACTTCCCGCCGGTGCCAATTTACAATCCTATACGCAGGCTCCGCCAGGTTCGGAAATGGCCAATACTTTATTTGAGGCAAATAAAGCCGCCGGGCCAGCGATCATCAACTTTACCATGATGATACCCCTTTGCCTGATCGTAGCATTTGCCGGTCTGAATTTATATATGCGCGGGCGTAAAAAACCGGATATCCTGGTTGCTGCTTCCGCTGGTCATTAAATTCTTTTTCATCCGTTTTCATTTCGTACATTCATTTCCTTTAAGGCGCATGAATCCTCCCTCATCCAGGCGTAAACTGATAAAAAATATGATTGCCGGTTCTGCGGTTCTGGCTACAGGATCCCAGTTACTTTCTTCATATACTCCTGTATCAAAATCAGAAGAAGATTTGAAACTACAAGGAAATATCCATCATTCTGTGTGTCGCTGGTGTTATGATTCCATACCACTGGAAACCTTTTGCCAGGCAGTGAAGGAAATCGGTATTCCGGCTATCGATCTGGTGGCGCCAAAAGACTGGCCAATGCTGCAGAAATACGGACTTTATAGTTCGATGTGTTATGTGGCCGGTGATGTGAGTCTGACTGATGGATTCGCGGATACAAAATTTCATGCAAAACTGGTCCCGCAATTCCTGGAAGTGATTCCTATGATGAAGACAGCGGGTTATACAGATGTAATTTGTTTCAGCGGAAGCCGCCGGGGAATGGATAATGAAACCGGCTGGAATAATTGTGTAAAAGGACTTCAGCAGATTTTACCGCTTGCAGAAAAAAACGGAATCACCGTTCAGATGGAATTGCTCAACAGCAAATTAAATCATAAGGACTATATGTGCGACCGCACTACATGGGGTGTGGAGCTTTGCAAAAGGCTGAATAGTCCCAACTTCAAATTACTCTATGATATTTATCATATGCAGATAGATGAAGGAGACGTAATCCAGACCATTCGGGATAATCACGATTATATCGGGCATTACCATACCGGCGGTGTACCCGGCAGGCACGAGATCGACGATACACAGGAACTGTTTTATCCCGCGATCATGAAAGCCATTCTGGCTACGGGTTTCAAAGGATATGTCGCCCAGGAATTTATTCCGGCCGGGCAGGATAAAATCGGTTCATTAAAAAAAGCAGTATTCATTTGTGATATATAAAATACTAAACAGCATATATGGCAGACAATGTTTATGACGCAATTGTAATCGGATCAGGAATCAGTGGAGGATGGGCCGCCAAGGAACTCTGCGAAAAAGGCCTGAAAACTATCATGTTGGAAAGGGGTGAAAATATCGAACACGTAAAAGACTATGTGAACGCAAATAAAGAAGCCTGGAATTATCCACATCGTGGTCGACGGACGCAGGAGTTGATAAAAGAATACCCGGTGCTGAAAAGAGATTATCCGCTCAGTGAATCCAACCTGAATTATTGGGTGAAAGACTGGGAAAGCCCCTATACCGAAATCAAGCGGTTTGACTGGTTCCGCGGTTATCATGTGGGTGGCCGCTCACTGATGTGGGGCCGTCAGAGTTATCGTTGGAGTGATCATGATTTTGAAGCAAATGCTAAAGACGGGCATGGTGTTGACTGGCCGGTACGTTACAAAGAAATTGCACCCTGGTACGACTATGCAGAAAAATTTGCAGGTATCAGTGGCAATAGGGACGGACTTGATATTTTGCCGGATGGACAATTTATGCCGCCCATGGATATGACCTGTGTTGAAAAAGATTTTGCCACCCGTTTGAAAGATCAGTTTAAAGGTTCACGACATGTCATCATCGGCAGAACAGCCAATATCACACAGCCTTTGGAAGGAAGAACCAATTGCCAGTTCAGAAATAAATGTGCACTGGGATGCCCTTTCGGCGCCTATTTCAGCACGCAATCATCAACCCTGCCTGCTGCAATTAAGACTGGTAATCTGACCGTTCGTCCCTGGGCCATTGTTACAAAAATTCTCTACGATAAGGATAAAAAAAGAGCGACCGGTGTGGAGGTTTTAGACGGGGAGACGAACAAGACCTATACTTATAACGCAAAGATTATTTTCCTGAATGCGTCAACTCTGAACAGCGCATGGGTCCTGATGAACTCGGCGACCGATATATGGCCCGACGGGCTGGGAAGCAGCAGCGGTGAACTGGGACATAATATCATGGACCATCACCTCGGTGCAGGCGCCGGAGGAACAGTAGAGGGATTTGAGGATAAATATTATTACGGACGAAGAGCTAACGGTATTTATATTCCACAGTTCCGGAACGTAGGCGGAGATAAAAGAGATTATTTGCGTGCATTTGGATATCAGGGCGGCGGAGCACGGGAAGGATATTTGCGGAGTCCGGAAGAAGTTACCATCGGGGCCGGTCTGAAAGAAGCCTTAACGGAACCAGGTGCATGGACCCTCCACCTTGGCGGATTCGGAGAAACACTTCCCTATCACGAAAATAAAATCACCCTGGATAAAACGAAAAAGGATAAATGGGGATTGAATGTGCTCGCCTTTGATGTTGAATATAAGGACAATGAAAAAAAGATGCGGATCGATATGAAAAATGACGCTATGGAAATGCTTACTGCCGCCGGTTCGAAAAACGTCAAGGGATTTGACGGGGATGGAACACTTGGCCGGGGTATTCATGAAATGGGTTCGGCACGCATGGGTAAGGATCCGAAAACTTCTGTTCTGAATAAATACAATCAGGTCTGGGATGCACCCAATGTATTTGTTACCGACGGATCATTCATGGTTTCTGCTTCCTGTGTGAATCCTTCTCTCTCTTACATGGCGTTTACTGCCAGGGCAGTGGATCATGCGGTTAGCGAGTTGAAGAAAGGAAACATTTAACACAACTAAAACACAAACTCAAACTCAAAAACAAGTATGGAAGAATGGAAGTATGGAAATATAGAAGTGGAGTTTGAGAGTATTAGAGTTTTAAAAAGTAGTTTTACGCTTTAGGCGTTGGGCTTTAGGCTTATGAAAGCGTATTAATAATTTATAAAATCAAAACCATGAATAGAAGAGAAGCACTATCATCCGTTGCGTTGCTGCTCGGTGGTACCCTGATTGGATCTGAAATGTTTTTGTCGGGTTGCACCAATGAGAATAAAAAAATCGGAACAGCCGGTCTGGATTTTTCTCCTGAAGATATTTCGTTTCTGGATGAAGTAGGAGATACCATTATTCCTGCAACCGATACTCCGGGTGCTAAAGATGCCAAGATTGGAGAATTTATGCATACGATCGTTAGGGATTGTTACAACAAAACAGACCAGGATATTTTCATAGCCGGCATGGGCAAACTCAATGAAGCCAGCAAAACCATGAACGGAAAATACTTCCTGGAATCCAATCCGGAGGAACGCAAAAATTTACTGATCTCACTGGACAAAGAACAAAAAGAATACACTGCCAAGAAGAAAGCAACTGATCCTGCGCATTATTTCCGCATGTTCAAGGAACTGACCATCTGGGGTTATTTCACATCAGAACCAGGAGCAACCAAAGCGCTGAGATATGTTGCGGTTCCCGGCAGATATGAAGGTTGTATTCCCTATAAGAAAGGTGATAAAGCATGGGCCACCTAGTGCCATCAACTTAAACTACCCCAATGCTACCCGATGAGTCCCAGTTGTTACCCCGATGGGTCCTCATTGCTACCCCGGATTTCGGGGACCCAAAGAGGAGAAAACGGGGAGAATCTATTTCATCATTGCCAGATGCCTTTGCTTTAGGGCTTCCAGAGACTGGGTTTCTTTTTCAAATAAAGTTTGCTGGGTTTCCCGGTCTTTCGTATTCGTTTCCAGATCAGCCTTGTAATTCCTTAGTTTTTTCTCGTAGTCTGCCTGGTTATCCAGCAACTTATCCATTTTTTTATGTGCCTTCGCCAGCGCATCCTGATCTCCTGTTGCAGTGCTGTTAATTACCTTGGTCTGCTTTGCCTGATCGTTTTTATTCTGCACCAGTTCGCCTTCATAACTCCTGATTTTCTTTGCGATATCACCTGAATCATTTTTCAGGCTGACCATTTTGGCTTTTGTTTTATCGAGCACTTTCTGCGAAAGCTGAATTTGTTGGGTGAGTGAATAATGATGGATATGATGGATCATGCTATCCAGAAAAACCATGGAACGACTGATATATGAACTGTCTTCCTCCGTTGCAGGTGCAAGGGTTTCACCTTTTTTTACCGGAAGCAGGCTGATGATGGTTATATCTTTTTCTGACCGGCTTTTGTGGGTTACATTAAAATATGCATCTGTGAGATCGGCAGAACCGTTTCCCAGTGATACGGATCTGAATATAATGAAGTCCTTGAAATGAGAATCTTTATAACCTTTCCCGGTCATATAGTCTTTAACGGCCTCTGTAACCACATCTTCTTCATAAGGAACCTGAA
>Ga0209863_10000359_pt1 | contig 24817 bp, 11 predicted proteins | sample OrgsoiDNA2013046_FD_185796 | JGI IMG/M metagenome (GOLD analysis project Ga0209863, IMG submission 185796) | Permafrost soil microbial communities from the Arctic, to analyse light accelerated degradation of dissolved organic matter (DOM) -... | ecosystem: Environmental > Terrestrial > Soil >...
CCTTCAAACACAGACGTAAGTTTGCTGAGTTTCAGCAAATCGCGCACGCGCGGTTTGGGATTAGACAATTCGATTTCGCAATTAACGCGGGCCGCAGCCAGATAGACACTGACCAGGGCGCCCAGTCCGCTGCTGTCAATGTAGTCAATTCCCGTCAGATCCAGAACAATCCGTTTGCAGTCCGGAATCAGCTGGCGAATGGTGGCTTGAAGCGTGTCGGCGTTTTCAGCGGTGATTCTGCCGGTTCCGTGAACGAATGCTTCGCCGGTATTGTTTTTTTCTGTCGTGAGATGAAGCGCAGGAGCGGCAGGTAGTGGAGATGCGGACATGGAGGAACCTCCTATCGAGTGAGGCGATCATACGGGGGCACGCAAAATCAAAAATGCGCCACGATGAACCCGGACACAATATACCGGAGGAAAAAACCGAGTCAAGGCTAAAGCCCGACTTTGGCGAAACTATTGCGTTCTTTCCAGAACAATCATGGTCCGGTCGTCCAGGGCATCCTGCCCGCCGGAAAAAGAATGGAGATAACTCATGACCTGGTTGACCGGATCCGGCCCCAAAAGGCACTCTTCCACCCTGGTAGTGCCAAACTCATCCCCAGCCATGTTCTCAGTCTCGCTGATCCCGTCCGTCAGGATGCACAGTCGTGAGCCCGGAGGAAACTGGCGCTCAATGGCGTGAAACTTCGCGTTGGGTATCAAGCCCACCGGGCAGTCCCCGTCTTCCACCTGGATGACCGAGCCATTGTCTGCAATGATGGCTGGGACATGGCCGCAGTTCACAATCTGCAACGTGCCGTCCATCCGCAGTTGGGCCGCCAGCAGAGTGGCGTACTTCTGCCCGGCCACACGCGAGCATAAGAATCTGTTGATGGAAGCGATGGCGCCCACCAGGCTGGAGCCGCCGGAAATCTGCGAATAGAACATTCCATGGATCACCGAGGCAAGCAAAGCGGCGGAAATACCTTTTCCCGAGACGTCGGCAACAATCACGGTGACTGCTTCCGGCGTAAAGTCAACGTCATAAAAGTCGCCGCCCACTTCCTTGCAGGGAATGCTCTGACCCCGTACACGGGCAAATTCACCCGATGCATCAGCAGCAGAAATCAAACTACGCTGGATGGACGCCGCAATATCCATTTCCTTGCGGTATTGCAAGGCTGCCTGTTCAGCGGCAACCAGCTTCGCACTCTCCAGCACGGCCGCGGACTCACTGGCCAACGCGCGCAAAACATCGTGGCTGACGCCGGAAATACTCCGCGAAATTGACCGGCTATCCAGATAAAGAACGCCGTCTACTTCCGGCTTTGCCGTGGCATGCACAGCCTGGCGCACACGCAGGGGAATGGCGATGACGGTCCTGAGATCATTCAAGACAATACTCTGCCGGTCGGCCAATTCGATCTGCCGGCTGGCATCGCCCGTAATGAATTCAGCAGCTGAACTCATGGCTTCACGCACCACTGAATGTGAAACCTTCGCATCCTGGGTAAGAGGCGCATTGTTACTATCCATGCCGCAGGCCAGCGTGGGATGCCCGGCTTTGTCTTTCAGGTAAACAAATCCGCGTTCTGCCCGGGTGATTTTCAGCGCATAACCCAGCATATTGCCCAGCACCTCTTCCACCACCAGCCCGCTGCTCAAACTGCGTGCCGCTTCCAGAAACAGCCGCAGCTTTTCCATGTCAGAGCTGTCAGAACTTGAGCCCAGGCGGGTGAGCAGGTCGCTGCTGCCGGCCGCTTCGTCATAAAGGAAAACGATCCTCACCGCTTCGCCCAGTCTGATCTCGTCATTGTTCTTCAGCCGCATGCGTTCGCTGCGCTGACCATTCACAAACGTACCATGGCGGCTTCCGGCGTCGCAGACCACATACTCACCGTTTTCCATTTCAATCCGGGCGTGGATTCGTGAGACGCGCGCATCGGCGATGGCGGCATCGCATTCCTCTGAACGTCCCAATAGAAAAGGGGTTTTCGCGATTGGCACGCGCTGAGTCTGACCAGCGTGATGTATCAGAACGCTGGCTACTTTCACGCGAGCAGCTGCTCCCATGGCCATTTTCGGGTTGTGCTCCTTCGTCTGAAACAGGGGATGCTTCAGCGCCTGCGGTGGCAGCCATTATTGATCTTTTCCTGTTTGCACGCAAATAAATGAGCTGGGCAAAGAATGATTTCGTCCAAATTTACGCGAGCATTTCGCGCCACGAACCTGCGCAAAAGCTTACACACCGGCTTCACCTGCCAAAATGCAGTAAAAACAGGCCGATCGAGGCTTCTAAGGGTATCCATTTATCTCCATCGGGGGTATCATTCACCATTAACAGGTGTCGTCTGACCAATGCCCATGGATCCAAAGGATGAGCGGAAACCTTCCGACGCAGTAACACTTAGCGGTACACGGACAGCAGCTGCTGCGGCGCCAGCGGCCATCACGCCCCCAGGTCTGCATCTACACCTCGACGCCATCCTGCAAACCGGACAGGTGCTTGGCGGACGCTTTCAGATCATGGATATCCTCGGCGTCGGTGGCATGGGCGCGGTTTATAAAGCCTATGATCAGGACATTGATCGCACGGTCGCTCTTAAATGTATACGCCCGGAACTTGCCAGCCAGCCGGAAGTAATCCATCGCTTTCTGCAGGAATTGCTGCTCACTCGCCAGGTGGCGCATAAGAACGTCATTCGCATCTTTGACGTAAGAGAATCCGGCGGCTTGAAATTTATCACCATGGAATACGTGGAGGGACGCGATCTGGGCGGCCTCCTGGTGGACAAAGGTAAACTGCCCCCTGCGCAGGCACTCGATATCATCCAGCAGGCATGCAGCGGCCTGGCGGCCGCACATGCGGAAGGCGTGATTCACCGCGACCTCAAGCCCAGCAACATCATGATCGATCGCCAGGACCGCGTGGTGGTCATGGACTTTGGCGTTGCCCGCACGGAAACCGGCGATGGCAAGACCCAGACGGGCGCCGTGATCGGCACGCTGCAATACATGTCACCTGAGCAGGGCAAGGGCGAAAAGATTGATGCCCGGTCTGACGTGTTCACTATCGGTCTCATTTTGTACCAGATGATCACCGGCCAGCTTCCCTATCAGGCAGAGACACCCCTGGCGAGCCTTCTCAAACGCACGCAGGAAGCTGCGGCCCCGGTTACCAGCGTCGACGCCACCATACCGCGGTCTGTGAGCGCCATCGTCGCCCGCTGCCTGGAACGAGATCCCAAACAGCGCTACCAAAGCATGGATCAGTTGATCGCTGATATTGATTCGGTTCAGGGAAGGCGACCGTTGTCGGTCTTTCCCGTCGGCGCAGCCGCTCACGGAAAGCTCTGGATGTGGATTGCGATCGCCAGTATTGCTGTGGCGATCACGGCGGGTGTTACGCTGGGCTGGTTCAGGTTTTCCGGAACCCAGCCTACGGCTTCGATTGCTCCCATTAAAGTATTGCTCGCTGACTTTGACAATGCCACCACTGATTCGATTTTCGATGGCACTCTGGAATCAAGCTTTGCTCTGTCACTGGAAGGTGCGCCGTTCATCAGCACATATAACCGCGCAACTGCCCATAAAACGCTGGCCCAGATCAAACCTGGCGATACCGTACTGGGTGAGAGTAACGCCAGCCTGGTGGCGGTGCGGGAAGGTGTGAATGTTGTGATCAGCGGCGCCATTCACAAAGCAGGCGACGGATACAAGATTGAATGCAAGGCCATTGACCCGGTGAATACGACTACACTGGGCACTCCCTTGGCAGTTGTAGTGCCAAAATCCGGTGTACTCCAGGCAGTGACCGACCTGGCTGGAAAGATGCGCCGCGTCCTCGGCGACACAACGCCGGATTCCGTGAGAAAGCAGCAGGAAGAAACCGTGACTGCCAGCTCGCTGGAAGCCGTGCATGAGTACGCGCTGGGGCAAAACCTGCAACTGGGCGGCAAGTGGGAAGAAGCGCTTAAGCATTACTCCCAGGCTGCAACCCTGGACCAGAATATGGGTCGCGCTTATGCCGGGATGGCAGTGATGAGCGCCAATCTGGGCCGGAAACCAGACGCCGAGAAGTACTACCAGAGCGCAATGGCGCATATTGACCGTATGACCGACCGCGAGAAATATCGCACCCGCGGCGGCTACTACCTCATGACCAGGCAGCCGGAAAAGGCGATCCAGGAATACGATGCGCTGGTGCACCAGTATCCGGCGGATGGAGTTGGCGCACCCAACCTGGCCCTGGCATCTTTCTACGCGCGCGATATGGCCAAAGCCATGGAAGCCGGGCGCCGCGCTGCAGACCTCTCCCCCAAGGCCCTGGTGCAGCGCAACAATTACGCGCTCTATTCGGTTTATGCCGGTGAGTACGCTTCCGGAGCCAAGGCTGCCGAGGAGGTTCTGCAACAGGATCCCAACTACGTTGACGCGCTTGGCGCTCTGGCCATGGCCCAGACCGGCCTGGGCGAACTAAGCCATGCAGCCGCCACATACGCAAAGCTAAAGGCGCTTGGTGCTCGCGGCGCGTCCATGGCAAGCATCGGAGTTGCCGATCTTGACCTCTATCAGGGCCATGACGCCGAAGGCATCGCCTTATTGGAAAAAGGTGTTGCCGCGGACATTGCAGCCAAAGACCAGGGCAGCGCCGCCATCAAGTCCATTGCCCTGGCGCAGGGTTATCTCGCCAAAGGCGATAAAGTGAAAGCAGCCTCTGCTACGGATCAAGCCGTAAAGCTCAGTCCTGATGCCAGCACACAAATGGCGGCCGGCGACCTTTATATTTCACTCAACGATCCTGGAAAAGCAGGCAAGCTGGTCACTCAGCTTGCGGCACACATTGAACCTGAGCCGCAGATCTATGGATTGCTGCTGCAGGGAAATATTGCGCTCAAAAAGAACCAGATCAAAGATGCCATCCAGGCATTTCAAAACGCACAGAAGATCTCCAACACCTGGCTGGGCCATTTCTATCTCGGAAAGGCCTACCTTCAGAACTCGTCCTTCACTGAATCCGATTCTGAATTTGAGTTGTGTTTGAAGCGTCGTGGAGAAGCCAGCGCGGTATTTCTGGATGACGTCCCAACATTCCGCATGATGCCACCGATTTATTACTATTTAGGCCGCGCGCAGGAAGGGCTGAAGAGTCCGGCAGCCGATGACAGCTACCGCACGTTGCTCAAGCTGCAACCCGATTCAGCCAGCGAACTCGTAGCTGACGCCCGCAAACGGCTGCAATCGCACTAATTTGTTTTGTCGCTTCGCTCCGAACCGCTTGAGCCACATTTGCCGATGGATGTTTCGATTCGGCTCCTGTGGCTGAGGGCTCGGCGCGTGTTCGGCCTCGCCCTTCGGTTTCCGTCTCTTCCATAGGGTCTTTCATTCATTCAAGGGAAAACAAAGCAGATTTCTCGCTCTGCGCGGAATGACAAAGGGATGCTGAATTTGTCAATTGCTTTGGGGCGGGCCATTTCTGGCCTCGCCCACTCGATTTGCTCCACGTCCTACTTGCTCACCGTGAATGCATTAGAGATTGCAGTGCCGGCGCCGGTCAGATTCGTGGTCGCCTGCAACTTGTATCCCACTCCTGGCTTGTTCACAACCACATCGAACGATGCGATGCCGTCATACCCAGTGGTGGAAGTGTTGTAGAGCAATGTTGCGCCGCCAGGATTCACCGCGAAGCTTAGTGTCACCTTCACCCCGGCCTTCGGCTTTCCTGATCCGTCCGTAACTTTTACTTCTACGTCTGGCTCAATCTCTCTGTTGACCTTTGCGTTTACCGGCTGCACGTAGAAACTGACATTCACAGCCACCGTAACGGCGATACTGAATGTTCTGGTCGCCGTTTGCGCCGGACTCGAAGAGTCAGACAACTGTACGGTGAAGGTGAACGTTCCCACTGCGGTTGGCGTGCCGCTGATCTGACCGGAGTTGCTTAGATTCAGACCGGTTGGCAGCGGCCCGGAACCCGGCGCCAGCGACCACGTCAGCGGAGCGATTCCTCCAGTCGAGGTAAGCGTCTGGTTATATGGGACGCCCACGTTTGCTGGCGGCAGGGTGGTAATCGTAGTCACCAGCGGTGCGGCGATACGAATCGATAGCGACTGTGTCTTGGTCTGCTGCGGCGTGCCAGTGTCTTGCACCTGGACTACGAAGCTCGAGCTCCCTGCGGTGGTTGGCGTTCCACTGATTACGCCAGCCGGGGTAATAGTCAATCCAGCCGGCAGTGTTCCTGATGGGAGGCTCCAGGTGTAAGTTGAATTGCCGCCTGTCGCAGACAGTGTCTGGCTATAAGCGATGCCGACCACTCCATCATTCAGCGACGTAGTGGTGATCACCAGCGGAACAGCGATAGTGATGGTCAGTGCGCGAACCGCTATAGTCGGCGTGGGAGCCGAAGAGTCAGTCAGCGACAAGGAGAAGCTAAAAGAGCCAGATGCTGTCGGCGTACCGGAGATGATGCCAGTGGCGGGATCCAACGATAGTCCGGGCGGAAGACTACCGCTCAGCAAAGCCCACACAGCCGGTGCGTTGCCACCGAAAGATGTAAGCGTTGCCGAATAGCCAATACCCTGAACACCGGCGGTCAAAGTGCCGCTGGTAGTGGTGATGGCCAACGTTGCCGGTGGCGTGGTTGCGCCAGTGTTTGCCGCGTGTGAAACCACCACGGGCGTCAGATTGTTCACCACGTCCTGAAGTGCGGCAGCGGTGGTGACGTTAGCGCGCAGTGTCACCAGCGCGGTTTCTCCCGGCCGCAGATTGATGGTTGCATTCTTGGTGCTTGAGTTTGGCAGTTCCGGATCGCCCAGAGTATTCGCATTCTCAATCACCGGGTCTGGAACGCTTACCTGCACCGTGTTCTGGCTCTGCGATGCAAGCTGGCAGTTCTGCGAAGTGGGCGTTAGATACGCCTTGCTCAGGATCAATTGCAGCGTGGTTCCGGCCGGCTGGGTGCCGAACAGCTTCACCGCATAGGAGCCAACGGTGTTGCCGTTGTTCACGATGGTGTAAGTGGCATCGGTAACAGTCTGATCTGCCAGCGCTGGGTTGAGGATGGCCGGATTCAAAATCGCGGGATTCAAGATCGCCGGATTCAGAATTGCCGGATTCAGCGCGGCGGACACCGCGGGATTCAAGATCGCCGGGTTAAGAATGGCCGGATTCAGAATCGCAGGATTCAAGATCGCCGGATTCAAAATGGCCGGGTTGAGAATCGCAGGATTCAGGATTGCCGGATTGTAAACTTCGGCGTTGAGAATCGCGGGGTTCAAGATCGCCGGATTATCCGGGTCGATGATCTGTGGCGCCGTGGGATCGGGGTTCAGCGTGGTGCTGGCTTGCAGGCCGCCGCTCACCAGCGTTCCACCCGGCACGGTAATTTCCTGGATGGTCACTGTGACGCTGGCAGTGGGATTGGCTGACTGCACAAACACCGGCCGGGATACTCCAGCTCCGGCGGAGATGGTTACATCTTCCGTCGTCATGAGCGGACCAAATTGTTGCAGCGAAGCGGTGCCAACCGGATCAACCGCACCATTTGCCAGCAGAGGCTGATTGGCCACCGTAATACGGAAGCTCTTCTCCTGCGGTGTGGTGTTCTGCACGGTGACAGCGAACATGCGCGTCAGCAGCGTGGTGGTGTTGGGAATAAAGCCCAGTGATTTGGAATTACCTGGCGAGGCTACATAGATCCCCGGGGCAACCCGCGAGGTGTAAATGTTCTGGTTGCGCATGCCGCTGTGGTTGTCATCCGTGCAGGTGGGCACGGTCTGCGTGGGATCGAAGACGCTGGTGTGCGGAGATGCGGGGTTCGATGCCGAGAATGGCGGCGTGTAGCTGGTCCAGTTACCGTCCGTAGGCGGACGCACATCGCGATTATCAGTCCACACGGCGTGAAACACCGGATTGCTGCTGGACGTCGTGTTGAAATTCCATTTTCCATTGCTAAAGACAAATGGCGGCGCGCCGGCAACGTCAATGTAATCGCCAATGAACGGCTGCGTTCCCTGTACAAACAAAGGCAGGTTTGGCGTATTCAACTGGAGCTGTTCCACCGTGCTGGTGGAATCAAACGGATTGATGCCGAACTGGTAGCGTGAAATGCGGAACGAAGTAAAGCTGGGCACGGCAATATTGCCGGCCGGCAATGGGCTGGCCTGCGCGCCTTCCATATCAATGGTATGGCGACGCACCGTCAGCGTGGTGGTGGTGGTCAACGGACCATCCGTAATAAATGGGTTGAACACCGCGCCCGGATTAAAGCCACCACTCGTGGGATCAAGCTCGCCCATCAACTGGCGGCTCTCCAGATAACTTTTCTGGTCGGGGGCAGGCGTAAACACTCCCAGAGTATGGTCCAGGCGCAAGTCGTAATAAGCCAGCATCAGCTTGCCGGCGTTGAAGCTCAGCGAAGGCATTAGTTGATGTCCGCGCGAAGGGTTCGAAAGATTCGGAAACGGATTTCCCAGATCGTCCGGAACTTGTCCCAGATCCACCGGGGTTCCAGCGGCAGGCCAGGTCAGACCATCACCGGAAACTGACATCACGATGCGCGCATCGCCGTTTGTCTGCCGCTGTGACCAGGCCACGTATACGCGGCCGCTATCGTCTACCGCGACTGTTGGATAAGTGTTGCTGCGGAATGATCCGCCAAATGGAGTTGCGGCGCTCAGCCCCTGATCAATGGGGCATCCCGCGCCGGTCGGCGTGGTAAAGCACGCGACGGGGAAAGTAACTACGTCGGTGGGAGCGCTGAACGTCTGGCCGCCATCGATCGACTTGGCAATGACCATGCCCCCGGTATGGGTTGTGTCTGCAAAGCGACGCCACACCACGTACAAGCGCGCTGCCGTCAGGTTGGCGCTGCTGGGATCCACGGCGATGATTGAAGCCTGATTCGTGACGGTATCGCTGGCCAGTCTCACTGGCAGGCCAAACGTCTTGCCACAATCGGTGGAACGGGCAAAGAGAATCTTCGACCCAGTGCGCCGATCGTCGTCCTCCTGATCGCTACCGTGATCGTCATGGCTGCCTGTGGTAGTAGTAGGCGACGGAACATCAAACGCCGAGTAGCTCATAAAAACCATGCCGGCGGGAACGGTTTCTGTCCCCGGGGAGCCATCGGGATTGGTGAAGTTGATGGTGCAGGTGGCCATGCCTCGAGGAACGTCAACCGCGAGCCATGGCTTGTCCAGGAAAATGGTGGAACTGCCCTGGCCCACTACCGTCTGGCCCAGAAAGCGTATGGAATCAGCGGGAACAACGTTAGTAATAGCGCCTTGCTGCCGGGTTGCGTCACCGTTCTCGCGATTGTCGTTGTCAATGAAACGCGCGACAAAGACCGAGCTCGGCGCATTGGTTCCTCGATTGAACGCAATGCCGCTGTAATAAAAAAGACCGTTCGTGCCGGCACGAACCGCGGGATCCGCGCCCGCCTGAAGTCCGCGCAACGGAGAAGCCAACCCGTCCGTTGAACTATCCAGCGGGTAGCCGGGCAGCAGTGTGCTTTGCCAGGTTTGCCCACCATCGAAGGACTTAAAGACGCCTAGCCACGCATCGCCGCGCTCTTCAATGCCCAGCAATCCCGCCAGGTCCACGGTGCGGTAATCATTGGCGCCTGCCAACAGGTGCAGCGGATTGCGCGTGGATACGGCGATCGATGGCTCATTCTGACGTTGGAGAAACGGGTCGCCAGTGGTCCAGTCCGTTCCGGAAACCATGTTCACATTGGCGCCGCTTGAAGGGCTCTGAGCCCACGCGGTTACCGAAATCAAAAGCAGAAGGGTCCAGCCAGACACAAAAACAGCAATCCGGAAGCGAAACATACTTCACCTTTTTTTACTCAGTTTGTTTTCAAAAAAAACGGGGCCCAAAAACCGATGAACGGAAACCTACCGTTATGGACTGAAACCCGTGGGGACCTGGGAGTGTGATCGGTCAGTATGCGGGCTGTAAAAATAACACCTGGAACAACTTAGTTGCCGCAAGTATGTGCGAACTGGTTTTCAGTGTCAAGGCACAATCGGGCCTTAACCTCGTAAAAAACTAGAAAGCATCATGAATGCTTTGGAAGACCTGTGAATTGGGTTGCATGCTGGTTAATTTCAACGCATGTGTGTTAACTTTGCCGCCCATCGATCTTGAAGAGACTTTTTAGAAATACGCGCACTTCTGCACAACATTGCAGCCCTGAGCATGCTCCGGTTCCAGAGCTGAAGAATGGTCAATTGGCGGCTGTTTATTGTGCTCCGCGTAAGTTCGGCGATTTTTGCGACTTCGTCCGCATCAGCCCGACGCGCGTCTTGTTCGTGCTGCTCGATGTTGCCGGCCCGTCCCCACAAAATCATGGAATCGTGGCAGCGGCGCAGGATATTTTCCGCCGCTCCGCGCCCGAACTCTTGCCCACTGAAGACACCAATGAGGCCGAAGCCATGGCAGATCTCTGCCTGCGGTTGAACGCCGGCATACTGAAGGCTGCCGGACGCGCCTGCTCATGCCCGGCATTCGCCGGCTGCTATAACGAAGGCCTGGGAACAATCTGTTACTTCAATGCCGGCCACACGCCAGGGCTTCTCCGGCATGGAAGAGGAATCACCGAACTGCCTGCCACCAGCCTCCCGCTGGGGTTGTTTTCGCATTTGACCGCCGATGCACCTACGTTTGCCGTGACGCCCGGAGCTGCTTTCCTGGTGGCGTCTCGCGGATTGGTCGAAGCAAGGCGTAAATCACAAGAGTTTGGTCTAAGCCAGGTGAAGGAAAATCTTTTGCGTTGCAGTGAAGAAGCTGCGCCGAAAATCTGCTCGACCATACTTGAACACGCGCAGCAATTTGCTGCACCGGGCACGCCCAAAAACGACATGACGGTTGTCGCATTGTCACGATGACCGCCATCGCCGAGATCGCAATCATCGCTCGACATCGGCGTGAACGGAAAACCAGCATTTAAACGCAAGGGGCAACAACCGGACATGATATCCGTCGGGCCTTCTCCTGGCGCGCACGCACGTTTTCCGGAATTACCTGCCCATTGCGGCCATTCTGCCAAGCGGAATTCTGGTCAGGAATGGATTCGACATTCGATCCAATAATCAATTGGACCCTGATTGGACCCAGATTTCTTGAGGTGAAATTTGTGGTAATTGAAAAAGCTGGCGGGGACGACGAGACTCGAACTCGCGACCTCTGCCGTGCCAGGGCGACACCGAAACGTAATTCATTGATATCTAACGGTATTGGCGGACAACGAATGACACCGTAGATGACCCGAAGGATGCTGGTATCGTCCCTTTATCGTACCGTGATAATTGAGCTGGGATCGCGAACATCGAATCAGAAACAACCAAATTCAATTGGGACGTTTTCCGTTCACAACAACTCGCGAAAAACGGCGACTGTCAACATTCTACTTTCCGAGTGATCACCTAAAGATGGACGTTTACTAGACACTCACCGACAACCTTTGATTTGCTTAGCAGTAGCTGACATTCAACGCGACCAAGCCACCATCAGAGAGATTGGGCCAAAATAATGGATGGCTCCTCAAGTTGGCTCGAAGCTGCAACCTCCGGTTAACAGCCGGATGCTAAAACCTTGGAGCACGTGTGTATTCAATGACTTAACTAGACGGAAATTGCCGTTTTGGAGCGTCTGTGGCACACAACGTGTCTCAAAACGTGTCCCAATTCGGAAACAACAACACATCTAAAATAGGGCTCCTTCGTTGGTCGCGGAGAACCACTAAGTTCGGGTTGCTTACCCCGAAGATGGGACAGACCAATCCGCTGGAGACCGGCCTATCCAAATTCAGCGTGCCAGAAGCCAAATTCGTAGTGCAGTTGCCGTCGTGCCAGTCGGGGTTGTTATGGCTGTGTATGCCGAAATTCGACCCACCCACCACTTCCAGATAGTTGGTCAGGATGAGAGTGCAGATCGCCAAATAATTGCTTGCAGAATTGGTCCCAGATTCAATCTTGACTGTGAATGACCGGCGTTCCTGGGGCGGCTCTCTCTTGAGCGCATCAGGTTTAATCAAACGCTGAGGAATGGTCAGGTTCCACGGTTCCGGCGCTTAGTTTTTCAAACGCGGGATCAAGGAGTGCCCCGGACGGAAGGGTGAAGCCATTTCCAACCAATATTGGATTGATCGCCAGACCGCAGCCTCGTTTCACAACCGTGGATCCCGTTCACCTCGGCGGCAGTGATGCCCAAGCGCGCAATGCAATACCTCGTGTGCCAGAACGGCTTCTAATTCTGCTGCAGTGAGTTCTTCGACGAACGCCGGGTCATAGACAATGCGGCGACCGTCAGTGGCCATAGTAGGCAACTCGCCAGCAACGAGCTTCAACCGTAAACACAACGTTCCAAAAAATGGCTGGTTCAGCAAGAGCTGCGTGCGTGCCCGAGTCAGCTTTCGCTCAATGGCGCTCTGGACTTTCATACGAACGCCACCTCAGGAGTATTCGCCGGGAGCACCGCATAACCAGCCATGTATCCAGCCATATGTTGCGCGATGGCTGCCGCAGCCTTGGCCGTTTCAGCGCGAACCGATTCGGACTTGCGCAGTGAATTAGGATCGACAAGTAGCGAGTTCTTCACCTGCTCGGCCAGGCGTTCCAATTCCGGGTCATTGGTGATATTTAGCTTGGGCAGAACATCGACAAGTTTCACCAGATTGGTAACGACGGTATCGCGGAAGGGATGCTCGACGCCTTCTCCTGTAACCTTGTAGGCGGTCAGACGATCCGCCAGATGCCGGACGGCTTCATACAGGCGAAACCATAGTTCCCTTGTTCCAACCTGGAGGGACGCCTCGACTGCCGCCGTAATCTGGCGTTTGATTCGGTCTTTTTCCTCATCCCCCATCGCAACGTGGAAGTCGCCTGCGTCGGGCAGAGGCAGAACTTTGGTTTCGAAAGCAAACTTGGCCCGAAGTTCGTCCAGAGCCGGATAGTCACTCTCGCGAAACAGCCCTCCAAGACGCGTCTTTGCCTCGTCGACCAGTATTCGGAATTGACCAGCAAGCGCATCGACTGCTCTTGAGAATTTCGCCGCTAGCCTGTGCATTTTCTCGACGTGATCGATGTAGACGGCAGCCGGCAGCACGCGATAGCCGTTATCATCCCAGGGTAGAGTCATGAAACAGTGTTCCTGCCGGGCCTCGCTCACAATTTTCTGGATTTCCGCAAGTGCCGCCTTGGGCAGCAGCATTTTGTGATAACGCCCGGCGTCTGACTGGGCGCCATGTCGGGCGGCAATTTCTTCCGATGCGTCTCTATCGTGTTTGCGTGCAGACCACGTGCTGATCGAAAGCGAGCACAACATCGCCCGCGAGGACAAAGAGGGTTCGGGACTCGGGATGGAATCAATGTGACTGCTCCTGAAGTTCTTGGAATAAGAGGGAGATTTGCTATTGCGCGTAGCGCGAGCGACTAAAGAGCGGGATCGTTTGAAAGCAGACTCTCGGATCCAAGCTTGAGTGGGATTTTTTCCGTCACACGCTTGGGCGGCACTGGTTGGCTTGCGGGGAAAATCAGTGTTTACAACAGCTAAAGTTCGGCTTGCTGGTCATCGGTAACAATCGGGCGCTAAGAATCCAGCGAACCGTGCCTAACTTACTCGAAGCCCGTTTATGGCCAACGGGATGTTTTGGGGACGGCTCCTAAGCTGAGAACTGCTTCTCTTGGAAAAACTCACCGGCGCGCACGTCTGGCGCATGCTGGAATGTTTACAATCATGCCGTGGACGCACAACGAAATCACATCTTGCGGGTCGGCATCGATGATGCACCACCTGTGCCCATGCAGATTGGAACGCCGGAGGTAAGTGACTTTCATGGTTATGAAGTTGACCTGCTACAGAAATTGGCTAAAAGGCTGGATTTCAGCATTCAGTACAGGCGAGCGCTGTGGAGCGTAATCGTCGGAGAACTTTCCAGTGGGCGTCTCGATCTCGTATGCAGTGCCGCCACTGTGACCGCTGAAAGAGCGCGGGAAGTCGACTTTTGCGCCCCTCATCTGAAGCTCTCTCTCGCACTTGTTACACGAGAGGAGTTGAGCGCGGATCTGGACATCAGCGCTTCCAGAGTGGGAGTGAGACATGGAACCACTGCAGCAGCTTACTTGCGGCACAGGAGTGGCGGAAAAGAGGCTGCGATGCTGTCGGAATCGAATGAGGAGTTGTACAGCGCTCTTGCACGCGGGATGCTGGACGGTGTCATCGACGACTCTCCAATTGCACTGCACTATTCCCGTGCCATTCCCGGCCTTAAGTACGCCTACCGATTCGAGGGGACAGATGGCGAATACGCAGTGATGGTAAGGCGTGGGAACAGGTCGCTGCGCGATCAGATCAATGTCAGGCTCGCTGAAATGGAGTTCGACGGTACGCTTCCTTCTCTAAGGAGAATTTGGTTCGGCAGCGAGAACCTTTTCATTGCGTGACGCGAACTCCCGAATCACGGGCAATCCGGAAGTTTCGGGCCAGAAGTCTTGCTTGGGAGAAGTGTGGCTTCTCTGAATGTGCTCCGCGTCCGATCTCCGCGAAGCCCGTTTATGGCCCCGACGTAGCGCCCCACCCCTCTTCCTGTTGCTACCCATTCCGCGACCCACCAGATCACTGCGACCGCCTCGCACTAAAGTGCGCAGGTGGCCACAACGGTGGCGCTGATCGTGCGCTGACGACTGGCCGGACACAGAAGAGAGGCATTTTCTTCAAAATTGCGACAGTCTTGATGGGTGTTCACGCGTTAAGTTGCCTCTGGGACGCCGGTCTAAGACGTCTGAAACTGGCGCCGGGGCTGCCTCCTGGCGACTAAAGAGATCGGCGGAGTTGGCCGATATCTCCCATAAGCTGACTTCGAGCCGCAACTCGATTTACATCTCCCGGCCTCTTCATAGCACCTAAAATGGGTTCCTGGTTGGCCGAGTGGCTCCTAAATATGTTCGTTTCCGGTCGCAAATCGGTCCTCCACCTCAAAGCCATCCTCGTCTGTCTCGCATTCTCCTTGTCGGCCCAGGCCCAACAATACAGTTTCCGCTACTACGGAGCAGAAGACGGTTTGACCAATCTGGCAGTGAAAGTACTCTTCCAGGATCGGACAGGCTATCTGTGGGCCGGAACGGAAAACGGCGTGTTCCGCTACGACGGCCAACGGTTTCTGCGCTACGGGCCCGCCGAGGGTCTTCCGCATGAGGTGGTCCTGAGCCTCGGCGAAGCGCCGGACGGAAGCCTGCTGGCAGGGTACAGAGTGGGCCTCTACCGCAAAAAGGGCAACCACTTCGAAGCAGTGCCACTCTCTGGCGGAGGCGTCGACAGCTACAGTGCGATCCAATTCGATCGCGCAGGCCGAACTTTCATTGGTACAGAGCGAGGCCTCATGGTGGCGACAATACCATTGGAAGGCGGGGGACTCGCTCTGCGCATGATCGCCATGCCCGCCGGCGCAGACGGCCCTGGCGCACACGGAGTCTTCCTTGAGGCCGGCGTGGTGTGGTTCGGTTGCGGCACCGGTCTGTGCCGATTGACAGGAGGGCAAGTGACCCTCTTCGGCGAGGTAGAGGGTCTCCCCAAAGGAAAATGGATGAGTATCCGCCGCGATGGAAGCGGCGATCTTTGGGTGCACGACCTCCGGAAGTTTGCTGTGATGCGGCGCGGAAGTGAGCGGTTCGATGCCTTGAACCCAGGGTTTCCACAAACCGCGGGCGGCGGACAATTGGAAGTGGATTCCGGTGGCAGGTTGCTGGCGCCAACAATCGAAGGCCTTGCCATCAACGAGAAGGGCCATTTCAGAACCGTCGGCAAGCGCGAGAACTTGCAGGCTCCCGTCTATTCCGTGCTGCAAGACCGCGAGGGTTCAATCTGGCTGGGGCTCGCCGGTCACGGTGTTGCAAGATGGAGAGGCTACCGGGAATGGGAAGGTTTCACAGCAGAAAGTGGCTTGGACAGCGAACTTATTTACGCCATCCTGCCCCTGGGCAATGGCAAAACACTTGTTGGCACCGAAGCTGGCCTGTTCACTGGGCAGAATATCGGGGATAGGTGGACCTGGCAAAGGCACCCGATGGTCGGGAGAATGCCGGTGCACACCCTGCAATTGGAATCAGACGGAAGTGTCTGGCTGGGCACGGAACGGAATGGCGCCGCCCGGATCGACTCCCGAACCGGAAGGATCCAGTGGTTTAGGCAGGCTCAGGGGCTGGCTGGTGTATCGCCTTTTGCTCTGGCGCTCGACCGGAAGCATCGGATCTGGGCGGCGACGGAGAAGGGTTTGTTCGTAGCGCAACTTTCTGACCGGCGATTCCGGCGCGTGGAAGAAGTTCCGGCCGTCAATTGCTGGGCGGTGACCGAAGGTCCCGACGGGAAGATTCTGGTGGGTACGAGTGCGGGGCTATTTTGGCTCGAGGAGGACAGATGGCGGCGCATCTCGACGGCCGAAGGGCTGCGCCACGATATCGTTTTGTCGGTGGTCGAAGGCCGACTTGGCGAGATTTGGGTGGGCTATTGGTACTCTGGCAACGTGACGCGGATCCGAACAGATGGAGAGCGTTTGTCCATGACCCACTATGGCAGCGAACAGGGCCTCCGGGGAGAAATGAGCTATTTCCTGGGATTCGACGCCCGCGGCCGGCTTTGGGAGGGAACCGATCAAGGCGTGAGAGTTTGGGACGGAGAACGCTGGACTCAATACGACCATAACGACGGCCTGATCTGGGACGATTGCGATCTTCAAGGGTTTGCTGCGGAACCTGACGACACGGTGTGGATCGGTACCAGTGGCGGGTTAGCCCATTTCAGACCCAGCGCCCAAACGCGCCAAGCCCAACCTCCGTCCGTCGTATTTACGAAATTGATGTTGGGTAAGACCAGTGTTGAGAAGGACGAGAGCATTTCGATGGGCTACACATCGAACTCTCTGGTGACCAGCTATTCGGCTCTCACATTCGTCCGCGAGAGTTCTCTACTCTTCCGCTATCGGCTTCCACCGCTCTTCAACGAATGGCGCGAAACTTCGCTGCGCGACTTGCAATTCCCGGCTTTGCCACCCAATGACTACCGACTGGAGGTGCAAGTGCGCGACGGTTGGAATCAGTGGAGTAAACAGCCAGCCGTATTCGCTTTTGAAATCCGGCCTCCTTGGTGGCGCACCTGGTGGTTTCTCGGCTTGGTGGGGCTGACGTTGCCGGCGACTGCGCTCCTGATTTTTCATCGGCGGGAAATGCGGCATGAACAGATCCAACGGAATCTCGAGGAAGCGGTTGCGGCGCGCACTTCAGAGTTAACACACGAAAAGGTTCGCGTGGAACAGGAGAAAGCGCGAGCCGAACAGGAGACGTTGCGTGCCGACGCAGCCAACCGGGCCAAGAGCGAGTTTCTGGCTAATATGAGTCACGAGATTCGCACTCCCATGAATGGCGTCCTAGGAATGACAGACCTCCTGCTGGAAACCGAATTGAACTCGGAGCAGCGGGACTACGCTGGCATGGTCAGATCATCCGCCGACTCACTGCTCACAGTTATTAACGACATCCTGGATTTCTCCAAGATTGAGGCCGGCAAACTCGAACTGGAAACCATCTCTTTCAAGCTGCGAGGCAGCATCGAGCCAGCCGTAAAGGTCCTGGCCTTGCGCGCCGGCCAGAAAGGTTTGGAATTGAATTGCAGCATCGAACCTGACGTGCCGGAAGCTGTTCTTGGCGACCCCAGCCGGCTGCGCCAGATTCTGCTCAATCTGCTTGGCAACTCAGTGAAATTCACAGAAAGAGGCGAGGTCAACCTGACGGTCCAAAAGGAGTCTGGAGACGACTCTTTCACGTGCCTTCACTTCACGGTGCAGGACACTGGTATTGGCATTCCGGCTGAGAAGCAGGCACGCATCTTTGAAGCATTCACCCAGGTGGATGGCACAACCGCTCGACGCTTTGGCGGCACAGGTCTGGGACTAACCATTTCCCGTCAGCTCGTGGAAATGATGGGCGGCCGCATCTGGCTGGAAAGTGTACTGGGACAAGGAAGCATTTTCCACTTCACCGCACGTTTCGGCGTTTCCATGGTCAGCGGCGCTCAGGGGCGATTGGAACAGGTCCCTTTGAAGGGCATGCGGGTCCTGGTTGTCTGCGACAACCTGACGAATCGCCGTAATCTGGGCAGTCTGCTTGCAAGCTGGGGCATGGAGCCAACGCTTGCAACAGACGGCGCTGGAGCGTTGCAAATACTGGGGCAGGCTGCTGAAGTTAACGCGGCGTTCCGGTTGGTGCTGACCGATGCCAGCATGCCGAGAATGAGCGGATTCCAACTCGCTGAAGAGATCCGTAAAAATCCGCAGCTTGCAGACACGACGATCATCATGCTGACTTCCTCGGGACAGGGCGGCGATGCGGCACGTTGCCGTGAACTGCGGCTTGAAGCCTACCTCACCAAGCCGGTCGGCCAAGGTGAATTGCTGGAGGCTATCCTTCGGGTTACAGCTTCGAAGCATCCCGAGGCAAAGCCGGAGTTGGTGACCCGCCATTTGTTGCGGGAGGAGGGAAACTCGTTGCGCATTTTGCTGGTTGAGGATAACGCGGTGAACCAGCTTCTCGCTTCACGAATGTTGGAAAAGCACGGTCACATCGTGGTCACAACTGGCAATGGGCGCGAGGCTCTCGATCGACTTGACAAAGAGACCTTCAACCTGGTCCTGATGGACGTCCAGATGCCCGAGATGGATGGGTTCGAGGCGACGGCAGCGATACGAAAGAAAGAGGAGACGACTGGCGCCCACCAACCGATTATTGCCATGACAGCCCACGCCATGCAAGGTGATGAGGAGCGGTGTTTGGCGGCGGGTATGGATGGCTATCTCTCGAAACCCATGAACGGCAAGGAGCTTCTCGCGGTCATCAACTCTGTACTGGAAGCGAACAAGATCGCTTCCTTAGGGTCTCGATACTAGGCGAAATTACACGTGTGCGCCTGCGGTCGACAACGCCTATCAACCGTCAGCCAGAGTGTCCGTAGCGCCACACATTGGCTTCCACGTGGGCTGCGTTGTAGATGCCGCCGTTCCCAGAGCCTTAGGCGATTACCCTGAATGACGGGACAAACCGGAAATTATCCGGGGCCAGACGGCTTCGAGGACGCGAAGCCCGTTTCTGGACCGCGAGACGAAGCCCTGAAAGGCGCCCGGATTACGTCCGCATTGGCGACAGTTCGCTTCGGAACTCATTGTCGCATTGGCCAGTGAATTTCCGGATTAGGTTCCATGAAATCTGAAGTCTCTTCTTTATCCCCAAGGCACTCAGTACTACGCTCAACGATGTCGGCGATCACGGGCTAGTACCGTCAAAGCTCTCGCCGATATGGTTCGGGATCAGATCAGGAACCTTGCCTCATTTGCCAATGCCGCATCGCATTGATCGATCCAGTCTACTTCACCTTTTGAGCTACCGCTGCGCGCTCTTTGGCGTGCACCACCAGTGAATCGAAGCGGGGATCACCGTGGAGTGATTTGAGATCGGTGTCTTTCTCTATGACCAGATCATAGACGGCCAACAGTCCGTGGTCGACCGCTTCGCGCAATAACCTCAGCGCCTCATCGCGGTTGCCCCTGCGGGCCTCCACGCAAGCTAGGTCGTACACGGACTCCGCAGTCGTTGCGTGTTCCGGCCCCAGGACGCGGCGTTGGATGTCGAGCGTCTTCCGCAGCAACTCCCGGGCTTCGGGGTAGCGGTGTTCGCTCATCAGGTTAAGGCTAAGGATGACCATGGCCTTCAACGTCTCCGGGTGTTCCGGCCCCAGGACGCGGCGCTGCATGTCGAGGGTCTCCCGCTGCAACTTCTCCGCTTCCGCGTAGCGGTGTTCGCTCCTCAGGTCAATGCCAAGGTTGACCATGGAAATCAACGTCTCCGGGTGCTCCGGCCCCAGGACGCGGCGCTGCATGTCGAGGGTCTCCCGCTGCAACTTCTCCGCTTCCGCGTAGCGGCGCTCTTGTTGCAGGTTGAAGCCGAGGTTATTCATCGTCCTCAAGGTGTCGGAGTGCTCCGCGCCAAGAACGCGGCGTTGAGTGTCGAGCGTCTGCCTGTAGAACTTGTCGGCCTCCGCATAGCGGCCCTCCGAGTTGAGGGTGTTAGCCAGGCCGTTCATGGAAAACAAAGTGTCCCGGTGCTCCGACCCGAGTACGCGGAGCTGGATCTCCAGTGTTTCCCGCTGTAGTTTCTCGGCCTCACCGTGTTTTCCTTCGCGATGCAATGTCATAGCCAAGTTCTGCGCTTCACCCAGGGTTATCGGGTGTTCAGGGCCAAAGATGCGGCGCTGACCGTCGAGCGACTTCCGCAGCAACTTCTCCGCCTCGGCAAATTTCATTTCTAACCGTAAGCGCCCGGCGAGAGAATGCATGGACCACAGTGTATCCGGGTGTTCCGGGCCAAGGACGCGGGTTTGGATCTCCAGCGTCTCCCTCATCAGCTTCTCCGCCTCAGAGTAGCGGCCCAATTCAGACAACATTATTGACAACTCGTTCGCGGTGCTCAGCGTGTCCGGGTGTTCCGGCCCAAGGACGCGGCGCCGTTCCTCCAGCACTTGCCGCTCCATCGTCTCGCCTGCAGTAAAATTTCCTTCACTGCTCAGTGTAGCGGCTAACCCCGACATGGAGCGCAAGGTGTCAGGATGCGCGGGCCCGAGGACCCGGCGGTACCCAGCGAGCGCTTCCCTATGCAGCTTTTCCGCATCGCTGTAGTGGCCCGCCCGATACAAGTTCCGGGCCAGATCGTTCATGGAGCTCAATGTTTGCGAATGGGCCGGCCCGAGGAGGCGCCGGCGAATTTCCAGGGCACGGCTCAAAAGCGGCTGCGCACGGCCGTAGAGACCCAAATTCCCGTAGACTCGGCCCATCACTCCCATCATCTGCGCCTGGAGTTCCGGGTCCTGGGTCAACCCGGATTCAACATCCTTGGAAGCTTTATCCAGAACTTCACGGGCGGTAATGCTGTTGCCCCGCGCTTCACTGGGGTCAGAGACTTTGAACATTCCGCTCATGAAGTCAGTGACGCGGTCTGCGCGGTCGCGCTCACGGGTAATGCGGCGCAACTGCGCGGCTTGCGCGGCGGCAAATCCAACCAGCAAAAGGAAGAACCCGGCAGCCACGCTGACCGCGATGCGATGGCGGCGAACGTATTTGCGCAAGCGGTAGCCGGCGCTGGCCGGACGCGCCGTGACAGGCTCATGGCTCAGGTAGTGGCGAATGTCCGCAGCCAGTTCGGAGGGCGTGCCGTACCGCCGGCTGCGGTCCTTTTCCAACGCCTTCAGCGCGATCCAATCGAGATCGCCGTGAAGCAGGCTTACTAGCTGCCCGGGATCCGTGCCGCGCATGGCTGCGCTGGCAGTGGAAGACTCCTTGTCCTCATTCTTACTAATCCTGGTGCTGGGACGCGGCGGGTCCTCCTCCCGCAGCTGCCGCAAGACTTCGTGCACTGACTTCTTCTTCGCATCAAACGGCAAGAACCCAGTTAAGAGAACATAAAGCACCACGCCCATTGAGTACACATCCGTCCGCGTGTCAATGTCATGCACATCCGGGTCCGCCTGCTCTGGGCTCATGTAGCCGGGAGTCCCCAGAAAACTTCCGGCCCGGGTAAGGAAGACGGTCTTCTCGTTAGGCAGAGGCGCAGCCGCTTTTGCCAGTCCGAAGTCGATGATCCGGGGCGCCGGTTTGCCGTCGACTTCCATCACCAGGATGTTCGCAGGCTTCAGGTCGCGATGGATGATGGCTTTCTGGTGAGCGTGCTGCACTCCCTCACACGCCTGCATGAACAGTTCCAGCCGCTCACGAATGGTCAGTTTCTTCTGGTCACAGTATTCCGTGATAGGCAGACCAGGAACATACTCCATCACCAGGTAGGGCTGGCCCTCGGGCGTGGAGCCGGCTTCAAACACCTTGGCGATGGCCGGGTGGTCCATCATGGCCAGCGACTGCCGCTCTGACTGGAAGCGCTGGAACAAAGCCTCGTCATTCAGCCCGGCACGAATGAGTTTCAGCGCCACTTGCCGGCGTACCGGAGCCGTTTGCTCCGCCAGCCACACTTGGCCCATGCCGCCTTCGCCGAGCTTCCTGATCAACTCATATGGACCGATAGACTTGGGAGCCTGCATGTCCTTGAGAAGATCATTCTGCCAGGGATTCGCCGAGAGGAGACCGGGCTGATCATGGGCCGCAAGCAGCGATTCCACCTCAGCCCGCAGGCCTTCATCTCCATGCTCGCCGCAAGCCTGGCGCAGAAAAGCCTCGCGCTGGCTGGGTTCCAGCTCCAGAGTGGCCCCGAACAGCTCCTTAACCCTTGCCCACTGCGTTTGTTCCATCTCTGCCTTTCCCTAACTCGCGCGATAGCCAGGCCTTGGCCATGCTCCAGTCGCGCTTGGTCGTAGCCACGGAAATGCCCAGGACGGCGGCCGTTTCTTCCGCGGTCATCCCCCCGAAGAAGCGCAGCTCTACGATCAGGCTCTGTTGCCGATCAAATTGCGCAAGTTGGTTCAGCGCGTCATCCAAAGCGAGCACATCGGCGCCACGATACTCGGGTTGTTCCAGGTCTTCGTCCAGCTCTACTTTGCAGTCTGGCCCGCGCTTGGCCGCCCGATGACTGCGGGCATAGTCCACCAGGATTTGCCGCATGAGTCTGGCGGAAACCGCAACCAGGTGTTCCCGATTCTGCGTCTGAAAGGGGCCCTGCTTGGCCAGGCGCAGATAGGCCTCATTGACCAGAGCGGTGGTCTGCAAAGTGTGCTCTGAACGCTCCCCTTGCAGGTAATGGTGCGCCAGGGCGTGGAGTTCCTTATAGATGAGGGGAACCAGGGCGTTCAGGGCTTCCCTATCCCCTGCTTTCCACTTATCAAGAAGTTCGCTGACCGATTGCGACGATGGCCGATACGATCCACTCACAAACCCTCGCATCCTGCGCAGTCATACCTTGAAGCTTACTCCGCGTCCGCTAGTACCTAAGTTTGGAAAGAATAATAGGCTTTCTTTGCTCAGGTAACAACTTCTTTGAGCCGTTTCGTCTCGCTTTATCGCCTTTACTAATAGGACCGATAGCGCGTCGCGCACAACAGGCAACTGCTTTTCCGACCTTTACGGTAGCGTGCGTGACCCAAATTGGGAGGAAAATCCTATGTTCAAGCCCGGCGGCGCGATATTTTCTTCGTATCTCCCCAGAACGGCATTAGTACCTTCATTGGGGAACTGTCTGTGTTTCCTTAGAAAGCCTAATTCTGCGACGTGCAGTGCTAGTGCTACAGCGTGGAGGAGAGTTATATGACGCACGGTATCAAGCGAAACTTACATGTCTTTGCTGTTGTCGTGATCTGCCTTGCAGCAGCCGCGAACTTCGAATTTGCCCAGGCGGAAGACAAGGACAGAGGTAAAGACAACCGCCTAGCTTTGCGGGGCCAGATTGTCGCGGTAGGTATCCCCGGTGCTTCATCTATTAGCGTCGTCGGCACCTTTCTTCCTGGCGGACCAATCCATGACAAACCGGCGCTGTCTGCGTTCACGCAACCTGGACAGGTCCTTGACCCCGTGCGCCTCCTGGTCGGCAGCAACTCCAATTTTGGAGCACCGCTGGCCAGGCCAGACCAACGGCCAGGATCGATACTTTCCATCGACCCGACCGGCGCCACGCTACCTGTGCCTGCGGACTTTGCTTCCGCTGGCGGACAAGCTTCTACGCTGGAGGGACGCGTACAGTTCTTCACTGCGAACAGTGCAGCCTTCCTGAACAGCATCCAGAATCCGGCCGCCGTAACCGCGAATTTTGCGGGAGCCAGCAATCCTCTAGGTCTTTCCATGAACTGGGCGTTCGGACGTCTTTGGCCTGCCAACGCTCCAACCGGCCTTAGAGGCATCGGCACATCTACGATTCTTGATCCTCAAGGGTGGGGACTGGCGGGCGCGCCGAACGCACACATCGGTGGCGTCTATGCTGACAACCTGACCAACCGTGGCGTGATTCCGCCTTCGGCAGCCCAAGTCATTCCCGGCGGACTCAACGCGGGTGCTGTAGGGATCGCATTCCTTGGCGCATCTCCGGATGGCTCGAAGAAAGCAGTCTTCGCGGTTGTGCAAGCCGACGGTAGCATCGTGCAGGAACACACTCTGCAGGGACTTGACGGACTGGCCGCGCCAGGAACCATCCGGCCGTTGATCGGCCGTCGCCACCACCAGGATGACGGCGGAGACGAAGACAACGATCGTGACGACAACCATGGCGTCACTCCGCGCCTGGGCGTGGTTCTCAATTGGTTTCCCGCGATGAATCTGTTTGTCAGTGAACCATTCGAGAACAGCATCGCCGTGCTCGACATCTCCCCGGACGCCGCTGGTCCCAGGGCAGTCTTCCGTGTCGCTGCTGTTCATCACATCAGATCTGAGGCTTTCGATGAACCGATTGATCTTGCTCCAGTCGTTTCCGAGACGGACGACACCAACTTCTCCAGCAACACCACGCTGAACGAAGGCTCGGACATCTATGTAGCGAATCGCGGCAACAATACCATCGTCCGCATGCGGCAAAATGGCACCGTTGTGGCGGTCCGCGAAGTACGCCTGGCTGATGGAAGCTCCCTGGGTGGCGCTCGCATCAATGGCATTGCGACTTCACCGTCGCCGCTGGAAGAGAATGCTGCCGACACCGTGATCTGGGTCACAGTCACTGGCCACTTGCCCGGTGTGTCGCACTCGACCGGCGCTGTATTGCGGCTGCCATCGTTCTAGTTAGTAGTGAATCAATTAAGTTTTGACACGGTAGAGGTCAGGAGTTCGAGTTGCCTCGTGCCTCCGCCGACCGTCGACCTTACGGCTGAGC
>Ga0209863_10000361_pt1 | contig 24706 bp, 19 predicted proteins | sample OrgsoiDNA2013046_FD_185796 | JGI IMG/M metagenome (GOLD analysis project Ga0209863, IMG submission 185796) | Permafrost soil microbial communities from the Arctic, to analyse light accelerated degradation of dissolved organic matter (DOM) -... | ecosystem: Environmental > Terrestrial > Soil >...
TGCGTTCCGCTTAATGAACCCGATCCCTTCGCTGTTTTACCTCGCGCCAGGTAGTTAAAATGATTCCTTCATCCTTTAGGGCTTTTTTAAACGCGGGATTCATCATGGCCAGCAAATCGCCCATACGGGTTGGACCACTGTCGCTTATATATTTAAATTCGGCTCCGGTTTCTGTACAATGCATGATCATCATGATGAGACCGGGTCTGAGCGTCTTGAGAGCTTCAATATATTTTGCAGTTTTATATTCATCCAGTTTCTTATTATCAGATGCAATATCAGCAGGGATCTCCCAATCGTAACTATAATTATGAAGATCATCCAGAACGGGAAGCCCTGCCGCCCAGAGTTGCTTTCCCAGATTGCGCATTGCCTGAACCGTTGCGTCAGGTAATTTGGACTGGGCCTGGATCAGGACGTCTGCACCACCAGGCAACATGACGGGAATATGATTCTTCATTCCCAGTCTGATATAACGCATTAAAAATTCCGGGGAGCCATATACCGTTCCCATATGAGTGTCCAGGTGTGTTGGCTCGAAACCCATGGAACGTGCTTTTTCCAGCTGGGCCGTCATTTCCATTTCGATTTCATCAGCGGTAGCATGTTTTACTACTGCGTCAACTGATTGCCAGAGATATCCGCCGGAATCAACCAGGCCGGGCGTGTTTTTCTTCCCTGAGACCGGACCCCATCTGTAATTATTCCATTCTGAAGTAAGCGTCAAATGTAAACCTGCATCTATTTCGGGATGGGATTTTAAAAAACTGACAAATCCAGGCACCCAGGAACAAGGCATCATAACGCTAACGGAAGTAGAAGCTCCCTTCGTTAGGGCCATTTCGGCTCCTTCATTGGAATCGAAACTCATTCCGGCATCATCCACATGTAATATTAATACCCGGGCTCCTTTTGGAAATCCCAGACGTTCAGAATAGGTTGAATCCTGGCCCTGGGCAAAGGAGGCAAATGTTAAGCATGTGATTATCAATATATTAATATACCTTAAAGTCATAAAAGATACTTTTAATCAAAGGTAACAATGCTCTTTTAACTGTCGTCTAATCCATATTAATAACTCAAAAATGACAATAATCAAGCCTATTTACCGTTTATATATAATATTATGCCATTAATACTACTATGTGTTGCATAGTACATACTTAAACCCTTATCTTTGTATTGTCAATCAAAAAAACAAAAACCAATAAAAACACAAAAAATGAAAAAGAGAATCCTGCTTTTAAGCATCGTCCTGGTAAGTTTTACTGCTTTCAGCTTTGCCGCAGACGCCCCCGCCATCAGTAAAAATGTAATCAGTTCTTTCAACAAACAATTTTCCAATGCCCGGGATATCAAATGGGAACACCAGGCAAGTTTCGTAAAGGCCGAGTTTACCATCAATGATATGGTACTGTTCGCTTATTTTAATAATAATGGAGAATTACTGGCTGTTACACGTTTTATCAGTCCAAACCAGTTACCTCTCCAAATTTCGACTTCCCTGAAAAGTGATTATGCTGGCTACTGGGTGAGTGATTTATTTGAAATCCAGACTGAAAACGGTACTTCTTATTATGCAACTATTGAAAACGCCGATCAGATTCTGATATTAAAATCAGAAGGCAACAGCGGATGGCAGACTTTTCAGAGAGAAAAGAAAGCCCATGCTGAATAAACATACAGACCAGATAAAAAAATAAAAGGAAAGGTCCGGTAAAAGATCTTTCCTTTTCCATTGCCTTATTTACCCCTTCTCTTTACAAAGCCCCCAACTGCTTCAGGTACTTTTCGGAATTTGCCCTTACTGGTGGCGCCGGATTCAGACTCAAAGACTTTTTAAAATTCGCTATCGCATTCTTTTTATCTCCGGATAATGCATATGCTTCACCAAGGCTGTCCCATGTATTCGGATTTTCCGGATGTTTCACTGTATTTAATTTCAGGGCATCAATGGCTTCGGCATATTTTTTCTCTCCCAATAACTGATATCCGTAGGCATTCAATTCAGCATCATTAGCAAATTGTTCTGACGCTTTTAATAGTTTGGCAGACGCTACACTATCTCCTGCATTTTTCAGGAAACCGGCTTTAATAGCTAAAGCAGTATAATTTTGCGGGTTTCCTGTTAGGGTCCTGTTAACCCATTGCATTCCCAAACTCGTATCAACATTATGAGCTAATGAGTAATTAGCAGCAGCATTTAGATTTTGAGGGAAGAAAGCAGTTTGTCCGTTTAATAATTCCCTGGAATTCTCCATAACGATTTTGTCTACATCAAATTCAATTTTGACAGGGAACTGTTTTTTCGCCCAGTTCAAATCAAGTTCCGCCCAGGTTCTGCTAACACTATCAAATGAATAATATAATTTTTCTACCGACACCGGTACATCTCTGATGGTTATCTTAGCTCTCATCTGATCCTGTTTCGGATTATACCAAAAACTTCCCCAGGATTTGTAATCTTTTGAAAGAATAACTTCTCCGGTGTTATCCTTATTAATTATGAAAGTTAATCCGTAGTCTCCCGCCGGCACTGTTGTTCCTTCAACTTTTGCATCATGAGACAAGTGGAGAATTGTATTCTCATTGGCACCAGCGCGCCAGGGAGATTCCAGTCCAATGGCGGACCCGTTTTTATCCCATCCGTAAGGAACCAGGTTTCCCCAAACTTCCCTGCCCCGAATAGAAGGCCGGGAATAATTGACAGATATGATCGAAATACCAACGGTTTGTGATACAGAGGCAGCAGGACTCGGTTCACGCGGCAACCAGGTCTGTTGCGCCTGACCTATGAGTCCGGTACATAGAATGACCAATAAAAATCCGAATCGGATGGCAGTAGGCTTTAGCATAATTGAAGATTTAGTTAATGAAGCAATGCTATTAAGATAAGTTTATGCCCTGCTTAAACATTTTTTTCTACCGGAACGGTTAATCTGCGTTATAAAAGGTCCGTTTATATGGGTTAACCCTTTTAATTGAATCTCCTATAGACCCAGGCTGCCAGCAGACCTCCGAGTATCGGCCCCAGTACCGGGATCCAGGCATATCCCCAATCACTGTCTTTTTTATTTTTCATCGGCAACAGAAAGTGCATGATACGGGGACCCAGATCTCTTGCCGGATTGATCGCATACCCTGTAGTTCCTCCAAGCGACAATCCGATCGACCATACCAGAAGTGCAACCGGCAGGGCTCCGATAGATCCTAGTCCTATATGCGTTTTGCTCTCGATGATTTCACCACCGGTAATAAAGAAGACCGTAAACACCAGCACAAAAGTGCCGATCAATTCGCTGATCAGGTTAGGTATATTGTCGCGAATGGAAGGTCTGGTGGAAAATGCGGCGAGCTGCATGTGTGAATCAGTCGTCTGGTTAAAATGATCGCGATACATTACCCAAACAAGGAATGCTCCGATCATGGCGCCAAGCATCTGAGCGATAATATAAGGAAGTACCGACGACCAGGCTAGTTTACCGGCTGTCGCCATGGCAATCGTAACAGCTGGATTCAGATGTGCGCCACTGAACGGTGTTGCAATCACGACACCGACGTAAACGGCCAGGGCCCAACCGGTCGTAATAACGATCCATCCACTATTATGTCCCTTCGTGCCCGTTAATACAACGTTGGCAACAACACCATTACCTAATAATACCAGTGCGCCGGTACCGACTAGTTCTCCGAGAAAAGGGGTCATATCTCTTATTTTATTTTTTACTCCAAACCTGTGCTGCGACCACGGCCTGCCTCCAGGATTCCATTCCTGCCCGTATCGCAGGAGTTAAAGTTGCAGGTTGAAATTCTCTTTCTGATTTCCACCATTTTGCAATCTCATCAGTATCCTTCCAGAAACCGACCGCAAGTCCTGCCAGATATGCGGCTCCGAGCGCAGTTGTCTCAGTAATTTCCGGGCGAATCACTTTACAATTCAGGAGATCAGCCTGGAATTGCATAAGGAGATTATTGGCTGTAGCTCCACCATCTACTCTTAATTCTTTTATAGAAATACCCGCATCCGCTTCCATTGCTTTCAACACATCCATGGTCTGGTAGGCAATGGATTCCAGAGCTGCCCGAGCAATATGCGCCGCCTTCGTACCTCTGGTAATTCCAACGATCGTTCCTCTCGCATCCGGATTCCAGTAAGGCGCCCCCAGTCCCGCAAATGCAGGCACAAAAGCAACGCCATCCGTATCTTCAACCTGAGTTGCCAGCGCTTCAATTTCAGAAGAACTCCGGATGATGCCCAGGCCGTCCCGCAGCCATTGTACTACAGCACCTGCAATAAAAATACTTCCTTCAAATGCGTACTGGATCCGGCCGTTTATTTTCCAGGCGACAGTAGTAAGCAAATTATTTTTTGATTCCACAAACCGGTCACCGATATTCATCAACATAAAACAACCTGTACCGTAGGTATTTTTTACCATGCCCTTTTCAAGACACATTTGTCCAAATAAAGCCGCGTGCTGATCACCCGCGATACCAGCGATCGGAATTCTTTCAGCAAAAATATTTTTATCTGTTTCACCATAAAACTCGCTGGACTCTTTTACAACGGGTAATATGGATGCCGGAATATCCATGATCTGCAGCAGTTCTTCATCCCATTTTTGATCATTGATATTATATAGCATTGTACGGGACGCATTGGTGATATCGGTTGCGTGTACGGTCCCGTGGGTCAATTTCCAAACCAGCCAGGAATCAACAGTTCCGAATGCAAGTTTTCCTTCTATTGCTTTTTTTCTCGCTCCTTCCACATTGTCCAGTATCCAACGGATTTTGGAGCCGGAAAAATAAGCATCAATTACCAATCCGGTTTTTGAACGGATTTTTCCTGACAGGCCTGATAGTTTTAACTGTTCGCAAAAAGGAGCAGTTCTTCTATCCTGCCAAACGATCGCATTATAAACAGGCTCACCGGTTTCGCGATCCCAGATAATGGTTGTTTCTCTTTGATTGGTTATACCGATGGCTGCAATTTCTGAAGGGACCGCACCAATTTTCAGGCGGGCTTCAGATGCCACACTGGCTTGCGATGACCAGATTTCCCGGGGATCGTGCTCAACCCATCCGGGCTTTGGAAATATCTGGGTAAATTCTTTTTGTGCGATAGATTTTATCTGACCGGTCTGATCAAAAAGTATTGCGCGCGAGCTGGTAGTGCCCTGGTCCAGTGCTAGAATGTATTTTTTCATTTTGGCAAACGTTACTTTACAGTTGACAGTTGACAATTGACAGTTGACAGATTTCAATTTCGCAAACCGGTCTTCGAATATCCAACAGTAACTTGCATCTATTATTTTTGCAAGCTGTCAACTGTAATCTGTCAACTGTCAACTAAATAGTTCTTTGCAACCTGAAGGAAAGATAACACTTGTTCTTTTTCCCAGTCGGCATCCTTCATTAATTCTTTAGCCATTAAATGGGCAACTGCGGGTGCCATGGCTATCGCAGCACGGGCATCGAGAAACAGAGCCCGGGTTCGTCGTGAAAGCACATCTTCAATGCGCCGGGCCATTTCATGACGTGTGGCCCAGACTACTTCTGCTGCAATATAGGGCAGGCGCGGATTAAGGATTTCTTTCCAGGCAGGATTTTCTTTTGCCAGTGCCTTTACTGCAGCAGCATCGCTGCCGTAAACAAAAAACGGATCAGTCCATTCAACAGGTTCCCTGAATCCGTGCAAACTTAATGTCTTCGTCTTACAAGACTTATTGAATAAACCGGCCGTCTGAATGGCCCGGTCAACCACATCCTCAGCCATTTTCCGGTAGGTAGTCCATTTGCCGCCGGTAATTGTAATCAGTCCTGATGGAGATACAATTAATTTATGTGACCTGGATATTTCTTTTGTTTTTTGATCGTTTCCCTGCGTTGCTGCCAGTGGACGAAGACCGGCAAAAACACTCAACACATCTTTTCGGGTAGGGATCTTCGTTAGATATACTGCTGAAGTATCCAGTATGAATTGAATTTCTTCCTCTAAAGCCTTTGGCTCCAGCTGGTGGGCATTGAGTGGGGTATCTGTTGTGCCGACGAGGGTTCTTTCGTGCCAGGGGATAGCAAACAGAACCCTTCCGTCTTTTGTTTTCGGAATCATCATTGCATCATGCGGACCGAGAAATGATCTGTCAAAAACCAGGTGAACACCCTGGCTGGGACGAACGATCGGTCCGGCTTCGGGCGCATCCATCACCAATACTTCATCTACGAAAACACCAGTAGCATTGATGACCGCTTTCGCTTTGAGGCTATATGAAATATCTGTTTCCAGATCTCTCACTTCAACTCCGTTTATTTTATTTCCTTCTTTATTCAAAGAGGTAACACAAAAGTAATTTAACAATGTAGCGCCCTGTTCAATAGCGGTCAACGCGAGGCTGATCGCGAGCCGGGCATCGTCAAATTGTCCGTCATGATAGAGGACTCCCGCTTTCAAATCCTTCCACTGAATGTTTGGAATGCGTCGTACCACTTCATTGCGTGAAATCAGGCGCGAGCGGCCAAAACTTCTTTTACCGGCAAGCAAATCGTAAACGGACAGACCGATGGAATAAAAAACTGCATTAAACCAGGAATAATTCGGAATGATAAAACTTTCATTTCGTACCAGGTGCGGGGCATTTTTCAACAGTATTCCGCGTTCGCGCAAGGCCTCAATAACCAGTCCGATATTTCCCTGCGCGAGATAGCGAACACCCCCATGAACGAGTTTGGTACTCCGGGAAGAGGTCCCTTTCGCAAAATCAGATTGTTCCAGCAGCAGCGTTTTGAATCCACGTGAGGCCGCGTCCACAGCCGCTCCCAGTCCGGTGGCACCGCCTCCGATAATGATCAGATCCCAGATTATAGAAGTGTCTGAAATCTGTTCTGCAAAAGACTCCCTGTTTGTCTGCATCCACGCTCTGTTTAAATGAGGCGCAATTATTTTTCCACTAATTCTTCCGGAATTTTATAAATATCCAGCTCACTAATGTTGGGATTGGATTTTGAATCCAACACCCGTATTTGAACGCGATTGATTTTTTGCGCCGGAAAACTCAGGATACGCTGATGACCGATGGTGGTATATATACTGCGTAATTTCAAATGATCTCCGTCATACAATTCTATGGAAAAGGATTTTATCCGTTGGCCTTCCTGGATCTTTTCCTTTAGCAGGATACAATTTACAGTTTGTTGGTCATCAAATTTGATTTCCAAAATTCCGTTTTTGAAATTATGGAAGGGATTGAAAACGGAACCATTGGGTGACGGAGAATACGGTTCCATTGTTCCTTCCCAGATAAGAATGCTGTGTTTATTTTCCAAAACAGACCGTTGAAAACTTTCCTGCCGAAGTTTTACAAACCCCATCAGAGCGGCAGAATCATATGGAGATATCAGTCCACGCGGATCTGGTGGAACATTTAAAATTAAATTTGCGCCGCGACCTACGGATTTTAAATAAATATCAAAAAGCTTTTCCGGCGATTTCACCAGGCTGTCTTCTTTCGAGTGGTAAAACCATCCGGGTCTGATGCTCACATCACACTCTGCCGGGATCCAGTTCTTACCATTAACATTTCCCTGATTCAGTGTATCGTTTGGCGGGGCGCCCAAACCGCGACTGAATCCCGCCGTATCCAACAGATTCCAATTAGTTGATCCTGCAATTCCATTTTCATTTCCGACCCAACGCATATCGGGACCGATATCACTAAACAGCATCGTATTCGGGGCGATACGGCGTATGGTAGATTCAAATCCATGCCAGTCATAGATCATTTTTTTTCCATTAGGGCCTTCTCCGTTCGCTCCATCCCACCAGAATTCAAAGAAAGGTCCGTAATTGCGAACCACTTCAATCATCATATTGATAAAAACATCATTGTAGGCAGGCGTTCCGTACGCGGGATGATTTCTGTCCCAGGGAGAAAGGTAAACGCCCATGGATAAGCCATATTCCCTGCATGCCACTGATAATTCTTTCAGTACGTCGCCTTTCCCATTTTTCCAGGGGCTTTGGGCTACGGTATGTTTCGAATAAGCACTGGGCCATAAACAAAAACCGTCATGATGTTTGGCCGTGATTACGATACCTGTGGCGCCGGCGGCCTTCGCAATACGGCACCATTGCCGGCAATCGAGTTCAACAGGATTAAAAACTTCTTCCCTTTCCGATCCCTTCCCCCATTCCAAATCAGTAAAAGTATTCGGACCGAAATGCATAAATAAATAAAATGGTTTGTTTTGCCAGGCCAGTTGCTTATGATCAGGCAGGGGAAGGATATAAGCCTGGGATGAGCCTGCGATACACAGCCAAACACAGATGGAAGTAAATAAAGTTTTCTTCATGCCTGTTTTAACGGATTCCTTTATGAAACTATGAAATGAAAACCTAATTTTGCGCTATCAAAAAAGTATATGTCGTTTTTCAGTGATAAAGTGGTGGTCGTAACGGGTGGCACGGACGGGATCGGAAGGGCCCTTATCAGCTTACTGATTGAAGCGGGTGCGAAAGTCGCTACCTGTGGAAGGCAGCACGATAAACTCTACGCCCTTCAGCTGGAATATTCGCAGATCATGCTGCATACCATGGTTTGTGATGTGAGTCATGAAGAGGAATGCAAACGTTTTATTCTCTCAACAGTTGAAACCTTTGGCACCATCGATATTCTCATCAACAACGCGGGCATCAGCATGCGATCACTTTTTGATGATGCAGATACTGACGTGATCCGCAGGATGATGGATGTGAATTTTATGGGCGCAGTGTATTGTACGAAAGCAGCCCTTCCGTTTATAATTGAACAAAAGGGAATTATTGTCGGCATATCTTCCATAGCCGGTTACCGGGGACTACCGGGAAGAAGCGGTTATTCTGCATCAAAATTTGCTTTACAAGGATGGCTTGAATCGCTTCGTACGGAGCTTGTGGACCTTGGAGTGCACGTGATGTGGGTTTCTCCGGGCTTTACAACTTCCAATATAAGAAATGCGGCACTGAACAGCCATGGCGAAGGTCAGGGCGAAGGCCCTTTAGATGAATCCAAGCTCATGAGTGCTGAAACCTGCGCTAAATACATTTTAAATGCTATAGAAAAAAGGAAAAGGGTTCAGGTGCTTACCTTAACCGGAAAGTTCACGGTCTTCTTAAATAAATTTTTCCCTTCTTTGGCCGATAAGCTGGTACACCAGCATTATTTCAAAAACGGGGAATTGATCAAATAAGAGACTGGAAATTTAAAACGAACTGATAACGATGGCTCTTATTACCCTTACTTCCGACTTCGGCCTGCAGGACTATATCGCGGGCGCGGTGAAGGGTCAGCTTCTGCAAATCGATCCTACTTTCAGGATTCACGATATCTCACATCAGATTGCACCCTTCAATTATCCACAGGCTGCTTATATATGTCGTAGTGCCTTCTGGCAGTTTCCGGAAAATACATTTCATATTATACTGGTAAATCTCTTTGAACAAAAACCTGAAAACCTCCTGCTTGCCAGGCTGAATGGACAATATATTTTCTGTGCCGATAACGGATTACTGGATATGATTCTTCCTGAAAAACCGGAAATAATTATTGGTATTGCATTGGACAAGAATGAAATTAAAAACACACTCTATTGCACCCGGCAGATCGGCCAGGCCATCCGGGCCATCGAAACCGGTGCATTACCCGAAACACTGGGTAATCCAGAAATAAAATATATTCAGAAAAAAGATCTCCGGCCACTGTTAGGCGATAATTATATAGAGGGTCAGATCATTTTCATCGACAAGTTTGAAAATGTGGTTGTCAATATAACCAGGGACGAGTTTGAGGCTCAACGACGCGGACGCAGTTTCCGGATCGTTTTTAAGCGGAATGAGATCATCGACCGGATCAGTGAATCCTATGCCGATGTAGCCCAGGGAGAAAAGCTGGCCATTTTCAATTCCGCTGATTACCTCGAAGTAGCCATTAATAAAGGAAATGCGGCTGGCCTTTTTGGTCTGCAGGATTTCACAGACCAGAGTCTACAGCATCATTTGTTCTACCAGACGGTGAAGGTGTATTTCGAATAATGGGCAAATGTGCAGATGGGCAAATGAGCAAATGGCTGGTCCGGGTTAAATTATAGATCATTATTATATCGATTTGGCTGATTTTCACAAATGCTTCACTGAATTTCACATTTGCCCATCTGCCCATCTGCATATTTGCACATTGGTTTCTCTATATTTGTCACTCCTAAAAATCAACGGACTATGAATTATAAGAAGGTGAATAACATATCAGGCTGGGTTGTTTGTCTTTTTGCCTGTATGGTATACATACTAACTATGGAGGCCACCGGCAGTTTCTGGGATTGCGGCGAATTTGTTTCCAGTGCCTATAAACTGCAGATCCCCCATCCCCCCGGGGCACCGCTTTTCGTAATGATGGGCCGTTTTTTCATTATTCTTTTTGGTGACAATCCCCTTACAGCCGCCCGGGCAGTCAATTTTATGAGTGCTATACTGAGTGGATTCACCATTCTCTTCCTTTTCTGGTCTATCACCCATTTTGCCCGGAAAATTATTCAGAAAAACACGCTCACGCTGGATAACCAGCAGATTTTTACCATTATAGCCGCTGGTGCTGTGGGTGCCCTGGCCTATACTTTCTGCGATTCCTTCTGGTATAGTGCTGTGGAGGGCGAAGTATATGGCTCTTCTTCCTTTTTTACAGCCCTGGTCTTCTGGGCAATACTGAAATGGGAGGACGAAGCCGACAAACCTGAAGCAGACCGGTGGCTCATATTTATATTCTATATGATGGGCCTGTCCATTGGAGTACATCTCCTGAACCTGCTGACCATTCCGGCCATTGTAATGGTTTATTATTATAAGCGTTATACACCTACTGCCTGGGGATCTGTATTCGCATTTTTTATCGGTTGTTTAATCACCGGACTGATCCAGAAGTTCGTGATCCAATATACCATCAAAGGTGCAGCCTGGTTCGACATTCTTTTTGTAAACAGTTTTAGTCTTCCATTCTTTACCGGGTTTGCGTTTTTCTTTATTCTGCTGTCTGCTATTCTTGTTTTTGGTCTGCGATATGCGATCCGGAAAAGATACTATCTTTTAAAAATCGGGATATGGAGTATCTCTTTTATGCTGATTGGTTACTCCACCTACTTCACTACGATGATCCGCTCAAACGCTGATCCGGCAGTCGATATGTTCAACGTGGATAATCCTGTTACACTGGTTGGTTATCTCAGCCGTGATCAATATGGTGACTGGCCCATTGTGTATGGGCCCGATTTCACAGATCGCCCTGCCCGCACAGAAGGCAGCGACCAATATGCAAGAGGGAAAGATAAATATATTGTATCGGGAAAATCTGTCGGACAAGATTGGAACAACACACCTTCTTCTCATTTTTTCCCCCGGATGTGGGATAACAGCAATGATCGCGGCCAGCTGGAGGTATATAAGCAGTATGGAAATGTGGCTGAAGGCGATCCGCCGACAATGGGAAACAATATCCGGTATTTTATGACCTACCAGACTTATTGGATGTATCTGAGGTATTTCTTCTGGAATTTTTCCGGGAAACAAAATGACCTTCAGGGTTTTGGAAATATCCGTGACGGAAATGCCATAACCGGCATACCCTTTATTGATAATTTCCTATATGGAGACCAAAGCAAAATGCCCGACAGCATTCACAAAAATAATAAGTCCTATAACCGGATGTATGCCCTGCCATTTATCCTGGGACTGATCGGTCTGTTTTACCAATACAATAAAAACCGCCGCGATTTCATTATCAATATGCTTCTTTTTTTCTTCACCGGTATGGCTATCGTAATCTACCTCAACCAGGCAGGTCAGCAGCCACGTGAAAGGGATTATGCCTATGTGGGATCTTTTTATGCCTTTGCCATCTGGATCGGCATCGGAGTGATTTGGGTAAAAGAAGTCTTTGAAAAGTTCCTGAAAGCACCCATGGCAAATTATGTTTCCGCCGGACTTTGTCTGCTGGCTGTTCCTGTTCTGATGGGAAACCAGGAATGGGACGATCACGACAGGAGTAAAAAAACGCTTGCCCGTGACCTCGCAAAGGATTATCTCGAAAGTTGCCCGCCCAATGCCATGCTGTTTTCTTTCGGCGATAACGATACCTACCCGCTGTGGTATGCCCAGGAAGTAGAGGGTATCCGGCCTGACGTGCGTGTAGTCGTTAACAGTCTTTTGGGAACGGACTGGTATATGAATGAATTGCGTTACAAAATCAACAAGAGCGCGCCCTTCGACATAATTTTTACACCAGAACAAATTCAGGGAAGCAAAAGGGATATTACATATATCACAACCCTGCCGGGATTTGATCAGAAAAAATACTACGATTTGTACGATATTCTGAAGAATGTGGTAGGTAGTGATGATCCTAAATACACACAGGTGCAGGACGAAGATGTACTTAACCTGTTGCCCGTGAAAAAGCTGACAGTCCCGGTGGATCTGCAAGCCGTAAAAGCTGCTGGCCTGGTTCATGAAGGGGACAGTGTTTTGAGTGAACTTAAAATTGATATACCCAACCGATCTTACTTGCTTAAGAATGATTTAGCGATCTATTCCATCATTGCCGCAAATCATTGGAAGCGTCCAATATGTTTTACATCTACACAGGAATTGAATGATCTGGGGCTGAATAAATATGTCCGCCTGCGTGGCTTGTCTTACCAGCTGGTTCCGTTTGATAAAGGTGGTGTGGATGTGGATGCGGCTTATAAAACGATCATGGATCATTTCGCCTATGGATCGGCGAACAAATCTGGTGTTTATTATGATGAAGAAAACCGGCGTCATCTGAATAGTATCCGGATGGCTCATTCGCAGGTGGCTTTCGGTCTGGTGGATGCGGGTAAAAAGGATTCGGCCAGAAATGTCCTGGATCATTTTGATAAGAGTGTTCTGGAGTCAAATTTCTCATACGGAATGACTTCAAACAGGCAAAATCAGCAGGATGCCATTTCTACAGATTTCCTGCAGTCCTGCTACCTCTCTGGTGACCTCGTACTTGCAAAAAAAGTGGCGGCATCCCTGAAAAAAGACCTTCAACAACAAATGCGCTATTATAAATCACTGGGTGATGAAAGCAGCGACGATCAGCTGGCAACCAATGCTTATATGTTGCTTCAGGGAAAGGGCGGACAGCTTTCTGACAGGCAACAGCAATTCACGCAGGATATTTTTACCACTTACAGGATGTTATTGCAGATCGACCAGATGGATAAGCAATTTTCAGGTAAACCCGCCGTGGATACCAAGCTGAAATAGTATAATTCTTCTTAATATAATAAGCCTCCTGTTTTCGGGAGGCTTTTTTATTTAAAGGAAAGAAAGAAAAATCGATCCTTTTTAATTGTCAATTGTTAATTGTTAATTGTCAATGGTTACAACTACGGAACTTGTTCAGCCTTAAGCGTTCAGCGTTACGCGTTCAGCGTGAAAACGGGAAATTAAATTAATTATACTAACTTGATAATATGATCGGTTTTCAATTTGGAAAATATGACCCGAAGAAGGATGGCAAATCGAAATTTGACCAGTTGCTGGATATTTTCATGCAATTACTTACCTATACCAATGGAGATGTGAGTGAGGCTCTTCAATGGATGAACCAGCTGGATAAGGAATATGCACTCACAGAGGGTGAATATGGCATGGGCGACTTTATTGAAGATTTAAAAGATAAAGGATATATCGATGAAAATAAGCAGACGGGTTCAATAAAAATAAGCCCGAAAACGGAACAGGGCATCCGCAAAAGATCCTTGGAGGAAATTTTCGGAAAATTAAAAAAGACCAAGGCTGGCGATCATAGCAGTTTTAAACCCGGTGGCGGGGATGAAATTAATCCCGAAACCAGGCCTTTTCAGTTCGGTGATCAGTTGGAACATATTGACTTCACGGAGTCCATCCGCAATGCACAGATTAATCACGGTATCGAGTCCTTCCATATGCAGGAAGATGATCTGAAAATCCGCGAAACGGATTATAAAACCCAGACTTCTACCGTCTTAATGATTGATATATCCCACTCCATGATCTTATATGGGGAGGACCGGATCACACCGGCAAAAAAAGTGGCGATGGCACTCAGTGAACTGATCACAACAAAATATCCAAAGGACACACTGGATATCGTGGTATTTGGAAATGATGCGTGGCCTGTTGAAATCAAAGACCTTCCCTATTTGCAGGTTGGTCCCTATCATACAAATACCGTCGCCGGACTGGAACTCGCGATGGATATTTTAAGAAGGAGAAGAAATCCGAATAAACAGATCTTTATGATTACGGATGGGAAGCCGACCTGCCTCAAATCCGGTAAGCGATATTATAAAAACAGTTTTGGTCTGGACAGAAAAATCACAGCCCGTTGCCTCAACCTGGCCGCACAATGTAAAAAACTTAAAATCCCCATCACGACCTTTATGATTGCAAGTGATCCCTATTTACAGCGTTTCGTGAATGAGTTCACGGAAACCAATAACGGGAAAGCATTTTTTGCTTCACTGGACCATCTGGGCGCTTTCATCTTCAGGGATTTTGAGAGCGGAAAAAGAAAAACGGTATATTGATAATTATTAATTATTAATTATCAATTATTAATTGTTGACTTGCTGTAAAGCCTGGTATACTGGCATATAATATTTCACGGTCAACACCTACCTTCAGGTAACAATAATGAACTTTCTGCCTGTAAGGGCAAAAAAATATGATGATGAATATTGACAAAATAAAAACATTGGGTGAACTGAAGAAATCAGGATATAAACACCGTTCGGTAAAAGAAGAAGTGAGGGAGAATTTATTAAAAAAACTGAATAAAAAGGAAAACAGTTTTCCCGGTATTGTGGGTTACGAAGATTCCGTTATACCGGATACAGAAAGGGCTCTTCTTTCACGACATAATATTCTTTTTCTCGGATTACGCGGCCAGGCAAAAACCCGGATGGCCCGGCAAATGATCAACTTACTGGATGAATATATTCCGTTCGTCACGGGAAGCGAAATTAATGATGATCCCTTTGCCCCGATTTCTAAATTTTCCCGCGAACTGATCAAAAAAAATGGTGACGAAACACCGATTTCCTGGCTAAACCGGAACGACCGTTACAGTGAAAAACTCGCAACGCCCGATGTCAGTGTGGCTGACCTGATCGGGGATATTGATCCTATCAAGGCCGCTAATATGCGATTGAATTTTGCCGATGAAGAAGTGATTCATTTTGGAATCATCCCAAAAAGTAACCGTGGCATTTTTGTAATCAATGAAATCCCGGATCTCCAGGCCCGTATACAGGTTTCTCTATTTAATATTCTGGAAGAAGGAGATATACAAATCCGCGGATTCAAACTGCGGATGCCCCTGGATATATTATTTGTTTTCACAGCTAATCCGGAGGACTACACCAATCGGGGATCCATCGTAACGCCTTTGAAGGATCGTATTGAGAGTCAGATCCTGACCCACTATCCAAAGAATATTGATCACGCATTGCTGATTACCGAACAGGAAGCGGATATTACGGCTGATCAGAAGGTACGCGTAAAGGTTAGTGATATGATCAAGCGTATTATTGAACAGGTGGCGTTTGAAGCAAGAACCAGTGAATTTGTAGACAAGAAAAGCGGAGTCTCAGCCAGGTTAACTATTGCTGCTTATGAAAATGCCGTGAGTGCCGCAGAGAGAAGGGCTCTCCTGAATAATGAAAAAGAAACGCTGGTTTGGATGAGCGATTTAGTTGGTATCATTCCCTCTATAACAGGTAAGATTGAACTCGTATATGAAGGCGAACAGGAAGGACCTTACCAGGTTGCATTTAATCTGCTGGAAAAAGCGTTCCGGTCTCAGTTCATAAATTATTTCCCGAATCCTGAATTGTTTAAGAAGAGAAAAGGCGGAGAAGAAAATCCATATAAACCCATCACCGGCTGGTTTGACAAGGGAAATCATCTGGACATATTTTTTAATTCCAAAGACGACGACAAAGTTCGGCTGTTATATAAAGTAGATGGCCTTCATGCATTTGTTAAAAAACATTTCCGCAATGCGAGTGAAAAGGAAATGGCCCTGTTAATGGAATTTGTTTTGCACGGCCTTTCCTCTTACAGCATGATCAGCAAAAAAGTCGTTGAGGGAAAAATTGAATTCAAGGACCTGATCGGCTCTATGATGAATATGACTCCCGATACGAGTTATGGATCGGAGGAGGAGGAGTTTGGCTAATTATTAATTATCAATTATTAATTATTAATTCCTTAGATCTTATTTGTCAGAAATATTGGTTTTAATAGTCTTTATAATGCTTGTCAGTAATTTTATTATTTCAATTGCATCTTTATTTATACTCTCAAATTGTGCAATTGCCAGGAAATTAGTTGCATTTAATAATTCGAGCCAATAAATCGATTCGTTTATTTCCTTTTGAGCTATTTGCAATTTGTGTTTAAAATCTGATTTAGATTCAGCATATTCTGCTTCGCGTATAAGTGCCCCTACACTTGTTCCGCATCGTAATAGCTGTTTAGATAGCACATATTCTTTCTTTTCATTACTTAAAAACTTATGAAGTTTTATAATACGAACTGCAAATGCAAAACTTTTTATCTGGATTATATTTTCTTTCATTTCTCAATCATTAATAATTAATAATTAATAATTGATAATTAAAACACGTTTACTTCTCTTTCAAGCTCAATCCCGAATTTTTTGTAAACGGATTTTTGGATTTTTTCACTGAGTTCGAAAATTTCTTTACCGGTTGCTTTGCCATAATTTACGAGAACGAGTGCCTGGTAATTATGCACGCCGGCATCAACTTTGCGGTAGCCCTTCCATCCGCACTGTTCAATAAGCCAGCCAGCGGCCAGCTTTACCGATTGATCCTCGTGCGGGTAGGCCGGTATCTCGGGATATTTTTCTGAGAGAGATACAAAATTAGCCTGATCCACAACAGGGTTTTTAAAAAAACTGCCTGCATTACCAATTACAGCAGGATCTGGTAATTTGGATTGGCGGATTTTTATGACGGCCTCCGAAACGTCCCGGATAGTAGGATTCTGCACACCCATTTTTTTTAACTCTTCCCGGATGGCCCCGTAGTGGGTACTGAGAACAGGATTTTTATGCAGGACAAATGTTACGTTTAAAATAATATACCGCCCTTTTCCAGCAGATTTAAAAATACTGTCCCTGTAAGCAAACTGACAATCATTTACACCAAAAGCATAAACCTTTTTTTCTTTCCTGTCGTAAGCCTCGAGTTCATAAAAAACGTCTTTGAGTTCCACACCATAGGCTCCAATATTCTGGATCGGGGTGGCACCCACATTTCCCGGAATCAGAGAAAGGTTTTCAAGACCGCCCCAGTTTCTTTCAATCGTATATTGTACAAACCGATGCCAGTTTTCCCCCGCTCCTGCCCGCACAAAAATATGTGCATTATCTTCCTTCACTTCATCGATCCCACCCATGTCAATTTTTAAGACCAGACCATCCACATTACGGGTTAATAGTATATTGCTGCCTCCTCCCAAAATGAGTTCGGGTTCCTGACGATCCAGGATATTTTGTAATTCTTCAACGGTTTTCACACTAATGAATTCTGAAGCGTTAACATCCAGATGAAAGCTGTTAAAAGGCCGGAGTGATATGTTTTTTTGAACAGGCATAAAAAAAATTAAAGCTAAACCGGATCAATATCAGGAGTAACCACAACGGACCTGAACTTTCGGTCATTCTGCAAAATTGCGCGTTGTTGCAGGATCACGTGTTTCGCAAATGCAATTGTACTGCCATTTTTTGGGAGTTTGAGCATCAGCTCCATGATATATTGGTTCCTGATCCGGGCAATGACGGGTTCCCCGGGGCCGGTCAAATAATTTCCGAATTCCTTGTGCAGGTACAGGGCAAAAACTGAAGCCGCATCGTGTACGATATTCTGCATCTTGTGTTTAAATGTTACCCGGATGATTCTGGAGAAAGGAGGATAAGAAAATTGCTGGCGGGCAGCCAGCTCCTGGGCATAAAATGATTTAAAATCATGGTCGATTACATATTGCAGAACGGGATGTTTGGTGTTGGCAACCTGAATAAGCACTTTGCCCTTGCCATCTTTCCTGCCGGCACGTCCACTTACCTGCTCCATTAACTGGAATGCCCGCTCATTTACCCGGAACTCGGAAAAATTCAGCAGACTGTCCGCATCCAGAATACCAACCAGGTCAACATGATCAAAATCGAGGCCTTTCACTACCATTTGTGTTCCAACGAGGATATCCACTCTTTGCTGCTCAAATGATTTGATGAGCATATCATGGGCGGTTTTGCCACGTACACTGTCAACATCCATTCTGGCAATATGGGCTTTAGGAAAAATAGTTCCCAGTTCTTCCTCGATTTTTTCCGTTCCAAAATTGCGTTGAATGAATTCATGATTACCGCAGGCTGCACAGGTGTTGACCGGTGGATAAGAGGTACCACAATAATGGCAGAGCAGTTTATTGGTCAATTTGTGAAAAGTTAACGAGACATCACAGTTTTTACACTGAGGGATCCACCCGCAGATCTTACAAATCTGATATGGTGAATAGCCACGCCGGTTACGGAAAAGTATGACCTGTTTTTGATGATCAAGGGAATCCTGGATGGCTTCCTGCAGGTCAGGCGTAATAATCACTTTGGATCCGTTTTTCTGAAAAAACCGCTTGGTATCTATGAGTCGTATAACGGGCATGGCTACCTGCCCGTACCTTTCCAGCAATTCCGCCAGTCCGTATTTCCCGGTAGCCGCATTATAATAACTTTCAACAGATGGTGTGGCGGATCCGAGCAGCGTTTTGGCTTTAAAAAGGGATGCATAGTAAATGGCCGTATCCCTGGCATGATACCGCGGCGCTGGATCCTGTTGTTTGTAGGAGCTGTCATGTTCCTCATCCACAATAACCAGGGAAAGATCGGTGAAGGGAAGAAACAATGCTGAACGGGCTCCCAATAAAATCTTGATCTCGCCTTTGCGCACTTTGTTCCAGATTTCAAATCGTTCGTTCTGGCTGAAACGGCTATGATAAATCCCAAGGTACCCACCGAAATGAGATTGCAGCCTTCGCACAATTTGAGAAGTCAGGGCAATTTCCGGAACCAAATAAAGTACCTGTTTATTTTCAAGAAGCTGTTCTTCAATCAGTTTAATATAAACCTGGGTTTTGCCACTCGACGTATATCCGTGCAGAAGAGAAACCCCCTTCGTTTCAAAATCACTGCGGATCTTTGTCAATGCCTGTTCCTGAGCATTTGAAAGTTCAAAGGGAATATGAATATGGCGGGGCAAAACCCGGAGCCGGCCAACCGGCCTCTGTTCCGCTGATAAAATATTTTTTGTAATCAGCGCCTTTAACTGGGCGTCGGAGGCACCGGATTTTTTCAGTAACGACGTACGCGAAACTTCGGGTTCGGTTTTTTGAATGTGAAGAAAAGAAAGCAATAGTTCCATCTGCTTTTCTGCCCTTGACCATTTCTTATCTTCGTTCAGGAGCATTTCCAGTTTTTCTTCTGAAGCAAAAGCAGGATGAAGAGTAATATAGGTCTCCATTTTCGGCTTGTACAATTCCTTTAAGGATTCATACACGTAACAGACAGATTTATCAATCAAACGTTTTACGACCGGGTAAACAGCCGCACCATGCAGAATTTCCTGCAAGGCGGGAATCCCCAGCTCTTTCTTCAGTAATAAAGCTTCAGCGACGAGGTATTCATCATGATCCAGCGAAGAAAAATCATCCCCAAAGCTTTCATTGAAAACCAGGGTGCTTTCACTACTGAGCTTGAAATGAGCCGGCAGGGACGCAGCCATTACTTCTCCTTCAGAACACATATAATACTGTGAAATCCATTCCCAGAGTGCCAGCTGTTCCTTATAAATGAGCGGTTCGGCATCCAGTACGGATTCTATCGGCCGGGGATCAAATGCTTCAGGTTTTTCCGTTAAGAACTTTTTGACTATGCCAGCGTATTTTTTGTTTTTGAGTGACACTTCCACGCGGCAGCCTGGCCGGAGTCCTTCCATTAAATGATCGGGAACCTGCCAGGTGTAGTTTTTAGGAAGAGCCAGTGGTATGATAACTTCTGCGTACAATACTTCGATTATAATTATAAAACAATCCGGGAGCTCTTAAGTTTATTCTGCCGGGGACTGAATCCAGGAAGCCTGATAATCTATCAGCTTAGCTTCCATGATACTATAAACTTTTTGCTTAAAAAGGGAAATCTGTTGCAAGCTATAACCTGCCGGGCTGATTTCCTCCAGGAAAACAGCCCTGGATTTCCCGTTTTTTAAACTGAGCAATTCATGATAATTCAACAGGGTATAATTATCCAGGAACAGCACCGGTTTTACCGGTGTGTTGGTTTCAATCGCTATCCGGAATGCGCCGTCATAAAAAGATTTCAGAGGTTTTCCTGTTTCATTAAAAGTGCCTTCAGGGAAAATGCCAATTGAAATATGATGTTTCAAAAGGGATTTCAGGACTCTCACACTTTTTGCCCTCCGCACGGTATTGCCCCGGTCAACCATCACAGCTCCCCGACTGTAAATGAATCCAAAAAGAGGGATCTTCTTAATTTCCGCCTTGGCCAGGACCCGGAACGGTTGTTTACGGATCGCCTTAAAAAGGCAGGGAATATCCATATAGGAAATATGATTGAAAAGGAAAACATAGTTCCGGGAAGGATCATATGAAGATTCAAATATATTTTCATGACGGATACCAAGCAGGAAATACCAGATATCCGCCCATATTTTTGCCATGGAGCAGATCAGGTTACCCCCCGTTCGTTTTCCGAAAAAAGAAAAAATAAGTACTATCGGGAAAGTCAGGATGGTGATAAATGCGAACCAGAGCAAGGCGTAAATGGTGTATAATTTGCTGAGAAAATGCCTCATTTTAATTATCAATTATTAATTATTAATTATTAACGAAATGCATATGTCCTGAAATGACTCATTCTTATACTTTATAACTGACATTAATAATTGATAATTAATAATTAATAATTTAATCGAATGTAGTGAACTTCTTAATTGCAATGACAGCTCCACTCCACGCCGAGTTCAATGCAGGTAATGACGATTAGTTTTGCATCTTCCGGCGCAATGATAATACGCAGATGTTGTTGTTCCGCTGTAAATCCTTCCACAGCGTATTTCGGATCGGGCCGGCTATAAGGCTCACTTTTACCGAAATTGATTGTGCCGTTATTCAGCACTTCATGGATCTCTTTTGTTGTTATATGCCGGCAATCCATACGGCAAAGGGCATGCTTTGTAAAGACAAGCTCACCGTGACGGTCAAAGGGCTCATCCTTAGAAATCCGGGACGGCGGACCGTTTTTTTCCTGATCCGGAGAGGGTGAATTACAACTGAGAAATAATAGGGAAATCAGTAACAAGCGGACTGTCCGGCGCATATACTAAAGTTACAGGCATAATTCGGGAAGATATTATCTTTGCGCCCCATGACAGAGCTAAAAACAATAGCATTTCACACGCTGGGCTGCAAGCTCAATTATTCAGAAACTTCTTCCATTTCCCGGTTGATGGAAAAGGAAGGTTTTGAGAAAAGACCCTTTGATTCTATCGCAGACATCTATGTTATTAATACATGCTCGGTAACGGAAAATGCCGATAAGGAGTGCCGCTATCTTGTCCGGCAGATCCAGCGGAAATCACCTGAAAGTTACGTGGTCATAACCGGTTGTTATGCCCAGCTGAAACCCAAAGAAATCGCTGAAATCCCAGGGGTTGACCTGATCCTGGGAGCTGCTGAAAAATTCAATATGGCCTCCCACATACACAACCTGGTAAAGGGTGATCCGGCTAAAATCTGCAGTTGCGATATCGATCAGGTGCAGGATTTTCATAGTGGTATTTCTTTAAATGACCGGACAAGGGCATTTTTAAAAGTTCAGGACGGATGTGATTACCAGTGCAGTTTCTGTACCATTCCCCTCGCCAGGGGCAGAAGCCGGAGCGATACGATGAACCATGTTCTGGAAAATGTACGCGATCTGGCTACGAAGGGAATCCAGGAAGTCGTTTTAACTGGCGTGAACCTGGGTGACTTTGGGAATACGGAACCGGGCGCAAAAAGAAAATCAGAAAATTTCTTTGAACTCACCCAGGCGCTCGACCAGGTTACGGAAATGCCTCGTTTCCGGATTTCTTCCATCGAACCCAATCTACTGACAAATGACATTATTGACCTGGTAGCAAACAGCGACCGCTTCATGCCCCATTTCCATATTCCCCTGCAAAGTGGCTGTAATAAAGTCCTGGCGCTTATGCGTCGTCGTTATGTACGCGAATTGTACGCAGACCGCGTGGCTCGTATCAAAGCCCTAATGCCCCATGCAGCTATCGGTGCAGACCTGATCGTCGGTTTTCCAGGAGAATCAGATGAAGACTTCCAGGAAACGCTAAAATTCCTGCATGAACTGGAAACATCTTATCTGCACGTCTTTACTTATTCAGAAAGGGAAAATACCAGGGCGATTGAAATGAAGCCCGTTGTTCCGATATCAGTTCGCAATGAGAGAAATAAAGTATTGAGAAATCTTTCCTTTCAGAAATTACAATATTTTACAAACCTACATGCCGGACAAACCCGCAAAGTCCTCTTCGAACGTAGTCGCGATAAAACCCTGATGGAAGGTTACACAGACAACTATATCAAAATAACCGCACCCTATCAGGAACAATGGGTTAATCAGATCGTGGACTGGAGGATTTAAAGACCAATGTGCAAATGAGCAAATGTGCAATTGAGCAAATATGCACGTTTGCACAATTGCATATTTACTCATTCATACAAAATCTGTTCGTCAGTATAGTAAGTCTTCCGGCTTCCCTTGGTATCAATTAGTATTGGACGTCCTGTTGGACTTTTCTCGGTTCTCCTGTGAATTTTTAAAAACTCTTTTACTTCGTCGTTTATTTTTCCGGGATAAGCCTTGTCAATTTTCTTTGTGGCTTCTTTTAAGACCTTGGGTATTGATTTTACCAACTCCCTGATTTTTTCATCCGGAATGGCAGAAGCTACGGAATAAGGAGAGATCCTGGTTTCCCATAGAATTTCATCCGAATATCCATTGCCGATTCCCCGAATCATATCCTGATCCAAAAGGATATTTTTAATCGTCGTTTTCCGGTTGAATATGCTTTTCAAATATTTGAAATCCAGTTCCAGTGCATCGACACCATTTTTATCAACCGGATTTAATTTCATATGGGCGTTTTTCATCCGGTCTGTCAGGGCAAGATTTTTACCGCCCTCAAAATATAGCTCAATGATCGTTGAATGATGATCGTTTTTCTTGTCAAAAACGAATATGTCTCCCGTCAGCATCAGGTGTAATCCAACCAGCGTGCCATCCGAAAATTCAAAACGAAGCTCCTTTCCAGAACGATAAATTCTTTTCAGTTTTTTTCCTTCCAGGTTTTTAGACAGTGATAGTGCTGTATCGGGTAGCTTTTTTCCATTGACAACTTTTACTTTCAGTAATTCGCTGCCCGCAAAAACCTTATCCAGGTTTTTTGCGAATATCTCTACATCTGGCAATTCAGGCATATATTCAAATTAGGGAAATTTAATGCAATAGAGATTAAACAGGCCGGGTCATAAATTGTTTATTTTCTCTCAACAAAATACACCACTTTTTAGATTCAGGAGGTGTCCCTTTTCCGGCATCGCGGTGGCTACAGCGATTGTATAAAATAGCCGGTCGTTACGGAAATGAGTTTAGAAATCCTGCTCTTCTTTCCAGAGTAGGTTCTTGTTCATTTCTAAAGCGCATCGGAGGACGCAGGTATTTCTGATGAAAGGCGGCTGTAAAGTGTTCGATACTGTTAAATCCAGATGCGAATGCAATGTCCGCGACCGGAAGCGCTGTATTGAGCAGGAGCATTTCTGCATTTTTGAGCCGAATCGAAAGGAGGAATTGATGGGGTGCGTGGCCCGTAAATGTTTTAAAAATCCGACTGAAATGAAAAGGACTCACAAAGCAATATTCTGATAGTTGACTAAGTGAAATGTCTTCGGAAAAGTTTTCAAAAATGTATTCCTTAGCCCGTTCGATCGTCGTCAAATGATTTCTCTTTATCCGTGTAGTGATTTTTTTATCGGGTTGATATCCGGTAATTGCATTTACTACCTTCTCCAGAATATCCATGATCAGGTTGTCTGATTCAAGCCTGGACACCGATTTCCGCAATATTCCCTGCAGAAGTTTAAAATGAAGGAAATCGAGTTCCGAGTTGGCTTTTACTAAAGCAGAGTGCAAATCATTGTCCTTAAAAAACAGGGTATTCGGAAATTGCCGCATCAGTTCCTCGTAAAATTCCGATTTAAAATCAAGGATCGTGCATTGGTCCGGCACGGCATGGTTATGTGTGACCGTGCGTTCAAACCCTGGTTTGGTGACCAGTATGCAGCCATTATATGAATCAAGCGAGTGATGGAAAACATTGAAAAGAAAATTACCGGTTCGGACAAAACTGACGCAAAAGCTTGCACTATATTCCGGTTCGGAAGTTATACAACTTGTACACCGGCATTTAAAATCCAGAATACGGTAAAAGTCCGACTGGTAGATGTTATCAA
>Ga0209863_10000362_pt1 | contig 24692 bp, 20 predicted proteins | sample OrgsoiDNA2013046_FD_185796 | JGI IMG/M metagenome (GOLD analysis project Ga0209863, IMG submission 185796) | Permafrost soil microbial communities from the Arctic, to analyse light accelerated degradation of dissolved organic matter (DOM) -... | ecosystem: Environmental > Terrestrial > Soil >...
TCGTCGATCCAGATGCGGCCGCCGGTCGGCTCGATCATCCGGTTGATCATCCGCAAGCTGGTGGTCTTGCCGCAGCCAGACGGTCCGACGAACACGGTGATCTTGCCGGACGGCGCAGTGAGACTGAGATCATCGACCGCGACCGTGCCATCGGGGTATTCCTTGGTCACCGACTCGAACCGAATCATCGCGTTGCCACCTCATCGCGCGCCGGAGCCCACGGCGGGGGCGCTAGTTGGTCGGCGAGCGCGGTGGCCTCCTCGCTGACGATGCCCCCGTAGATGCGCATCGTGTCGTCGTCGATACGGTAAGTCGGCCCGAGCAGGCTCAGCGCGCCGGCGATGCCACCGGGTCGCCGGATGGGTGCCACGATCGCGGTGACATCGGGTTCGAGCCGGTCGCGCTGTGCCACATAGCCGTTCGCACCAATGTCGCCGCGCAGGGCGGCGCCGACCGCGAGGTCGGCGCACGGCACCGCCTTCCCGACCCAACTCGTGTGCCGCACCGCATGGGTGCCTTCTACCATCGCGATGTAGATCGCCGTGTCAGCTGGGCCGGCGATGCTCAGGTAGGCCGATTCACCGGTGGCCGCGACGATGCGCTTTAGCGCTGGTTCGGCGAGGCCAACGAGTGCTTGTCGGCCGAGCGCGGAGGCGCCGAGTTGCACGAGTCTTGGGCCGGCCGCAAACGACGAGTCGGGCCCGCGCGAGACGAAGCCTGAGGCCTCAAGGGTGCGCAGCAGGCGCAGCGCCGTGCTCGCCGGCAGGCCCGCTCGCCGGGCGCACTCCGACAGCATGATGGCGTCTTGTTCGCACACGACGGCAAGCAATCCCAGCGCACGATCGACCGTGCGGGTCGACGACATCGCTGCCGGCATTGGTCACCCCTCCTATGGGAAATATATGCTTTACCCATTTCACCACACGCAAGGCGATTGCCAGTGAGTGGAAGCCTTACACATCCCGACCGCGGATTGCCAGCCGGAATTCTTACGAATTGGAATCGTTGCGCGACAGTGATCTGGGGGAGCGCTCCCGGCGGCCCAGGTGATACACCTACCTGGGCTGGTGCCTTCGGGACTGGCTCCCTGATAGTGAGGAGGGCACCGTGATCGCGCTCGACGGCGGCCACCTCGCGTCGTCCGATATTGCGGCGGTTGCGTCCGGCGCGTTGTCGGTCGAGGTGAGCGCCGAGGCGCGGCTCCGGGTAGCGGAGTCGCATGAGTTCGCCGCGAAGGTGAGCGTCGAACGTCCCGTTTACGGCCGGACGACGGGGGTCGGCGCCAACCGCACAGAGACTGTCGCAGACCCGGGGGAGCACGCGCTCGCTCTGCTGCGCAGCCATGCCACCAGCGCCGGACCGCTTCGCAGCGCCGAACGGGTGCGGGCGATGCTCGTCGTCAGGCTGAATCAACTCGCGGCCGGCGGCAGTGGTGTGAGCCCGACCCTTCTCGACGGTCTGCTCGCGATGCTGGACGCCGATGCGCTGCCGCTCGTGCGCGAGTTCGGGAGTATCGGCACCGGTGACCTTTCTGCACTCGCCACGACCGCGCTTGCGCTCGGCGGCGAAATGTCGACGTCGGCGCCGCTGCCGCTGTTCATCGCGCTTGGGCGCCACGACGCGTTGCCGTTCATGAGCAGCAATGCCGCGACGATCGGCGATAGCGCTCTGGTGCTGGCTGCCTTGCGTGCGTCTGCCGATGCCGCCATGGTCGTCGCGGCGCTGACGTTCGCTGCGGTCGACGGAAACGATGAGGCGTTCAGCGAGCTGATGGAGCGGACGACCCCGTTCCCTGGCGCACAGGCGGTTGCGCGGCGGATGCGCGGTCTCGTGAGCGAGGTCGCGCCCGCCGCACGCATCCAAGACCCGTTTTCGTTGCGCACCTTGCCACAGGTGCACGGCGCGTTCCTCGACGCGCTCGACGGCCTCGATCATGTGGTGACCAAACTTGCCAACGCACCGGCCGAGAATCCGGTCATAGTGCCGGGCGTGGGCATCGCCCATCACGGTGGGTTCCACGCGGCGTATCTGGGGCAGGCACTCGATGCGGTGGCGTCGGCGCTGGCACAGTCGGCCCAACTCACGTATGCGCGCATCTGCTTGCTCAACGAGCCGGCACTGACGACGCTGCCCGCGTTTCTTAGCGACGGCACACCGGGAGCCTCGGGGGTCATGGTGGTCGAATACGTGGCCGCATCGGTCCTCGCCACTCTTCGTCTTCTTGCGACACCCGCCGGCGTGCAGTCGGTCACGTTGTCGCGCGGCGTCGAAGATGACGCGAGCTTCGCGTCTCTCGCTGCCGCGAAGGTCTTGGCCGCTGTCGAGAGTTACCGCACGGTGCTGGCGTGCGAACTCGTCGTCGCGGTGCGGGCCGTGCGCATGCGTGGCCTTGCGATCGGCGACGACACGGCGCTCGGGTCCGCTCTATCGGCATGTCGCGACCTTGACACCGCAACCGCCGACCGTGATCTGACTTCCGATATCGACACCGCGGAGGCTCTGCTCGGGAGGCTGACGTGACCGCGATGCGGCTCGCAACTGCCGACGACATTGCGACCGTGGTCGACCTCGTCGAATCCGCCTACAGAGGCGAGCAAAGCAACGAAGGCTGGACGACGGAAGCAGAGCTTCTCGATGGCCAGCGCACCGACGCCCAAGCGGTCGCCGCGGTCATCTCCGCACCGCGTGCCAGGCTCATTCTGGCAACAGACGACGCATATGTGGTCGGGTGTTGTGTGATCGAACGGCGAGACGGCGACCGTGCGTTCTTCGGCACGTTCGCCGTCCGCCCCGGACTGCAAGGTGGCGGAATCGGCGATCAGTTGCTCGCCGAAGCCGAACGGGTGGCGCGCGACGACTGGTCGTGCGACACCATGGAGTTGACCGTGATCGGCCAACGCGAGGACCTGATTCCGTGGTACCTCAGGCGCGGGTACCTGCCCACGGGCGAGATGCGGCCTTTCCCTTATGGCGACGAGAGATTCGGGCTGCCGCGGCGCGACGATCTCTACTTCGTCGTGCTCGCGAAAGTGCTCGCGTCAGGGTGAGCGTAGTTGCTGTCGGAGCGCCTCAAGACCGCGTGGCGTGAGGTGGTCCGGAAGGCTCACCGCCCAGTCCCACTGATCGTCGGACCAGTAGCTCGCACCATCTGACCATCGAAGGTCCCACGCGGCAGCGCCATGCGGTCGGCGGGCTAGTGATCCACGGTGTCGTTCGCCGAGGCGGGCCTGGAACGCGCCGGTGTCGTCGTCGTATTCGTGAACCTGCACGGTCAGCGTCAGCTCGACCGTGATGGGCACCGGCGCGACGTTGGCGACGAACCAGTCTTTGCGTTGTGCTATCTCGGCTTCGTGCTCAGCCTGCAGTGCGGCCTGTTGGTCGTCGTCGGTCCGCACCTCGCCGACCCACGCGAACAGCTGCTCGTCGAGACGCTCACCAACGACAAACTCCACCCACTCGTCAACCGAACCGAACCCGTCGTTGCGCTGCTGAAGGATGAGCCCGGTCTCGGCGTCGACGACGAGCTGAATCGGGTACGGCTTGCGCCGCGGTGGGGCGAGTTCCACGGTCCATGCGCGGCGCCCGAGAAAGGTCGTCTCGCCAACCGGGCCGGTCGGCCGGGTGAAGTCAAAGTCGGCGAACTCGCGTGGTTCCCGCCGGCACAGCAGGTGGGTGCCGCTGCCTTCATAGCGAACGCCATCGCTTGACGACACCACCGGAGTGTCGTGCTCGGCATCGAAGCGCCAGCACAGCTGGCCGCCGACGATCACGTTGGGCCTGCCGTTGGGTTCCTCGACGCGGATTTTTGCGCCGTCACGCCAGACTCGAAGCGGCGGGGCATCGGAATAGTCGCCCACGCCGGATCGGACACCGGTGAAGACGGGCGGCGATTGACCGGCGTAGGCCACCCAGCCGAAGGCAGCCGCCTGGCCAGGCGCGGGCCGACTGCGGATGGCGCCGCGCACCGCCGGTTCGGGCCCGGTGCCCGTGTCGGGGCCGTGCACCATGAGGGTCAGCAGGTGCACCCAAGACGGTGGTTGGTCGTCGACCTGGCCGGAAAGGTATCGGAGCACGGCGGGGTGCGGTTGGGGCGGCTCTGTGCATACTGGGACGGATGTGCCGCGAACAGGTTCTTGCTCCCGCCCCCGTGCGCAGGCAACGACCAGCTACGGGCGTGGCGGCCGCTCGGGTAGCGGTCGCGGTGGTCGCGGCGGTCGTCGTGACATCATGCACAGGCAGCGCTCATCATGCTGCGCCCTCGACTGCGCCGATCACGACGCCAGCAGTGTCGACGCCCCCTGCGCCGAGTCCCGCGCCGAGTAGGCCGCCAACCTCGCCGTCGCCAATCGCGTCCAGTCCGGTGCCGTCACCATCGGCACCGGTCGGTGCCGATGGCACCGTCGTCGTTGGTGGTGCGACGCCGGCCCGGCTTTCGATGTCCGTCAGCCGTGCGCTTTTCACGTCGGCATCGATCGTTGTGGTCGCCTCTCCGACTGATCCCAGCGCGATCGCAAGCGGTGCACAGCAGGCCGAGCAACTCGGCGTCCCGCTGCTGTTGCTCGATCACAACGGTGCGGCGCCGCCCGGCGGCATGTCCACGCCAGCTGTCTTCGCGGCGGAGTTGACACGGCTCGGTGCGACGTCGGTTCTCGCGATCGCCGGCAGTGCTGCTGATGTCGCGGCGGCGGCTCCCGATGCGCAGGTCGTCACGTCGGCGACTGGCGCGGGTGCGGTCGTCGCGGCGAGTACCGGCACCGGCGTGACGGTCCTCGTTCGAACAGGCGGTGGCGTGGCAGCCGACGCGGCGGCAGCTGCAGCGACGGCCAGTGCGCATGCGGCCGGGGCGACCGTTATTTCGTTACACACCAGCGATCCTCGTCGTGATCCGGCCGCGATTGCCGCGCTTGCCGCAGCTCCGCCCCAAAGAGTGCTCGCCGTCGGCACCGAGTTCGGCAGCGCGGTGACACTTGCGGCCCGTATCGCTGTCGCCAGTACAGGTACCCAGCTACTCGGCGGCGGTCAGGACTTTTTTCCGGGACGCCGTCTGGTGGCGCTTTACGGTCATCCCGGCACCGCCGCGCTCGGTGTTCTCGGTGCGCAGGACATCGACGCCGGGATCGCGCGGGTCAAAGCACTTGCGGCCACCTATGCACCGATGAGCAGTGTGCCGGTGGTCCCGACCTTCGAGATCATCGCGACGGTTGCCGACGCGGCTCCGGGCAGTGACGGCAACTATTCGGGGGAGTCGAGTGTCGCGTCGTTGTTGCCATGGGTGCGACAGGCCACCGCGGCCGGCGTATACGTCGTGCTCGATCTCCAATGCGGCAGCGCCGATCCACTCGCGCAGGCGAAGCTCTACACCTCGCTGCTCGCGATGCCTGACGTCGGACTCGCCATCGACCCCGAATGGGCGTTGGGGCCGGGGCAACGTCCGCTCCAGCAGATCGGCAGCCTCAGCACGGCGCAGATCAACACCGTTGGCGAGTGGCTTGAACGGCTGACGGCATCGAAGCAGCTGCCGCAGAAGTTGCTGGTGATCCACCAATTCAAACTGTCAATGATCCGCGACGAGGCCGCATTGAAGACCAACTACCCGGATCTGGCCGTCCTGATCCACATGGACGGGCAGGGAACTCCGCCGAGCAAGGTCACCACCTGGAACGCGGTCGTGCGAACGGCACCGAAAGGCATGCCGTTCGGTTGGAAGAACTTCTACAAGGAAGATCACCCGACCATGACGCCGCAACAGACGATGGCGCAGAAGCCCCAGCCCGTCATGATTTCGTACCAGTAGATTGAGGCGTTCACGAACTACTGGGCACAACGGACGACGGAAATGGCAGCGGGCGTGACGGTGGGCGAGAAAGACGCGAGCGAGTTCGACGTTGAGGCGTCCGGGATCGATCCGGTGCGGCTCGCTGTCGCGCTCGGGGTCTTGGAAGAACTCGACGCGTTGCCGGTCGACCATCCGCAGGCGATCGCGGTGCGGCGCGCAACAGCCCGGCTGTACAAGACGGTGAAGGTGCGCAACCGCAAAGACCGTCGCGCGGCCGTGGTGGCCAACGATGACGCGGTCACCGCCGCGACGGCGACGGGCGCACCCGGACGTATCGACGATGAGACCCAAGGCCTAGCCCTGACCGCAACGTCGATAGCGCCGACTGTCGGAACGCTAGGCCGGGCCCGCGCGTGCTACATCTGCAAGGAGCGCTATCGCGATGTCGATGCGTTTTACCACCAACTGTGTCCAGCCTGTGCGATGGTGAATCGCGCGCGACGTCACGCGAGAACCGATCTGACCGGCCGCCGCGCGTTGCTCACCGGCGGCCGCGCGAAAATCGGCATGTACATCGCCCTGCGGTTGCTGCGCGACGGTGCGCACACCACGATCACGACCCGGTTCCCGGCTGATGCGGTGCGCCGGTTCAGTGCGATGCCCGACAGCTCGCAGTGGTTGCACCGGTTGAGCATCGTCGGGATCGATCTGCGCGACCCCGCACAGGTCGTCGCACTCGCCGACGCCGTCGCGGACGCCGGGCACCTCGACATTCTCATCAACAACGCGGCGCAGACCGTTCGCCGTACGCCCGGTGCTTATGGGCAGCTGATTGCGGCCGAAAGCGCGGCGCCGCCCGACGGCCCGCTGCCTGACGTGCTCGATCTTGGCTACCGGGTGGGCGCCGGCTCTACTGCGATCGCCGCGCACCCATCGACGCACGCCCTTACGCCCCATGCCCTGACCGCGCTGGCACTCACCAGCGGATCGGCTTCCCTCGAGCGGGTTGCCGAACAGACCGCGATCGATGCTGGTGGGTTGGTACCCGACCTCGACGCGGTGAACAGCTGGACTAGGCGAGTGCATGAAGTCGATCCGGTCGAGTTGCTCGAAGTGCAACTGTGCAATGTGACCGCGCCGTTCGTGTTGGTGAGTCGCCTGCGGTCATCGATGGCGGCAGCCGGGGCCAGGCGCAAATACGTGGTGAATGTGTCGGCCATGGAAGGCCAATTCGGCCGCATGTACAAAGGCGCCGGCCACCCCCACACGAACATGGCGAAAGCCGCGTTGAACATGCTCACCCGCACGAGTGCGCGGGATCTTTTCGCGGATGGCATCTTGATGACCAGCGTCGACACCGGGTGGATCACCGACGAGCGGCCGCATCCCACGAAGGCTCGACTCGCCGACGAGGGATTTCATGCGCCGCTCGATCTGGTCGATGGCGCTGCCCGGGTGTACGACCCGATCGTGCGCGGCGAAGAGGGCGTCGACCTCTACGACTGCTTCCTCAAGGACTACGCCAAATCCGCCTGGTAAATCGGGCCGTCGTCGACTTGTTCCGCAAAACGAGCGGTCTACCGCCCGATTCGCAGGACAAGTCGTCGGCTACCGCAAGACAGCACACGGCAGCCGCCAAAGCCTGGAGGCCGGGTCGTCGCCGGGTCGGCTGTTGAGACGCGATGTGACGTGATCGTGACCGGCCGGTAACAGCCTGGACACGTCCGGTGCCGATGTGTTCCGAGGCCAAGGAGGAACCTCGAGTGTTGTTCACGTTCCGCGTAGCGCTGCCCGACCGACCGGGCGCACTTGCACAACTCGCCAGCCTGATCGCCGCGCACGACATCGACGTTCGGGCGATCGACGTCCTCGGTGGACGGATGACGGAGGCAGTCGATCAGTTTCTTCTCGACGGAGACTCTGAGCGGGTGGAGGCCCTCGCGGCCGAGTTGCGGCGCGCCGGCACGTTCACCCTGATCGGCGTTCGCCGAGCCGGCATCACCAAGGAGAGCCTGCCCGAACTCGCCCTGACACAGGCGGTTGCGAAGCAACCGGACTCTGCGCTCGGGATACTCACGGACGCCTCGCCCCGGTTGTTCGACGCCGATTGGGCGGTCGGCTTCGAGTCGGGCTTCGCCCGCGCGCGCAGGCGCACGGCGTTGGCACCAGACGTGGACTGGACCGGCCGAGTTCCGATGCGATCGAGTCGCGTCAGTGGCCAGGGGCTGTTCACCTTGGCCGAGCGCCCGCACGCGACGATGGTCGTGGCGCCGATTCCCGAATTCGGTGTCGTCTTGGTCGGACGCGACGATGGGATGCCGTTCCACGACACCGAGGTGCTCAGGGTTCAGCAGTTGATGCTGACGATCGACGCGTTGATGACGGCCACCGGGCTACGAATCGGCACCCCAGCTACGCGATCTAGTGCGGGCGGGGGTTAGCTGCCGGTGATGAGGCGGTGGGTCGCTGCGACGTCGGCGGCGGCTTCGACGTCGCGGATCCAACCGACGGGCGGCCGGTCGCCGACAAAGCGCGGCACTAGATGCAGGTGTAGGTGGAACACGACCTGACCCGCGGCGGCGCCGTTCGACTGCAGCACGGTGATGCCGTCGGCGCTGAAGGCCTCGACGAGCTGCCGACTCACCTCGTGCACCGCGGTGCCGACGTCGATGACCGCCTGCGCGCCCTGCTCCGACATGATGTCCGGAACGTGCCGGCGCGGGATCACGAGCGTGTGGCCCCGGCGCACCGGCGCTACGTCGAGGAAGGCGACAGCACTGTCGTCTTCGTAGACCATGAACGCGGGCGCGTCGCCGGCGGCGATCGCACAGAAAATGCAGAATTCGCTCGCCACGTCAGTGTCGGTCATGCCAACGAGCTCGGATCGCTCGGCACATCGACGGCATGCTCGCGCAGAGCCTCGAGCGGGACGACGTCGAGCGCCCGCACATTGGTCGCCGCGAGCACGACCGGGGCGGCGAAACCGTCGTCATAGGCCTGAAGCCAGCGCGACGCGACAACGCACCAGCGGTCGCCGGCCTCGAGTCCAGGGAACTCGTACTCTGGAACCGGCGTACTCAGGTCGTTGCCGATCCGACGCTGGTGCTCAAGGAACGGTGCGGTCATGACTGCGCAAATCGTATGGCGGCCGAGATCCTCGGGCCCCGACGTGCAGGAACCGTCTCGATAGAACCCGGTCAGCGGGTCGATGCCACAGGGTTCGAGTTCGCCGCCGAGGACGTTAGCGTCGCGAGCCATGGTCGTCTCGGACCGCTACTTCGCCGGGCGATCCTTGCCCTGTACCTGCGCTGAGACGACGCCGCTGCCCGCGGTGCTGCCCTTGGGCTTCGCGTCCTTCTTCGGCTTGCGGACTTCGCGGCCGCCCTTTTCCTTGCTGCCCATACCGGACTCCTCGGTGTCGTTGCGCTCGGTGGCCTCGCTCTCGACAGTACGGGCGGCGGGTGCGCCAGGGGAAGGCCCATGGCAGTTAGGGTGGACGGCTGAGGAGGCTGATCGCGATGGCACGTGTTGTTGTCACGGGTGGGAGCGGCAAGCTCGGTCGCGCTTGCATCGCCGACCTGGTCGAGCACGGGTGGGACGTCGTGAACGTCGATCGCGTCGCGCCCGCGGAGCCGCTGTCTCCGTTCCTTCGGATCGACCTGACCGATTTCGGGCAGACCGTCGAGGCGCTTTCGGTCGTCGACGACCGCTATCGCAAGGTCGACGCGGTCGTCCATCTCGCCGCGATCCCCGCACCAGGCATCACGGCGAACGCCGCGACGTTCGCCAACAACATGACCACGACGTATAACGTCTTTGCGGCCGCCCGGCATGCGGGCATCACCAACATCGTGTGGGCGTCGAGCGAGACGCTGCTGGGTGTGCCGTTTACGACCCCGCCGCCCTACCTTCCGGTCGACGAGGAGTACCCGGTGCGACCGGAGTCGACCTACTCGCTGGTGAAGCATCTTGAAGAACAGATGGCGATTCAGTTGTGCAGGTGGGATCCCGCGTTGAAGATGATCGGGTTGCGGTTTTCCAATGTCATGGCACCCGCGGACTACGCCGAGTTCCCTGGATATGACGCCGACGCGAGCCGGCGGTCGTGGAACTTGTGGGCGTACATCGATGCGCGCGACGGTGCGCAGGCGATCCGCAAGGCATTGCAGCATCAAGCGACGGGCTGCGACGTCTTCGTGATCGGCAACTCCGACACGGTCATGTCGCGCTCCACTGGCGAGTTGGCTGCCGAGGTATTTCCGGGTGTGCCGGTCCGCGCTGGCCTGGGTGAGCACGACACGTTGGTGTCGATCGACAAGGCGCGGCGGGTGCTTGGTTACGAGCCAGCATTCAGCTGGCGCGAGGAGGTCTCCCGCTCTGGAGCCGCGCCCAAATGAGGTGATGGCATGCTTGGTCCCGTGCCCGGGGCCGGTTCATCGATGAGCACGGCAGGCGGACGACGCGTCGAGGCCGAGCCGGGCGAGTTCGAGCCCGCCGGATCGCTGGTCGTCATCGTCGATCCGTCGACTCCAGGCGACGTCCCAGATGTCGCCGAAACCGGCCGGTTGACCCGCAGTATCTGGTGGCTCGGTAAGCATGCTGTGTTGCTCACTGCGGTGCTGTGCGCGGTGGTCGCAGCCGTCGGATTTCGCGGTGGTGACTATCCAGCCCAGGACTACCGCGCCTTCATGTTCGGCGCGCACGGCTTCCTGATCTGGGACGTCAACTGGTACGGCGGCCACGCGTTGCTCGGCTACAGCGTGCTGTTTCCCGCGGTCGGCTGGATGTTGGGCACAGTTCCGGCAACTGCGCTGGCCTGCATCATCTCGACCGCACTGTTCGGGCGACTCGTGGGGCGCGCCGACAACTGGCCGGCCGCGGTATCACGATTGTGGTTCGCCGTCTTCGTCGTCGGCGATCTCATTGTCGGCCGAGCGCCGTTCGCGTGCTCGGTCACCGCAGCCCTCGTGGCGGTTCTCGCGGTCCGTGCGCGTCGGCCGTGGATGGGCGCCGCGGCGGCCGTCATCGCGTCGCTTTTCAGCCCGCTGGGCGCCGCATTCCTGTTGCTGGCGGCCGCCGCGTGGTTGCCGAGCTTGGGCTGGCGGCGGGCGGTTCCGTTCGCGGGAGCGTTCGTCGGACTCTCGGTGACTCTCGTCGCTGGCGACGGCGGTGTATTCCCGTTTCCCTGGACCGCGTTCGCCGGGCAGCTGACGATCGTGGCCGCTGGGCTGATCGTTGCGCCAGCCCACGAGCGCGTGGTGCGACGCATGTTGTGGTTGTACGGCGCGTGTTGCGTGCTGTTCTTCTTCATACCGAACCCCATCGGCGGCAACATGGCGCGCTTCGCCGGCATCATGATCGGGCCGGTTGCAGCGTTGGTGTTGTTGCGCGCTCATCGCCCGCGCGCTCTGCTGCTCGTCGCCGTGCCTTTGCTCGTCTTTCAACTGCTGCCGATCGTCTCGGCAGTCGCGTCCGCCGCGGGCGACCCGTCGACCAAACCGCGCTATTACATCGGGATGCTGGACTTTCTCGATGGGCACCAACACCCGCTCGGACGCGTCGAGATTCCTTTCACCCGCGACCACTGGGAGGCGAAGTATGTTGCCGAGCAGGTGCCCTTGGCGCGCGGGTGGGACAGGCAAATCGATCTGTCACGCAACGCCGTCCTGTATGCGCCCCTGACAGCCGCGTCGTATCAGGTGTGGTTGCATCAGAACGCGGTGCGCTACGTGGCGTTGCCCGATGCCCCGCTCGATCAGGGCGGTCAGGCGGAGAAAGCGCTGCTGCGGCACCCGCCGTCATGGTTAAAGCTCGTCTACACCGACCATCAGTGGCGCATCTGGCAAGTCGTGGGCGCCACCCCGTTGGCGAGTGGCGTCGCCACGATGGCGGCGTTGGCGGTGAACAGCTTCACCCTGACGTCGTCAGGCCCCGGTGTCACCTTCGTGCGCTTGCGTTACTCGCCGTACTGGCACGTCGAGACCGCTGGCACGGCCTGCGTCGCGCCAGCGGGCGGCGGCTGGACCACGGTCGTCACGAGTGGGAGCGGCGAGGTCAAGATCAGTGTGCGGGTGCGGCCGGGCGACAGCGGCTGCACCGACGAGCAACTCGCGCGTTTCGGGCTCGCGGACACCGGCGCGCCGGAGCCGTCTTCCTAGCACGCGTTACTCACATGGCGGCCGCGACCGCGGCCCACGATTGCGGTCTGGCCCCGAGCCCGTGCCCGGTCTCAGGGTTCCAGTACTCCGCGAAGCCGGATTGAACGCACGATCGCTTGGTCGAGTCGGCGAGTGCGTTGGCCTGTCCCTCATCGCCGCATCGGCGAGCCGCGAGCGTCGCGAGAAAGTTCAACTGCGGCCACGCTGGCCCGCGCCAATATTGCGTCGGGCTGTAGGCCGGATCGCTCGTCAGAACAAACCGTGGACCGAACGGTGCCGCGAAACGATCGCTGTCGCCGAGCTGCGCCAACGCAGCCGCCGACTTCGCTCGGTCGGCCGAGCACAGCGCAGGCAACGCAGCATCGAGGGTGGGGATCCGAACGCTATCGCCGCCGCCGGTGAACGCCACATCGGACCACAGCAACGTGTCGTCGTCCCATGCGATGTCGTCGAGGGCGTCGGCGAGCGCGCGCCCGCGCGCGATCAGGGGCGCTGAGCCGATGAGTTCGCCGAGCGTGATGGAGGCATCCGCGGCGATGGCGTTGAACGAGGCCGGCGCGACAACGAAGTCGGGGTTGTCGACAGCCTGGCCTTCCGCGCCGAACACGGTGCGCTTGAGTAGCGCCCGGTCAAATCTCGTCCAGGCCCGTCGATTCCACTTCGTCGAACCGACCCAGCTGTCCCACCGCGGCGAATCGTCGGTGCCAGCCTCCCACGGATGAACGATCACCAGCAATCCGTCGCGCAGCCGGTCGCGCCACAACGAGTCGAGCGCGCGTTCAGCACCTTCGAGCACCTGCGCGGACGGCGCGAAGCCGGCTGCCGCCGCGGCTTTCAGTGCGCGGGCGTAGACCGGTGGCTGGGTGAACGACGACACCGTTGGCAGCGGCCCGCGGGCGTATGTTCGACGGCCGTAACGCATGTGCGGCAGGAAGCCGTCGGGGCGTTGTCCCCCGAAGATCGCGTCGAGCTCACGGATACCTCTTGCGTCACCGAGGGCGAACCAGGCGATGGCGTGGAAGCAGGAATCCCACAGCCACAGATGTGGGTAGCTGCGCGGGTTAGGTCGGCAGTATCCGGCGGCATCGACCCATGCCCGGTCGAGCACCTCGGCGGCACGCACGCGGACGATGACGTCGAGCGCGTCCGTGCTCAGATCTGCCGCATCCACGTCGCGCAATCTAGTGCCGATGGCAGACTGCCGACCATGACAGCGCCCACCGATGACCGCACCGAACCTCCGACGACGGGCGATGAACGCGCCACGCTGATCGGCTTCCTCGAGTTCCAACGGCAGACGCTGGTCTGGAAGTGCGCAGGCCTGAGCCTCGAACAGTTGCGCACCCGCGGCGTCCCGCCGTCAATGATGTCGCTGCTGGGCATCGTCTTGCACCTTGCCGATGTCGAACGGAGCTGGTTTCAACGTAGGGTCGCCACGATCGACGTCGCGCCAATGTTTTGGTCCGATGCCGATCCCGACGGGGACTTCGAGGCAGCCGATCGGCTCGATGCCGACGAGGGGTTCGCGATCTGGCATCGCGAATGCGACCGGTCGCGCGAGATTCTCGATGGCGTGGGCTCCCTTGACGACATGTTCCACAGTCGAGAGGGTGTCCTCTCGGTGCGCTGGTTGCTGTCGCACATGATCGAGGAATACGCGCGCCACAATGGGCATGCCGATCTGCTGCGCGAACGGCTCGATGGCGCGACGGGGGAGTAGCGCTACGCCGCGTCCCGCAAGGCGGCGGTGGCACTGGTGAGATCGGCGTCGAGTGTCTGCTTTGGCAACGTGGCGACGTCACCGTTGCGCGCGACACTATCGAGGTAGGCGGTCCACGAGTCGAGATAGGCGAGCTCGGCCTTCTTGGCTTTGCGTAGTGCTGGGTGCCACGGCAGCACCGTCGTCGACGCTACTTTTGCGCGAGTCGCGCGCACGTCCTTGGCACCTCGGCCCGCCGATTGCGCGATGAGCTGCTCTAGGCCGGCGCGGACGCTCGCCGGCGCCGATGTGAGCAACGGCATCGTGTACTGACGCGTCGATAGCACCTGTGCGTCGGCGTGCGCCGCCGTCGTCTGCGCGTCTGTCGTCGCGGCTGCCAGCTGAGTGAACTCGCGATGACGTAGGGTGCGATCGCCGGCCATTGCGGTGAAAACAACCAGCACGATCCCGCCGATAACGAGCGCTACCAGTTGTGGCAGCCGACTGCGGTTTTCCGGTGGCCCCGTGGTCAGGACGTCGATGTCACCGGGCGGCTCATCGGCGTCCATGTCAGGGCGCGGTCGCCAGTGCACTGGCGACTTCACCGAAGACTTGCGCCGTCACCGACGACGTACCGCCGAACAGCCAGGCCGCTGCGGCACTTTCCTTCGCGGTGGCGAGGTAGGTCGAGAGGCTGGCCGGCAACGGTCCGACGGTTGGCACGAGAAGGACCGGCCCATGGTTCATGGCCGTCACGCTGCCACCTGAAAGCGCATCGGGGAAGGTGATGCCGCTGGCAAATCCGATCGACTGTGGTGCCGTGAAGAACGCTTGCGCCACGAGCACAGAGGTGGCGAATCGGTCGCTGCCCACATAAGGCGTGGCCCCATGGTCGGCAGCTGCGGCAGGGCCGCCGATGGCGTAGCGGGTCGCACCCGGGTGCGCGGCCAGGTACGCCGCGGTAGCGCTGGACTGCGAGGGGCCGGCAGTCAACAGGATCGCACCGCCGGACGCGGCGGCGGCAGCACCGGCCGACAGCGCATCGGCGAAGGTCGTGCCGTCGGCTTCGAACGCGATGGTCGGATTGCCGAGCTGCCCAGCGACCTGTACCGCGGTGGCGAACCGGTCGGTGCCCGATACGCGCACAACCGGGTGTCCGAGCGCCGTCACTGCACTGGCGACGGCCGGCGACAGCGCCGACGTGCCGCCGAGCAGGTAGACGGTGCCGCCAGGAGCGAGCACGCGCAGGATTTCGGCGCGGGTCGCTGTCGAGAGAGCTCCGCTTCCGGTCAACAGCAACGGGCCGTGCTTGCCGACGGCGAGTGGCGTGCCGGCGAGCGCGTCAGCGAAGCCGTCGGAGCGCGCCAGGACCACTGCTTGCGCGGTGTTTGCCGCGGGGAACGCGGTTTGCGATGCGGCAACGCTGGTGCCAACACGGTCGGCGCCCGAGACGCGCAGCAAGACGAGTTGGCTTGGAACGGCAGCGCCGCCACCGCTACCGCCCGAACTGCCTCCGCCGCCCGCACCGCTGCCACCGCCACCGACCGTGACCGTGGGCGAGCTGGCCAGACTGGTCAGTCCACCGCCGGCGGTACCACGTTGCTGGCCGCTGAAGGTTGACGTCGTCGCCGAAGCGGGCGGCACAGCCGCCGCAACCGGATGTGAGCCGGCCGTGTTTCCGTACGTGATCGCGAGCATGCCACCGATGGCGATCGTGACCGGGTCGACAAGGATCGTCGTGCCGCCGCTGATCGCGACGGTGCCTGCGCTTGTCGTGACGAAGCCGGCCGCGGAGTTCGACCCGATCTGCGGTGCCGTCCAGCCGCTCGGAACGGTGATCGCGACTGCGCCGGCTACTAGTCCGGCGCCCGCGGGTGGGGTGTAGGTGAACGTCAACGTCGTCGGCGTCGTCACGGCGACACCCGACGGTGATACCGCCACCGTGCCCGAGCCGTCGGGCGCGGTGCCTACCAGGACTTGAGGCGACGACGACAGGGCGGTCAGCGTGCCGGCGGCGGTCGCCCGTTGGGACGCGCTGAACACGGATGTCCTCGCGCTGCTCGGTGCCAACGCGCCCGGGGCACCGCCAGACGTGTCGCCGTAGGTGATCACGACGGTCCCGCCGGCGACCGTTGTCACGCCCTTGACGTCGATGACGCCTCCGGTGATGACGACGGTGCCGGCCGATGACGTCGCGTAACCGGCCGTGCTCGTGGAAGTCGATGGCGCCGACCATCCCGTCGGAATGGCGAGGGTCATTTCGCCGTTCGTCATTCCCTGGCCGGCCGGCACGGTGTAGGTGAACTGCGGCGTTGTCCTTGTCCCAGCACCGACAGTGGCGTGGTTGACGGTCATTGTGCCCGAGCCGTCGGCAGCAGTTGGGGGACACAAGTCGGTACGCAGTGCCGCACCGACGGGACTGCCGAGCCCGGTGGCCATGTCGTATCCGGTGGCCGCGGCATAGGTGCCGCTGTTTGCGCCAGCACCGTCGTTGTTGCCCGACGTGATGTCGTGGAAGTCGGACGTCCCAGCCGCGCGCAACTGGTAGAGGGCGGGATTGATGAAACCAAGTTTGTTGCCGCCACCGCAGGACGCGTCGATCAACGCGATGAGCGCGGCCCACGTTGGTGCTGCCGCACTCGTGCCGCCGTAGACGTTCCAGTGGCCGTTCACAAAGATGGGATAGCCGTGGTTGGGTCTCGATGATGCGCTGACGTCGGGAACCTCACGACACAGCGCTCCAGCAGGCGCGCCACAGGGCGCAGCACTGCTGCCGGTGATCGTGCCTAGCGCCGTTTGCCACGACGGCATCTGCCAATTCGACGACACCCCGCCACCGCCGGCGCTCACCTGCGTGCCGCTATTGACGATGCCGTCGTTCCAGGTGACCTCAGGCCCGCCCGCCGTCGCCAGATCGGTGCCGCCGGCGCCGGTGACAAAAGGTTGGCTGGCTGGGTCATCGACTGCTAACGCCGTCGATGTGGTGCCCGGACTGTTGTCGCAGTCGGCCGAGCCTGCATCACCCGAGGCGGCGAATACGGTCTGGCCCTGCGCCGCCATGCGCTCGAAGACAGCGTTTTCGCTGTCGATGAACGACGAGCTTGCACTGGCTTCGCATTGACCCCAGCTCGTGCTCACGACCTGCGCGAGGCTGGAATCATTGGCGATTGCGTTGAACACATCGAACACGTTGATGTCGGTCGCCACGTTCGCGTTCGGCCCCTGGTACACGCGCACGGCGGCGTCGGGCGCAAGCCCGATGACATCTTCGATGTCGAGCGCGGCTTCGCCCGACTGCGCACCGCTTGGGCCGCCGTCGATGTTGGTGGTGGTCACCGTGGTCGTCGTGCCGTAGCAGGTCTTGTAAGTCGCGATATCGCTTGGTGTGAACGGCTCGAGCTCGACGAGGGCGACCGTGATACCAGCGCCCCGGGTGCCCGCAGCGTAGGAAGCAGTCAGCCCGTAGTACGACGCGAGCTGACCCGCGGTGTAACCGCCCGCACTGGCGACCGCGACGCACGCCGTGGGTCCGGTGAGATTTGCGCTGATTGCCGGCGATGGCGCGGCCGCGTGCAGCGTTGGCACCGGGTGACTGAACTGGGCGAGATCGTCGAGGCCGACGACCCCCTGCACGGCATTCACGACGCTGTTCGGCAACTGCGGCGCAGCCACGTTGGCGCGCGCGACCCGGCCGGAAGCCAACTGGTAGCGGCGGAACGACGTCTTGAATGCACCGCCCACTGTCGACACCGATCCGGAGACCGGCAGCACCGAGCCGGTCGGCGTGCCGACGGTGAGACCGAGTGCCTGCAGCGTGGCGGACACCGCCGCCATAGTTGATGCGGTCGGGCCGAACTGCGAAGCGAACTCCGCCGGTGTCAGGAACTGGTGGTAGTCGGCTGATCCTGGGGTTGACACGGAGGCAACGAACGCATCGAGTGCGCCCTGGTTGCGCGGTCGCAAGACGACATCGAACCCCACCCGCTCGTTCGCTGGAGCGGCGCCGGTGGCGTGGGCGCCGATGGGCACTATCGGAGCCACGCCGACCGTGCTAGAGCCAGGCCCTGGTGCGCCGCCGGTCGACGCAGTGGCGGTAACCGCAAGACTGAGAACGATGCCGGCGGCCGCGCTGAGCGCAACAGTTGAGCGGTAGAGCTGGCGCACAGATCTCCCTGGTTGGGTCGCTGTGACGCTCGAACTCGCCACCCTCACCGGCAACGATAGAGCGGACAGGTGATCATTGGAGCGGTATCCGCCCGTTTCGCCCCATCGGGTGACCGGGGCAGCGCGGAGGGCGCATGGCTGACCCAGGCGACCTGCCCAGTGCCGCCGGGGAACCGGCTGGCGGGTGGCGCCGGGTGCAGGCCGATGTGCTTCGGTTCAACCCGTCGGGTGTGCGCTGGCGGCCCGGATTGCGGATGGCCATCGGCACCGCGATCCCCCTGGCGATCGGGTACGCGGCGGGGTCGTGGGCGGCCGGCGCAGCCGCCGCAGGTGGTGCGCTATCGGTCGGGATTCCTTCGGTGATGGCGACACCGCGGCCGCGTATCGCCGTCCTCACCTCGACCGCCGCCGCGATGGCGTTCGGCACGTTCGTCGGGTCGTCGACCAGCGGATACGTCGGCCTGCACGTGGTGGCGGTGGCGGCCTTCACCTTCGGGTGCGGATTGCTTGTCGCCGTCGAACCGGTCGCGACCGTCGTCGGCCTCAACGCCGTTGTCGGTCTCGTCGTCTACGGACGTTTCCCCGCGACGCCGCAGACGGCGCTTCAGAGCGCGGGTCTGGTCGCAGCCGGAGGCTTGTTCCAGGTCGTGCTCGCGGTCGTCGTGCGCGGCCGACCTCCAGTAGGCCGGGTGCTTACGGGCTTGTCCCTCGCCTATGCGGAACTCGCGTCCTATGCGGCCGAACTCGATCTTGAGCGCTCCGGGTTGCCGATCGCCGCCGCGATCGATGCCGCGGTGGTTGACCGGGAGTTTGCCCTCACGGGTACGACCGGAGCAGCTGCCGAGGCATGCACGAGTCTTGCCGACGAGGCGCGGCGCATCAGGCTCGAACTCCTGAGTCTGGCCAGCGCCCGCACGACCGCGAGCCAAGCCATCGAGCCGGACGCCGCGTTGCTGGCGAGTTTTGACCAGCTTGCGGTCTGCACTGAAGCCTTCCTCCGCGTGGTCGTTACCGCCTTTGCGCAGGCGGTCGTCCCCGCGGATTTAGCAAGCCGGTAGGCGGCGACCGACCAGGCCATCGAGGCGCTGCACACCGCGGCACCGGCCGCGGATTCGCGGCTGGCAGCAGCGCGCGCGGGTACCGCCGGTTCGGCACTCGCCGGACAGCTCCGCGCGGTTGCCAGCCTCGTGCCGGACGCGGTCGAAGGGAACCAGGCCGGCGAAGCGTCTGCGATGCGGGCAGCGGGCCGGGTGTCGCGACGAGGAGCCCACGGCGCCGGGGCAATCGTCGAACGGATGGGGGCCAACCTCACCTGGCGGTCCGACGCATTGCAGCACGCGGTGCGCCTGGCCGCTGTGGTGAGTGCAGCAGCGGTGATCGCGCATGTGGTCGGGATCGGCCGCGGCTACTGGGTGGCCCTGACGGCCGTGCTGGTCTTGCGTCCGGAGTTCTCGGTGACGTTCACGCGCGGGTTCGGGCGGGCGATTGGGACGTTCGTCGGGGTGGGCATCGCCACCACGATCGCCCTTGTCGCCCATCCGCACGGCTGGGCGCTCGTGGTTTTGGTGGGCCTGTTCGGCGGACTTGCCGGAACGCTCTTCAGCGCCAGCTATGCAGCCTTCAGTGTCGCGGTCACCGGTGCGGTGATTTTCCTGCTCGCCGGGATCGACCCCAACACGGCCGCAGCTGCGCGCGACCGCCTGGTGTCCACGGTGCTCGGCGCGGGTCTTGCCCTCGGCGCGTATGCCGTATGGCCGACATGGGGACGACGCCGAGTCGGCGATGCCGTCGCCGACCTGGCCGATACGACGCGCCGCTACGTCGGGCTGGTTCTTCGATTTCCGATCGACGCGGCGGCCGATCCGACCGGCGCAGCCGGGGCTGGCCGCGCCGTCCGATTGGCACGAACCAATGCCGAAGCGGCGATCGAGCGATCGCTTGGGGACCCGACCTCGCGGCGGATCGACCACCCGTTGACCGGTGAACTTCTGGCGACCTTTCGCCGGCTTGCCATTGCGGCGCACACGCTGCGACTGTCGCCGGTCGCGGTGCCCGACGGCGTCCCCTCGGTGCTGACCGAGTTGGCGGCGGGGATCGATGCCGAACTTGGCGCGGCTGCGGCCCGGTTGCGGTTCGGCCGGGTCACGATCGTGCGGCAGCCGCTGCGGGCCTTGCACCACGAGCTCGTCGAGGCCGGATCGCGCGATCCTGTCGGTGTCACGACGCTGCTGCTAGCCGAGACCGACGAGATTGTCGACGCCACGAATTCGCTGGCCGATTTGCTGGAGCGGTCGTCCGACGCGCTCCTCACCTTCGGCTGAGTACTCAACCAAGAACACGGTCTCGAGACGCAACCTTTTTCGACCGGCGCGCGTCGTCTTGGCATGCTGCGCGCGGCCGACTGGATCGGGCTTCGAACTCGATCGGGCAACGGTTGCGGCGCGCCGGTCAAGAACGCCGGGGGAACACCCGATGCAGTGACACAATCGCGGACGGCTTGGCGCTCGACGACACGGTGGCAGGGGTTGTCTTGAAGACTGCGGACGGCATCGCGGTCACACGGAGCACCGGGCAGCAGTCCGTGATCCCGCGCGGTGAGCCGGCCGGCCATCACCATTTCCCCGGGCTTGACGGCTTGCGCGCGATCGCGATCATCGGCGTGCTGCTCTTCCACGCGGACGTGCCGTCCGCGGCCGGCGGATTCCTCGGCGTGGATCTGTTCTTCGTCATCTCGGGCTTCCTCATCACCTCGATCCTGCTGAGCGAGGCGCGCCGCGAGGGCCGCATCACCCTCGGGCGGTTCTACCTCCGCCGCGCGCGTCGGCTGCTACCGGCCTTGATCGCGATGCTGGCGGCGGCAGTCGGTTTCATGGCGGTGCTCTTCCGTGGCGACCTGACCCAGGCTCGCGGCGACGTGGTCGCGGCTCTGGGTTATGTCTCGAACTGGTGGTTCGTTTTGCACCACCGCTCATACCTTGTCGCGGTCGGTCGCCCGTCGCCGTTCCAACATCTGTGGTCGCTCGCGGTCGAAGAGCAGTTCTACCTGATCTGGCCGATCGTGTTGATCGGCTTGCTCGCGATGCGTGCGCGCCTGCGGTGGATCGCGGCGGTGGCGATTGCTGGCGCGCTCGGCTCAGCATTCTGGATGCGGGCGCTGGCGGTGAAGGGCAACGTGCCGTTCGACACCGACTCCTCGCGGCTCTATTTCGGCACCGACACGCATGCCAGCTCACTGTTGCTCGGCGCCGCAGCCGCCGCGATCGTGGCCGGGCTCGCGAACCGGTCTCGTCGGCCCGACAAGTCGGTGCCCGCTGCGATGCGGGTCGGGTTCGATGTGATCGGACTACTCGGCCTGGCGGCGTTGTGCTGGGCGATGCACGCGTGCGGCTACTACACACCGAGCCTCTACCGTGGCGGCTTCCTCGCGTTCGGTGCGGTTGCAGTCGTCGTGGTCACGACGGCATCGGCGCAGGGCAGTCGGCTCGGCCAGCTGCTCGACGTGGCACCGATGCGCTGGATCGGCACCAGGTCATACGGGCTCTACCTCTGGCACTGGCCGGTGTTCGTCTACACCAGGCCGGGGCTCGACTGGCCGCTGACGGGCACCGCTGCCCTCGTCGTCCGGCTTGCCATCACTGTCGTGCTGGCCGAGCTGAGCTACCGGCTCGTCGAGGTTCCGATGCGGCGGGGTCGTGCACAGACGGCGCGTCGACCGCGACCGGCTTTTGTCAGATTGCGGTCGGCGGCACCGGTGCTTGGCGCGGTGCTCGGCGTCCTTGCAGTGGTCGGCACCACGACATTCGTGTCAACCCGCGTGGCCCGTACCCCTGCGCGTGTGCAACACACCGTGGCCGCGCCGGTCGGTTCGGTGGCGCCGATGATCCCGGCGGTCGCGTCGCCGCCTGCTGTTTCGCAGCCAGCGAGTTCGACGCCGACTATTCTGCGGCCGACCGCGTCGGCGCCATCTGCAGCAGTGGTCAACGTCACGCATGTGACGCCCGCCTCGCGCGCCACCCATTCCCCGCCCGCGGTTTCGACCCGGCCGCCGCCGATCCCGAGGGGAGCCAGCCCACCGACCGTCAGTGCCGTTGGCGACTCAGTCATGCTCGATGCGGCAAAGGCACTGCAGCTGGTGTGCCCCGGCACCGAGGTGTACGCGGTGGTCGGTTGGCAGGCGAAATCGGTGTTCGCCGAGATCGCGGCCTTGCGCGCAGCCGCGCACCTGGGCACCGACGTCGTCATCGAGACCGGCACCAACGGCATCGTCAGCTCCAAAGAACTCGATGCGGTGCTGACCGAGCTCGGTGATCGGCAGAAGGTCGTGGTCGTCAACAACCACATGGCCCGACCGTGGGAACCGCCGAACAACGCCATGTTCCCCGTGGTAGTGAAGGCACATCCCAATGCGGTGCTGGTCAACTGGGATATCGCGGCGAACACGCACCCGACCTGGCTCACCCCCGACGGGGTGCACCTGAAGATGGCCGGCCGGGCGCCCTACGCCGCGTTGATCAAGACCGCGCTCACCTGCTGACGGACTGATGCCACGCTTTCTGCACATCAGTTGAATGTTCAACTATTATGCAGTAGGGTTCGTCTATGGGAATCTTTCGGCTCAACCACGCGGTGCTCTACGTGCGCAACCTCGACGAGTCTGTGCAGTTTTATACGCAGGTGCTGGGTTTCCAGCTCATCCCGATGACACCTGAGGGCTTTCGCGGCGCGGCGTTTCTGCAAGCGCCCGGCTCGACTAACGACCACGATCTCGGCTTGTTCGAGATCGGTGCGGCAGCGGGACCTTCGGGTGCCGGCCGTACGACCGTCGGGCTCTACCACCTGGCGTGGGAGGTCGACACGCTCGCCGAACTCGAGAAGACGGCTGCGGCGTTGGCCGCCGCTGACGCCTTGGTCGGGAGTTCCGACCACGGCACCACCAAGAGCCTGTACGGCAAAGATCCGAACGGCCTCGAGTTCGAGATCGTCTGGCTGATCCCGGCCGACCGCCTCTCCGACGACGCGCTCGACGCCCGCAGCACCATCGGTCACCTCGATCTCAAGAAAGAGAAAGCGCGCTACGGCGCGAGCACCGAAGGCGGCATCGGGATCTCCCGGGTCAGTGCAAGCACCTGACCGCCCGGTACGAGCCCGAGTCGGTCGGGCACGATGGGCGCATGAGCGATCAACCGTTGCGGGTGGCCATCGTCGGTTACGGACTCGCCGGTTCGGTGTTCCACGCCCCGCTCGTCGCGGCGACCGCGGGCATGACGGTCTCGGCCGTCGTGACGAGCAACGCGGAACGCGCCTCGCAGGCGCGGCTCGCGTACGACGGCGTCCGGGTATTCGACAGTGTCGACGAGGTGTGGCCCCGGGCCGACGAGATCGACTTGGTTGTGATCGCCACCCCGAACCGCCTGCACGCACCGATCGCGCACGCCGCGATCGCGGCCGGCGTTCCGGTCGTCGTCGACAAGCCGTTTGCGGTCACGGTGGGGGAGGCCCAGTCGGTGGTCGATGCGGCGGCCGCCCACGGCGTCCCGCTCAGTGTTTTTCAAAACCGTCGATGGGACGGCGATTTCCTGACCCTGCAGCGATTGCTCGGTGAAGGCGCGCTCGGTGACATCACCCGTTTCGAGTCGAGGTTCGAGCGATGGCGCCCGGTGATCAAGGACGGTTGGCGCGAAAGTGGTGACGAGGCGGACGCCGGCGGGTTGCTGTTGGGAGCGGCGGACAAGGCGATCGGTCTGGTTGGTCGCTTGGCCGACTGTTTTCGCGACGCGCGGGACGGCCGATATATCGAACACACCGTGGCCACGCTGGTCGGCCAGCGCGTGTTCGGCATCGCGCTGGGATATGAGGACCTCAACGACCACGACGACCTGCGCCATGATCCGGTGATGTCGGTTCTGGCCGGCAAGCTCGAAGCCTGGCGCCCGGACTGCGCGCCGGTGGCCGGCAAATCCACGCTGAACCGGCTCGAACTGTCGCGCGACACGCCGACGAAATATCGCAAGATCGCGCACGAGGCGACCGCGATCGAGGGCTTGTTCGTCGACCTGTTTGTCGAGGCGCATGCAAAAGCGCCCAAGCAGATCACCCTCGACCTCGACGCGACCGACGACCCCCTGCACGGCGATCAGGAGGGTCGGTTTTTCCACGCCTACTACGATTGCTACTGCTATCTGCCACTTTATGTGTTCTGCGGCCGACATTTGCTGGCGGCCAAGCTCAGACCGTCAAACATCGACGGGAGCGCGGGCGCGAAGGAGGAGATCGCGCGGATCGTCGCGCAAATTCGGACGCGTTGGCCGCGCGTGCGCATTCTGCTTCGCGGCGACTCCGGCTTCTGCCGCGAGGAGCTGATGAGTTGGTGTGAGGTCAACCGCGTCGACTTCCTGTTCGGCTTGGCGCGCAATCCTCGGTTGGTCGGCGAAATCGGCCGCGAACTGACGCAGGCCGAGGCGGAAGCGCGGCGAACGGGCAAGTCCGCGCGCCGGTTCAAGGATTTCTCGTACTCGACGCTCGAGTCCTGGTCGCGGCGTCGACGCGTGGTCGGCAAGGCGGAATGGACCAACGGCGAAGCCAATCCGAGGTTCGTCGTCACCACGTTGAAGCCGATCGAGCAGGCGGCACGCGGACTCTATGAAGACGTCTATTGCGCGCGCGGCGACATGGAGAACCGTATCAAGGAATCGCAAGCCGACCTGTTCGCCGACCGCACCTCGACGGCGACCATGCTGGCCAATCAACTGCGCCTCTGGTTCTCCTCGTTTGCTTATGTTCTGGTCTGCGCCGTGCGCCGCATCGGTCTCGGCCATACCCAATTCGCCGACGCCACCGCCGGAACGATCCGGCTGAAGCTGTTCAAGATCGGCGCGCTGGTGAAAGTGAGCGCGCG
>Ga0209863_10000363_pt1 | contig 24665 bp, 8 predicted proteins | sample OrgsoiDNA2013046_FD_185796 | JGI IMG/M metagenome (GOLD analysis project Ga0209863, IMG submission 185796) | Permafrost soil microbial communities from the Arctic, to analyse light accelerated degradation of dissolved organic matter (DOM) -... | ecosystem: Environmental > Terrestrial > Soil >...
CCTCGCGGAACCAGATCGCCGAGACGTCGTAGAACCCCAGCGCGCGGAAGTCGAGCGAGCCGATCGAGAACAGCGGGAAATGATATTCCGCCTTGCCCCACAGCTGGGTGTCGCCACGAAATTGCTGGTTGAGGAAGCCGCGCAAGTTGGGCCCTCCGGCGGTGTTCTCGCCCCAGAACGGGAGGTTGTGGCCCGCGATCGCGCCCAGGCTGTAGATGAAGTTGTGGGCCCGGAAGAACTTGATGCCCTGCTCCCAACTGGCGCCGGCCCGCCAGTAGGTGAAGTCGCTGCCGAAACCGGGGCCCGCGTAGTCGAGCGCGCCCGAGAGCGCCTGGCCGGTCAGCACCGCGAACTCCCGCGCGCGAAAGTCAAAAGACAGACCGGCCCGTCCGACGCCGATGGTGCCGCGCTGGGTCGCCTGGGTCAGTTGGGCGCCGGTGATCGGATCGTCCGATCCCTCGATCCCATCGCTGCCGAAGTAGCCGAATTTTTCGAGGTGCCAGGCGACCTGGGTCTTGACCCGGCGAAACCAGGCGATGCCGAAGGCCGGCTCGAACCCGTAGGAGAAGAGGCGCGTCTCGCGAATCTCGATCGGCTTCGCCAGCGTGCCCCCGCCGCCGTAGCTGTCGTACTCGGGGATCACCTGCCGCTGCACCAGGCCCTGGAGCTGCCAGTACATCCAGGTCCCGAACAGCGACGGATCGCGGTAGGCGACCGTGGCGCCCGAGTCGATGGTGGCCAAACGGGCGCCCAAGACCAGCTGTTTGCCCCGCCCGAACAGGTTGCCGTGGACGAAGATGCCGCCGATCGCCTTGTTGTTCGACGACCACGACGCGGTGGGGAGCGGTGCCCAGGGGAACTTGTCCTTCACCGAGATGTTGATCCGCACCCCGGCGCCGTTCGGCTCCCACCAGACGTTGACGTCGGCGAAGAGCCCGGTCGTGCTGAGCCGCTCGCGCACGACGTCGAGCGTATCGGCCTCCAGCGTGTCGCCGATGGTGACACCGGCGATCGACCGCACCGTCGATTCCTCCGTGCGCTGGTTGTCGAGCACCCGGACGTCCGTGACCTCCTCACCCACGGCGAGGGCCGAGCGGGGCGAGAGCACGAGGCTCACGCCGATCAGGGCCGCCAGGGAAGCGACCCGCGAAGCGAAGCGAGGCGAAGCCATGCTCAAAGGATATCGGTGCGGGTGTGATTCGTAAACCCGCAAGCGTGGTTGAGGTGACCCGCGCTACACATACATGTGTTCCTTGCGTGCGGCCTCTTGGCGCTCCTTCGCCATGAGCTCCGCAGGCAAATGCGGCTCCCGCGCGGGGGCAATCCTTGCTAACGTTCGGCGCCCATGGCGCCCCCAGCGCACGCCCGCCGCTTCCGGCACGTTCGCCACATTCGGATCGACCGCTATCATCGCTTTGTCACCGCGCATCCGACGCGAATCCTGATCGGGGCGCTCGTGGTCTTCATCGTGGCCGCGGCCCTGGCTTCGCGGCTGAGACTCAAGACCGCGTTCGTGGAGCTTCTTCCCAGCAACGATCCGGGCGTGGTGGCGCTCTCGCGCACGCAAAAACGGATGGGCGACCTGTCGCTCCTGCTGATCGGCGTCCGCTCGCCCGACCACGAGGCGAACCTCCGCTACGCCGAGGCGCTGACGCAGAAGCTGCGCGCGCTGCCGCCGACGGTCGTGAACCTGGCGACCTACAACGTTCGCGACCTCCGGGAGTTTTACCAGCAGAACAAGTGGCTGTTCGTATCGGAAGACGACCTCGAATCGATTCGCGATCGCCTGCGCAACGAGATCAGCAAGCGCAAGAACCCACTCTTCGTGACGCTCGACGAGGAGGAGCCGATCGACCAGATGCAGAAGCGCCTCGAGCGCCACGACGGGCTCGACGAGCGCTTCCCGGGCGGCGTCTTCACCAGCAACGGCGGCGAGTACGTCTGGATCGCCGCGCTGCCGCCCGGGGGTCTCTTCGTCGAGCACGCGGGTGAGGCGCTGTTCGACGCCGCCCACCGGCTGATCGACGAGGACCCTCCCTCCCGCTACCACCCCGCGATGCGCGCCGACGTGGCGGGGCCGATCGCGACCGCCATCGCCAGCCGCCAGGCGGTCGAGCGCGACATCTTCTGGGTCACCGTCATCTGCGTGAGCCTGGTGGTGCTCTCGATCGGCCTCTATTTCCGCCGCCTGCGCGCGCTCCCGCTCACCGGCATTCCGGCCGCCATCGGCGCGATCATGGCCTTCGCGGTGGCGGACCTGGCGTTCGGCTATCTCAACTCGTCGACCGCGTTTCTGGGATCGATCATCATCGGCAACGGGATCAACTACGCGATCGTGCTCATGTCGCGCTACGAGGAGCATCGGGCGCGCGGCGAGGAGCCCAACCAGGCGCTGGGGAGCGCGCTCGGCGGCGTCTGGCGCGGGACCCTGGTGGCCGCGATCTCGGCTTCGGCCGCCTATGCGTCGCTGATGGTGACCAGCTTCCGCGGCTTCTATCAATTCGGGGTGATGGGCGCGGTCGGATCTCTCTTCTGCTGGCTCTCCACCTTCACGGTGCTGCCCGCCATGCTGGTGCTCCTCGATCGCCGCGCAGCGGCCGGTCCGGCGCGCGCGCTGCGGTCGCCCATCGAGTTTGGCCCGCTCGCGCATTTCGTGGCGCGGCGGAGCGGCCTGGTCACCGCCGCCTTCACGCTGTTCGCGATCGCCGGCGCCTTCGGCCTTCGTCATTTTCTGAAGGACCCCTTCGAGTACGACTTCGGCAAGCTGAACGCGAAGCTCAACACCAGCGAGGAAGCGAAACACTTCAATCGGAGCATCGACCACCTGTTCGGCCGCTGGCCGTCGCCGACCATCGTGCTGGCCGATACCCTCGACGAGGTGAAGCCGATCCAGGAGACGATCCGCCGCCAGGACCACGAATTCCCCGGACCCGACGTGATAGGCCAGGTGGTGACGGTCTACGATCTGCTTCCGGGTCTGCCCGAGGTCCAGCGGCGCAAGCTCGAGCTCATCAAGCAGATTCGAAAGCTGACGCACGATCCGGCGCTGACAATCTTGAACGACAAGGAGCGCGCCGACATCGCCAAGGTGGATCCGCCCGACGGGCTGCGCGAGCTCGTTCCCCTGGATCTGCCGGCGTTCGCGCGTCGGCCGTTCACGGAGGGAAACGGCACCGTCGGGCGGGTGGTGCTGGTCTATCCGCCCGAGACCGGCATCTCGGTCTGGAGCGGGCGCGATCTCTTGAAGATCGCCGCGGTTCTGCAGTACCTCCACCTGCCGAACGGCAAGGTGATCGCCACCTCGGGATCGGCGGTGGTGTTCGGCGCCATGATCCGTTCGGTCTTGCATGACGGCCCGATCGCGACCGCCGCCTCGCTGCTCGCGGTGCTCTTCATCATCGCGCTCACCATCCGGCCCCTTTCGGCGGCGGCGTTCGCGCTGGGGACGCTGATCCTGGGGGTCTTGCTGATGGTCGGCGGCGCCGGCTGGGCCAAGGTCCACGTGACCTTCCTGAACTTCATCGCGCTCCCCATCACCTTCGGCATCGGCGCCGAATATGCGCTCAACGTCATCACCCGCTACCGCGAGGAGCGCGACGTCGCACGCGCGGTGATCTCGACCGGAGCGGCGGTCGCGCTCTGCTCGTGGACCACCATCGTCGGCTACGGATCGCTTTTGGCGGCACGCAACCAGGCGCTGCAGGGATTTGGTCTGATGGCGATCTTCGGCGAGGTCTCTTGCCTGTCCGCCGCGATCGTGGCGCTGCCCGCCCTGCTCTTCTGGCTGCAGCGTCGGAGAAACGCGCCGGCCGCCGGCATCGAGGTCACCGGCCTCGACGCTGGGCCGCCTCTCGAAGTCGAACCACCGATCTGATCGGGACCCTCGAAGGGTCCCGCGCCTCCCGCGATGAGCTCCGACGCGCAAAGCGCGTCTATGCTCGACGCGATCTTGGTCTGAGATCGCGCAAGTGCGGGTCCTCAATGCCGCATGCGGAGGAGGCCGGCGGTCGAGGCGATCAGAAACAGGCCCATCGCGACCCACACGATGCCGAAGGTGAGGTGGCGCCGGCGGGCCTTGGCGCGCTCGGGTGTGTCGTCGAGGAGCTCGCGCTCGCCGTTGCGACGGCCGAGGGTCGCGGCGCGCACGGCGCCGGCTATCACCAGGACCGCCCCCATGACGTAGAAAAAGATCGGTGGGATGACGATGTTCATCTCAGCTGGCTACCTCGACGGCCTTGAGCTCGCGAATGACCGTAACCCGGATCTGTCCCGGGAACCGCATCTCCTGCGAGATCTTGCCGGCGATCTCGCTCGACAGCGTGACGGCGCCGAGATCGTCGACGCGGTCCTCTTGCACGTAGATCCGGACCTCCCGACCGCCCTGCACGGCGAACGCCTCGGCCACCCCGCGAAAGCCCCGCGTGATCCGTTCGAGGTCGTCGATGCGGGAGAGGTAGTTCTCGTCGGTCTGGCGGCGCGCCCCGGGCCGGCCACCCGACAGTGCGTCGCCGGCGGCCACCAGATAGGCATAGGCGCTCCCGAACGGCTCGTCGGTGTGGTGGGCCCCGATGGCGTTGGCGACCGTCTCCGCCTCGCCCAACCGGCGGGCATAGTCGGCGCCGATCACGGCGTGCGAGCCGTCGAGCTCGTGGGTGAGGGCCTTTCCGATGTCGTGCATCAGGGCGGCGCGGCGAGCGATCTTGGGATCGAGCCCGAGCTCGTCGGCCATCATCCCGCACAGGAACGCCGCCTCGATGGCGTGCTTCCACTGGTTCTGCGTGAAGCTGGTCCGATAGTTGAGCCGGCCGACCAGGTTCACGATCTCCGGGTGGGCCCGCGGAATCTCCAGGATCGAAAACGCGCGGCGGCCGAGCTCGACCAGCTCGGCGTCGAGCGCCGCCGCGATCTCCTGGGCCACGCGGGTGACGGCGGCCGGATCGCGCGCCGAGCCTGGTTGGCGAAGAAGGCGGGCGATGACCCGACGCGCGACCTCGCGCCCCACCCCGTCCAGGCCCTCCAGTCGCACCGTGTCGTGCTGGTCGGCGAGCGACAGCGTCACCCCCGCCACCGCTTCGATGGCGCGCAGGTTCTCCTGATCGCGGCCGATCAGCGCCGCGCCCGCCTCGCCCGGTGGGAGCGGCAGGGTCGAGTGGAGCCGCTCGGTCAGATAGTGGCCGAAGAAGCGCCCCATGGCGATCCCCATGATCCGCTTGGCGCCCTTGCCAGCGGCCACCAGGGCCCCCTCCTCGGCCGCGCGCTCGCCACGGGCGGCCGAGAGACGGGCCTCCTCGATCTCGCCCTGCCGGATGGCATCGATGGCGTCCGTCGACGACCGACCCGCGGCACGCTCCAGGGCCGCCCGCGCCGCCAAACCGCCAGCGGCGATTTCGCTTCGCAGGCGCGCCACCTCGGCGTCGGTCACCGCGATCCGAGCGCGGACGGCCGCCGCGCGCGCGGCCACCTCCACGCTGTGCGTGTCGGCGAGCCTCTGCTCGGCCTGCCGCTCGGCCAGGCGCCGGAGGCGCGCTTCCAGCTCTGCGCGGCGCGACTGGCCGGTGGCCTCGGCGACGGCCGAAAGCGCGCTCGCTTCTTCGCGACCGCCGATCTCCCCGGCACGCAGGATCTCGGCGCACTCGGCCGCGGCGGCCCGAGCCATCGCGGCCGTGACCTGCCGGACCCCGGCCAACATCGCCTCCGCGCGGTGGCGCGCCACGCGTCGACCCAGCCAGGCGCCCACCGCGGCGGCGGCGAGGGCGGAAGCACAGAGCGCAACGATCGAAGAATCCATCCTCCTAGGCTTGGCCGATCACCAATCCAAGGTGCTCGCGGACGGTGAAATACTCCTCGGATATCGACCACAAGATCAGATCGCGAACCTTGTCTTTGGGATCCGCGACACCGATCGAGACCGGCTCGGTCTGGACCAGTCGGATGGCGACCTCCAGGTCGTTGCAGATCAGGAAACCGGCGCGGGTGGCCGTCAAGTCGACGGCGTTCGCCCACTTGTGGATGTCGGCTTCGCCCTTGGCGGCGATGAAGTGCTGAACCACCGCCCCCAGCTGCTCCAGCATCTGCGGCGGCACCGACCGCTTGAGGAGATCCAGGTACTGCTGGACCGGCTGCTGGACGTCCGCCTTGACCTCGAACTTCGGTTGCGCCAGCCGCAGCGCCGCCAGGAAGACGATCTTGAGCTCGGCCACCGTCGGAACCACCGTGGGCCAGCGAACGAAGTGATCCGGCCGCATGAACGTCAACCGCTTGCCGATCACGTAGGCCAGATCCTTCTCGGGCCGTCCCTGGAGCAAGCTCGATCCGACCACGAACGACGGAATCAGTTGGGCTTTCTCCCGCGCGTTGGCCATGTCCAGCTCGCCCGGCGATTCCGGCCGCAGATAGAGCTCCGGCTGCGGCACGCCCAGCACCTGATTGACGTAGTTGAATACCTTGCTGAAGAGCAGCTGATCGGTGGCGACGTCGCGCCGGTCCTTGCGCTTGAGCCCCCAGTCCTTGTGCTCCTTGGCCCGCGCACCCGCCACCGCGTGGCTGACGGTGGCGAAGATGTGCGAGATGAAGCGATCTTCGTCGGGGTGATAGATGCTCTTCCAGAGATCCTCGGTGAGGCGCGCCTTGGCACGGACGAACCCCTTGGGGCGGTACTGCTCGAAGAACTGCTGCTCCTCGGGATCGGCCTTGCGCAAGAACGCCATCGCCGCGGCGACGCACCAGGCCCGGTCGTACTGCTGCATGGCCATGAAGAGGCCGCGCAGCGTCTTGAGGTAGACCGCCATCTGGCCGAAGTCCTGCGTGACCTTGATGAGGTGGCGGTATTCCTTGACGGCCTTGTCGTAGGACTCCGGTCCGGAGAGCTGGTAGAGCTCGGCGAGGATTTGGTGGCGCGGGGTCGCGTCCGGATCCAGTTGCACGCAAACCTCGAACGCCGCGGTCGCCGACTTGAAGTCCTTGAGGCGCGACCGGTAGATCTCGCCGAGGCCGTGCCAAAGGGCGACCTGCGTCGCCTTGCGCTCACCCTCCGGCTCCTGGCCGAGGCGCTTGATCATCTTCCGGAAGTTCCGCTCCTGGTTCTTCCAGTCCTTCTTGGCGGTCATCACCTTGTCGATGCGCTCGAAGGCCTTGAGATCGTCCGGATCCTCGTCGAGCGCCTGGTTGTAGAGCTCGACCGCCTCGTCGGTGGAATGCAGCTCGTAGTTGGCGATGTTGCCCGCCGCGACCAGGAAGCGGGCCTTGACTTTGCCGCTCTCCAGCTCCGCGAGCTTCATGAGGATCTCCATCGCCTTCTTCCACTGCTTGGTCTCGCTGAAGAGGTCCAGGAGGTTGTGCAGGAGCTGGCGATCGGTCGGCTTGAAATTGAGCGCCTCGAGATGCGCCGCGATCGCCTTCTGCGGGTTGGAGAGCTTGTCCTTGTAGATTTGGGCGATCTCTTCGGAGAGGTTGAACTTGTCGTCGAGGGGCGTGGCGGCCGAGGCCATCACGGCGCGCTTTTGCTTGATGACCGCCTCGAAATCGCCCGCCTCGGTGTAGAGGTCGACCAAGGCCTGCAAGGTCGCGCGGTGCCCGGGCTGGATCTCCAGCGCCTTCTCGAACATGTTGACCGCCTTGGTGCGCTCGTTGAGCTTGAGCTTGATGCGCCCCAGGCGGAAGAAGATGTCGACGATCTCGTCGTCCTTCTGCGTGTCGCGGTGGTGGACCAGGATGGTCTGGTAGATCCGGAAGGCATCATCCCAGTGCTCGAGGCGATAGAGCAGCCCCGCCCGGTCGACCAGCGTCGGCAGATAGGTCGAATCGAGGTCGTAGGACTGCTTGTAGTACTTGAGCGCCTTTTCGTTCTGGCCGAGACGATCGGCGGCCTTGGCGAGGTGGTGGTAAAGCTGCGTCAGCTCGCGGTTGGTCTTGCGGTCGCCCTTGCGCGCGAGCATCTCGAGGATGGGGACCAGGGGCGCCCATTCCTCGCGCTTGAAGTAGATCTGCGAGAGCGGCTCGGCCGCCTCGACATGCTCGGGATCGAGCTGCAGGACCCGCGCGAAGAGATCCGCGGACTGCGCCTCGTCGTTGAGCTTGTCCTGAAAGATCTTGCCGGCCTCGTGGAGCAGGCGGGTCTTCTCGAGCGGGTTGACGGTGGCCGCCTCGGCGCGAATCATGAGCTGCGCCGCCTTCTGCCAGTCGCCGCGCCGCTTGTAGATGCCCAGCAGCGACAACATCGACGGAACGTGCGCCGGATCCTGCGAGAGCGCCTCGACCAGATACTCCTGGGCGGGCTCCGGGTCCTTCATCTGCTCGTCGAACACCTTTCCTAATCGATAGTTGAGATCGACCTTCTCTTTCGGGTTGGCGCTCACGCGAATGAGGCGCCGCATGATCTCGACGGCCTGATCCCATTGCTCCGTCTCTTCGTAGAGGCGCGCGATGCCGGCCAGCGCCTCCAGGTGTTCGGACTCGACGGTGAGGACATCGTTATAGGAGTCAATCGCGCGGTCCAGATCCCGGAGCTCCTGCTCGTAGACCTGCCCCATCTTGGTGAAGATCTCGATCCGCTCGTTCCCGTCGACGGTGACGCCCAGGTGCTTGCGGTAGGTCTCGACCAGCGGCTCCCACTTGCGCTCCTGGCGGTAGATCCGCTCGAGATCGCGGTAGGCCTTGCCGTTCCGCTCGTCGATGAGAAGGATCTTCTCCAGGACCTCGGCCGCGCGATCCGGCTTGGCGAAGTTCTCCTCCCAGATCGTCGCCATCTTCTGATAGGTGGCGACCCGATCCTCCTCGGGCGGCGAGACCTCCAGCCGGTGCTCGAGGTTCTCGACGTACTCCTCCATCCGCCCGGTCTTCTCGTAGAGCGTGTCGAGCGCGGTGAGCGCCGCCAGGTTGCGTGAGTCGACCGTCAGAACCTCCTTGTAGGCGTCGACGGCGCGATCGTTGTCGCCCAGCCGGTCTTCCCACAGCTCGCCCACCTGGAGCTTGAGCTTGATGGCCTGATCGGTGTCGCTCACCACCTGCGACTTCTTGGCCAGCACCTCGACCAGGCGATCCCAGGCCTGCGTGCGGCGGTAGAGCCGCTCGAGGGCGTTGATGGCGTCGATGCAGCGCTCGTCGGTGTCGAGCGCGCGCTGGTAGGCGTTCATCGCCTGCGTCGCGTCGCCGACCTGCCCCTCGTAAGTGTCGGCCAGCTGCAAGAGGATGTCGACCCGCAACGTCGGATCCATCTCGCACTCGGCGTGGCGGGCCAGGACCGCGACCAGATCGGTCCACTTCTTCTGCTTGCGGAAAAAGTCCTCCAGGGCCTGCAGGGCTCCGATGTGCGCGTTGTCCAGCTGTAGCGCCTGTTGCGCCGACGCGATCGCGTAGTCGGTGTGCCGGAGCGCCGAGTCGTACCAGCGCGCGATCTTGACCCACAGATCGGCCGCTTGCTTGGGATCGGCGATCCCCTGCACCACCTGGGTGTAGTCGCCGATGAGCTCGTTCCACTTGTCCGCCGCCGTCGCCAGACGCTCCAGCTCCTTGGCGACGTGATCGTTCGAGTAGTCCTCGCGGAACGCCGCTTGAAGGGTGACGAAGGCGCTGTCGCGGTCGTCCAGCTGCTGTTCGTAGATCTCGCCAACCTGCACCAGGAGCACGATCCGCGCCGCCGCGTCGGCGGCGAACTCGGTCCGCGCCAGCAACAGATCGACCAGCTTCACCCAGCTCTTGCGCTGCCGATAGAGCTGCTCGAGCTCGATCGATGCCGTCTGGTGACTGGGATCGATCTGCAGGACCCGTTCGTAGACCTGTGCCGCCGAACCGCCGTCGCCGATCTTATCCGCCCACAATGACGCTGCCTGCATGAGGACGTCCACCCGCTCGGTAGGGTTGGCGAGCGCCTCCGCCCGCCGTTCGAGGATGTCGACCGCCTCTTCCCAGCGCGCCTCCTGCATGAAGAGGCGCTCGAGCGACGCCAGGGCGCGGAAATCGGAGTGATCGAGCTCGAGCACCTCGCGCCAGGCGTCGATCGAGTCCTGCGTGCGCATGAGGGTCTCGCCCTCGAGCTCGCCGAGCTGCGCGAAGAGCTCCTTGAGCTCGTCGCTCTCGATGCCGCTGCCGCCGAGCTGCCCAACCTGGATCAGGCGGCGCAGCGACTGCGACAGTTCTTCCCAGGCGCCGGCGCTGCGGTAGTTGGAGGCCAGCGCGCGGAGCGCGTCGACGTCCTGCGGATCGATCTCGAGGACCTTCTGCCAGCTCTCGAGCGAGTTGCGCTCGCGGGAGAGCTTCTCGCCCCAGATGCGTCCGAGGCGCTTGTAGATCGGGATCCTGGCCTCGGGATCGGGGGTGGCCGCCACCTGCTTCTCGAGAACCTCGGTCAGTGGGTTCCACTCGCTGGCCATCTCGTGCAGATCGGCGAGGCCCGAGAGCGCGATGGCGTCCTCGCCCCGCATGTCGACGACCTTCCCCCACAGCTCCACGGCCTTGGCGCGGTCGTCGAGCGCGTCGGCGGCCAGCTTGGCCATCCGCGCGTAGCAATCGGCCAGACCCATCTCGTCGCTGGTGATCTCGGCCAGCTTTTCGTAGACGCCGTACAAATCGCTCCAGCGCTCGGCGCGGAAATAGAGGCGCTCCAGGGCCTCGAGGGCTTCACGCGATCGCGCCTCGTGCTCGAGGACGGCGAGATAACTCGCAATCGCCGAGTCGACCTCTTCGAGCGCGTCGCCGTAGACCCGCCCGAGGCGCAGGTTGAAGCTGACCAGCTCGGCCGTATCGTCGCTGATGGCCAAACGCTGGCGCAGGATTCCGGCCAGGTTCTCGTACATCCCCTGGCTCTCGTAGATCCGGTCGAGCGAAGCGAGCGCCCCCGGATCCTTGTCGTGCTCGCCGAGCACGTGCAGCAGCGCTTTCTCGGCCCGTTCGAGATCGCCGAGATCGGTCTCGAAGGAAGCGGCGACGCGCAGGAGCACGTCGCGCCGCACCTCGGGGGTCCGGTCGGCCGACGCCGCTTCCGACATGGTCGTGACGTAGGCGTCCCACTGGTGGGTGGCCCGGGCCAAGCGCAGCAGCTCGTCGAGCGCCTGGGCGGAAGAGGGATCTTCCTTGACCGCCTCGGCCCACCATTCGAAGGCCGCGACCTGATCGACCAGCTTGCCCTCGGCGATCTCCGCGAGCCGCCGCAAGAGGGCCTGGCGCTCCCCGATGTCGGTCGCGCGCTGGAGCTGCACTTCATAGATCTGGTGGAGCTTCTCCCACTCCTCGCCGGCCCGGTAGAGCGGCTCGAGCACCTCGGCGATCTCGAGCTGCATGGTGCCGCCCATGAACATCCGCTCGAGCGCCGCGCGGGTCTCCACGTGCGCGGGATCGGCCACCAGGATCTCCCGGTAGGCCTCGACCGCCTTGGGCAGCTCCATGATCGCCAGCTCGTAGATCTGGGCGAGCCGGAAGGTCAGCAAGACGCGGGACTCATCGGAGGGCGCGATCTTGATCTCGCGCCGCACGATGTCCGCCAGCTCTTCCCACTGCTGCGCGCGACCGTACAGGCGATCGAGCGCGACCAGGGCCTGCTTGCTCTCCGGCTCGGCCTCGACGGCGCGCCGATAGGTGGCGATCGCCTCTTCGGGTTGGTTGGTCTCTTCCTCGTAGACGCGCCCGAGGCGCAACAGCAGATCGATCTGCCGGTGCGGATCCTCGATCTTGTCGAGCTCGGTCGCGAAGAGATTGCCCAGCTTCGCCCAATGGCCCGTCTCGGCCGCCAGGCGATCGAGCTGCCCCAGGACGTCCTGGTTGGTCGGGTCGACGCGCAGCGCGCGCCCGTAGATGTCGAAGGCCGCGTTCTGGTGCGACAGCCGTCGTTCCTCGATCTCGGCCATCCGCCCCAGAAGCTCCACCCGGCGCGCAATGTCGTCGCTGTGGGCCTGCATCACCTCGTACACGGCGATGACCCGATCCCACTCGCCGGCGCTCTCGTAGATCGGCTCCAGCACCTGCGCCGCCAGCACCGGCTCGTCCTTGCCGGCCATGAGCGCCTCCAGCGCCTGCACCGTCGGCTCGTGCGCCGGATCCATCTGCAGAACCTGGCGGTAGGCCTCCACCGCGCGCGCGAGATCCTTGAGGTGCTCGCGCCACAGCTCGCCGATCCGGAAGCGGAGGGACACCACCTCGCCCGGAGACGGCGCCATCTCGGTCTGGCGTTCCAGCACCGCCAGCAGGTCGTACCAGCGTTCGAGCTGCTGGTAGAGGCGATCGAGCGCCTGCGCGGCGTCGTAGTCCTCGGGATCGATGTCGATGATCGAGCTGTAGGTCTCGACGGCGCGTTCCTGATCGCCGAGCTCGCGGTCGTAGACCTGCCCGAGCACGAACAACATCTGCTTCTTCTCGGCGGGCGTGGCCGCCAGCTCCGCCTTCTTGGCGTAGACGTGCTTGAGATCGTTCCAGCGCCCGAGACGGATGTAGAGACGCTCCAGCTGATCGAGCGCGGTCCGATCGCTGTCGTCGACGGTGAGCACGTGCTCGAACACGCCCACCGCGCTGTCGAGGTTCTCGAGCACCTCTTCGTAGAGCTGCGCGGCCCGATAGAAGAGCGCCTTCTTCTCGGTGGTCCCCTCTACGATATCCGCCTTGCGGCGCAGGAGCAGTACCAGGTTCGCGTAGTCGCCGCTGCGCAGATAGAGCTGCTCGAGCGCGTTGGCCGCCTCGAGATCCCGTGGCCATGCGTCGAGGGCCGCGCCGTAGGCCGCCGCGGCTTGCCGGTCGTCGCCCAGATCCGCTTCGGCGAAGCGCGCTATCTTGTGATAGAGCGCGTTTTTCCGCTCGGGATCGGCAATCCCCGACACCAGCTGGCCGTAGCGGGCCGCCAGATCATCGAGCTTGTCGAGGGCACGCGCCAACCGCTCGACGGCGGTCTGCACCTCGGCGTTTTGCGGATCCTCGGCCAGCGCCCGCCCGAGCGCCTCGTAGGCGCTCGCCGGATCATCCAGCCCGACCTCGTACCCGTCGGCGATCTGCCGCAGGAGCGCGATCCGCTGCTCGGGATCGGCCGCGTGCCGGGCCTCGACCTCGTAGACCGCGTTGAGCCGAGGCCAATCGCCACGGATCTTGTAGATCGGCCCCAGCAGCTGCGCGACGTCGAGCTCGTGCTGCGGGTTCGGCAAGATCCGTTCGAGCGCCACGATGGTCTCGGGGTGCTCGGGTTCGAGCTGCAAGATCCTCGCGTAGGTGTCGACCGCCGCACCCAGCTGATTGAGCTGCTGCTCGCGCAGAGCACCCAGGCGACCCAGCAGCACCACCGACTGCGCCGGATCGTCCCCCACCAGCGCCAGCTGGCGGTGCAGGTTGTCGGCCAGCTCCCGGAATTCACCGCGCCCCAGATAGAGGCGGTCGAGCGCGCGCAGGGCCCGCACGCTGGCCGGGTTGTCTTGCGACACCACGTTCCAGGCGACGATCGCCTGCTCCGCGTTCCCCAGCATCTCCTCCCAGACGGTGGCGATGCGGGTCCGGATCTCCTCGCGCTCGGCCTCGTCGGTGACGAGCTGCGCCTTCTTGAGCAGGGTGTCGACCAGATCGCTCCACCGTTCGGTGCGGGTGTAGAGGCGCTCCAGCGCCACCAGCGCCGACGCGTCCTCCGGCTGGATGCTCTGCGCGCGGCGGAAGTACTCGACGGCTCGGTCCGAATGTCCCAGCTTCTCGTCGTACGCGACCGCGACCACCAGCAGGAGCTCCCGTTCGAGCGGCGCGGCCAGCTTGTCCTTCCCCTTGCCGGAGAGGGCCTTTTCGTAGAGCGCCACCAGCTGTTGCCAGGTGTCGAGAACGTTGGCCAGATTCTCCAGCGCCTCGCGCGCCGGCAGCGAGCCCGGATCCTCGGCGAAGGCGCGGGTGTACGCCTCCCAGGCCTGGTCGGTATTCCCCAGCTGCCCTTCGAGCTTGCCGATCCGCAGCAGCAGATCGACGCGCTTGCCAGTCTTCTTCTCGTGCGAGAGCTTGATGCGCTGAACCTCGACCAGGCGCGCGGTGTCGCCGGTCGATTCGTAGATCGGCTCCAGCACCTCGACGGCGGCCTTCTGCTGATCGGCGTCGCTGCTCGACAGATAGGCTTGCAGCGCGGTCCGCGCCCCCACGTGCGAGGGCTCGAGCCCCAGCGCTTCGCGATACGACGCCACCGCCCCGGCGGCGTCCTCCAGATATTGCTCGAGGATCGCGCCGCGGCGGAACTTGAGCTCGGCCACCTTGGCCACATCCGCCAGCTCGGTCGCAAGATCGATCTCCCGCTCGATCGTGTCGGCCAGATCCTTCCAGCGTCCAAGCTGTTGATAGAGACTGTCGAGCGCCGCCAGCGCGGGCTGCTGCGCCGGATCCTGCTTCAGGATCGCCAGGTAGAGATCGATCGCCTTGTCGGGCTGCTTGATCTCCTCCTCGTAGAGCGACGCCAGCTTGAAACGGATCTCGAGCTGCTCGGACGGGGTCTTGGCCAGCTCCAGCTTCCGGTCGTAGATCGCGAGCAGGTCGGCGAAGCGGCCGGTGGCGACGTAGAGACGCTCGAGCGCACCCACCGCCTCCGGATCCTTGGGGCTTAGCTCCAGGATCTTCTGGTTGCGCTCGATGGCGGCCTCCGGGCTGCCCAGCTGCGATTCGTAGGCCGCGGCCAGCGTCCCCAGCAGCGCCAAGAGCGCCTTGGGATCGTCCGCCCGGGGCACCGCCGTTTCGTAGGCCTGGGCCAGATCCGCCCATCCGCCGCTCTCCTGGGCGAGCCGCCGCGAGGTCTCGATCGCCCACGCGTCGTTGGGCGCCTCGCCGAGCGCGGTGAGCGCCATCCGCAGCGCGCCGGCCTTGTCCCCGGCGCCCATGTCGAGCAGCTCGGCGAGCCGCCGCATGCGGGCCGGCCGTTCCGCCGGATCGCGCGTGTGGTTCAGCTCGACGTACAGAACGTCGGCAAGGTGCTTGACGTCCTTGCTCTTCTCGTAGAGCGGAATCAACGCCTGGGCCGCCGGCAGGTTCTGGGCGTCGAACGAGAGCGTTTTCTCGTAAGCCTTCTGCGCGCGATCGGGCTTGTTCAGGCGGTCGCGGTAGATCTCGCCGATCTTGTTCCAGAGGTCGACGCGCCCGGCGCCGTCTTCGGACTCGGCTTGCCGCTCGAGGACGCGCACCAGCTCATCCCACTTCCCCTGCGCCGCATAGAATCCCTCCAGCGCGTTCCAATCCTTGAGCTGGAGGTAGAGCTTCTTGAGCGCATCCTGCGCGCGCCGGTTGTCCGGCTCCTGCTGGAGCAACGCCTGCCAGGCCGCGGTGGCCTGCGCCGCGTTCTGTACCTTCTCGGTGTAGAGAATTCCCAGCTTCACGTAGATGGCGGACCGGCGCGCCGGATCGGACGCCGCGGCCACCTGGCTCTCCAGCACTGCCCCGAGCTCGGTCCACATCTTCTCGCGCTCGTAGAGCTTCTCGAGCTCGGTCAGCGCCTCGAGGTTGTCGGCCTCGTCGGCCAGCACCCTGCCCCAAAGGTCGATCGAGACCGCCGCCTTCTTCATCTTCTCGGAGGCGAGCTTGGCCACCTCGATGCGGCGCGCGCGGCGCACGTCGACGTCGGTGATCTTCTCGATCTCGCGCTGGTTGACCGCTACCAGCTTCTCCCAGTCGCGGCGCTTCTCGTACATCTGCTTGACGAATGCGAGCGCGTCGTCGTGATCGGGATCGAGCTCCAGGATCGTCTCGTAGGCCTTGATGGCCTCGGCCTGGTTCTGCTTTTCGAGGAACAGGTTGGCGACCCGCAGGTGCAGCGCCACCTTCTCGGCGGGCGACTCGACGACAGCGGCCTTCTTGCGCAGCAGCGCGATCAGATCCGGAAAGCGCTTCATCGCCTCGTACTGCGCGGCCAGCTCGTCCACCGCCTCGAAGTTGGTGGGCTGGATGGTCAGGATCTGGTTGAAGGCATTGACCACCATCACGTCGAGCTTGAGCCGATCGCGATAGACCTCGATCATCTCGCGCAGGACGGGAATCTTGTTCTCGGGCGTGGTCCAGGTCGCCTTCTCGACGCCCTCCTTCATCACCTCGATGAAGGCGTTCCAGCGCTCGGCCTTCTTGTAGACCCGTGCCAGCTCCCGGCGCGGCGCCCAGGCGGTCGGGGCGGCGGCAACGATCTTCTTCCAGGCGTCGATGCCTTTTTCGACCGACACCTTCTCCGCCTCGGCGGCCGCCTGCCGCTGGGCGGCAAGCTCGGCTGGAAAATCGTCGTGACCGGCCCCGTTGCCGCTCGAAGCCGCCTCGTCGTCTTTCTTCCGCTTACCGTGGCCCTGGCCCTGCTTCGACTGCTGATCCACTACGCTCCTCCAGACTCGGATCGGTGCCGGCGTCTCCGTTGCTAAGTCCGCGAAACGGAGTAGAAAACAGGAGGGTTTTTATAGCACGCGCGCGCGCGTTAAAACCACGAAAGCGACCGAGAACACATAGTTCCCCGTCGCTTGGTGGGTCTGACGGGGTGTGGCTCGCTGCCGCTCGCACCCCCCGGTCCCCCTCGCTGCGCCCAGCAAAGCTGGGCTACGCTCGCCTTCTATCCGGAGCGCCGGAGCGGGCCTATGGGCCCGAAAGCGCGTAGAGCTTGTCGTTGGCGGCCTTGAGGTAGTTGCCGTCGGCCGTCTTGGCCCCATTGGTCACGAACTTCTGGAGGTACTCGCGCGCCTTTTCCTTCTGGTCGTTGCCATGCGCGTCTTCGTACCAGTCGGAGTAGGCCATGCCGCAGTTGTAAAGGGCGTCGTACAGCTCCGGATCGTAGTCGATCGCCTTCTTGAACTCTCCCGTGGCCTGCTCGTATTGTTTGAGGTTCTTGAGCGCCAGGCCATAGCCGTTGTGGCACTCCCCGTCGTCGTCCTTGGCCGTCACGCAGCCCTGAAAGACCTGGGCCGCCTCCTTGTTGAAGTCGTAGTCGAGATAGAGGTAACCGAGGGCGACGTACGACTTCGAGAAGCGCGGGTTGGCCTCGATGGCGTGGCGAAGGGCGTCGTCGGCCTCTTTGGGCCGATCTAGCATCTTGTAGACCAGACCGAGCCGCCACCAGGCCTTGAACAGCTTGGCATCGGCGGCCGTGGCAGCCTGGAGCGCCTTTTGGGCCTCGTCGATCTTCTTCGACTCGAGGTAGGCCTCGCCCAGATCGTACTGGTAGTTGGCGTTGTCGGGCTTGCGCTGGACCGCCTGCTCGAACGACTCGATCGCCTTGTCCCACTTCCGCTGCTTCTGAAAGACCTTGCCCAGGTTGTAGTACGCGATCTCGTACGACGGGTCGGTCTGGATCGACTGCTTGAGATCCTTTTCGGCCGAGTCGTAGAGGTTGTTCTTGAACTCGTCGGCCCCGCGATTGGCGAGCTCGATGGCCTTGATCCGCTCCTGGCTGCAGACGAAGCCTTCGCACGCCGGCAGGATCAGCGCCAGCATGAGGACTACCGATCCAGGTTTGATTCCTGGCTTGATATGACGGGTCAGGTTCATCTTCACTCTCCACCCCCGCCGGCCGGCGTGAGCACGAATGGATACGACACGATGACGATACCGCCACCCAGGGGCTTCGGGAACTCCCAACGGCGGACTGCCTGGACCGTGCAGTTCTCGACGCGGGCGTTGCCCATGGTCGAGTTCTGCAGAACCGACGCGATGACCTGACCCGAAGCCGCGATGGTGAACTGCACCATGATGCGGCCACCGAGCTCCGGCTTCTTGGTCAGCTCCTGCTCGTAGCAGTACTTCACCTCGTTGATGTGGCGCCGGATGATGCGGCGGATGATCTCCTTGTCGAGAGACCCGCGAACGTTCGCTTGGCCGGGGATGACGTCCGGCGCGTGCGCACGACGGCCACCGAGACCGCCGGCGCCGCGGCCGTAACCGGACCCGTTGCCGCCGCCGCCGCCTTTTCCGATTGTCCCGAGGTTGCCGAGGCCGATGGTGCCCTCGCCGGTGCCGCCGCCGCCCGAGCCGGTGCCGACCAGGCCGAGACCACCGACGCCGTAGGCCTCGCCAATCTGGTTGCCGACGAGACCGCCCAGGACGTCCGACGCATCATTGCCCAGTGCCGAGTCACGGCCGAAGATCGAAGCGATGTGCGAGCCCTCGGTCTGCTTGAGGACGCCCAAGATGCCGGCGTTCTTGGCCTGCTCTTCGGCGAGCTTCTTGGCCAGGTGCGGATCCGGGTTGTCCTTGGGGCCCTTTAGGCCGTAGAGACCCTCCTTGTTCTTGGAGGTCTTCTTGCCCATCTTGCCTTCCTCGCCCTTGTGGCGCTTCCCCTTGCCGCCCTGCTGCGAGTCGTCCTTCTTCTTGAGGAACTCGGGGATGTCCTCTTCCTTCTCCTCCGGCGGCTTGATGAGGAACTTCACGAACCGGTTGTCGCTGTTGAAGAGATCGAGCGACAGCGACTTCGGATCCGGCGGAACCGAGAAGATCATCAGCAGGAACAGGGCGAGCGCCACCGTAGTTCCAACCGAGTAGATCTGCTCGTCCCACCGCCAGTTGAAGAAAGGGACCTCGAGCGTGCGCGGCCGCGGGGTCGCCGTGATGACGAAGTTCGTCTCGCCACAGTCGAGCCGGACCGATCCGCCCGGCGGCAAGGAAAAACTCGAACCGCGTTGCTGGATGAACTGCTGCAGCGAATAGCTCTGGCCATCGACGTAGACCTCGCCGCCCATGCGCGGCGTGACGTTGATGACGTAATCGGACCCGGTCGCGGCCACCAGCGGGTGCGACGAGGCGGGGACGTAATCGGGCGAGACCGGCGCGTCGACGTCACCGTCCGAGCCGATGATGAAGTTCGGGCTGGTTCGTCCCCGCCGCTTCATGCCCATGTAGGCCAGCGCGAGACCACCGACGATGCCGCCGAAGACGACCACCGGCAGCACCGGCGAGCGGCTCTGCCACGGGAAGGCCTTCGACTCTTTCCCGGCGGTCTGCCAGTCGTCGTAGCGGACCTTCTCGGCGCCGACGTCGATCGCGGTGACGATGAACGCCCCCACCGCCACGGCGAGAATCGCCGCGCCCGCGTAGAGCATCGACGTTCCCTGGCTGTGGGTCGACTTTCCTTCGGGATTGAAGAGGTGCCGCGTCCCGGTGACCACGCCGCGGAAGACGGTCTGCACCTCCATGGCGCGCGAGCCGTCGTGAACTTCCACCTCGGCGCCGGCGCCCGGGGCGCCCGCGAAAGACGGCGGGGGCGCATAGCCCTGCTGCGGTGGCGCTTGATACCCAGCGGCCGGTTCGGCCTGGTACCCACCGGGTTGCTGCGCAAATCCGGGCGGGGGCGCGAAGGTCTGTTGCGGCGGCGCGAATCCGCCCGGACGGCCGCCCCAGGCGGCCTGCGGCGCGGGGGTCTCCTGCGCCGGAGCGCCTTCCATGAAGGTGACGACCACCCGACAGTCACCGAACATGATCTCGTCGCCGGTCTGGAGCCGTGCCTTGGTGATCCGCTCCCCATTGACGGTGGTCCCCCGGGTCGAACCTAGATCCACCACGTGAATCTCGTGGGGGCCGGTCGTCTCGATGACGGCGTGCATACGCGACACCGTCTCGTCGTCGAGTCGAAGATGGGAAGAGGCGAGCTTCCCGATCTTGATGACGTCCTGCGCGAGAACCTCCTCGCGGACCAAATTGTCCCCTTTGTAGATCTCGAATCGGATGGGGACGTTCACGTCGGCCATGGCTGCTCTCCTGTGGGGTCTGCGAGGCGCTCTAGGTCCGACGGACGATCGGAGACTAGATGTCCTCGAGGGTCTTCAACATCTCTGGAATGAAATCCTTGCGAATCTCGATGAGGCTGGAATGCTCGGCCTTCTTCTGCGCGCTGACGAGCTCACCGTCGGGCCGCTGAAGATCGCCTTCGACCGTGTCGTCCTCGAAGTCGTAAACGGTCTTGGCCTTGTAGGTCGTGTTGGTGTCGTCGCCGCCACCGGCCGGCGCGGCGGCTGCGGGTGCAGGATCTGCGGCGAGCGCCCTGCCGGACGCAACCAGAGTCCCGACGCCTGCAACCGCCCCGAAGAGGGCCAGACGGATGATGAGATTTTTCATATTTCGTTTCTCCTTCATCTCGCGAGAGCGCGGCTGCTGGGAATCAGACAACCCAAAGCTCCCCTAGTTCCCAAACATCTTACTCGGAACCGTAAAAGGTTACCCGGGCGCAGATGTAATGCGATCTGCCTTACTTTTTTCGCTTCCATTTACGCCGCCAGGCCGGTCGGACCTGGCGAGCTACTTCTTCTTTTTCTTCTTCTTGCCGCCGCCCTGGTCGTCGGCGGGCGGCGGCTCGGCACCAGCCGCGGCGGGATTGGCGTCGGCCCCGGCCCCGGCGGGCGGGGGGGCGCCTGGTGCGGTGGGCGCTCCCGGGGCCGCGCCTTTGGCAGCTCCACCCTTGTCGGCGCCCTCTTTGCCCTTCGCAGCAGCGGCCTCGTCGGCCTCCTGCTTCTTCATCTGCTCTTCCATCTGCTTCTGCTGAATCTCGGCCTTGCGCTGCATCTCCTCGGCTTCGGCCTGCATCTTCGCGGCCTCGTCGAGCGCAACGTAAATCTCGTCGATGTCCTTGATCCGCTTCTCCGCCTCCCGCTTGAGCGGTTCGGAGGTCTTGTCGTTGGCGTGCCCCAGGAACTGGCGATAGTAGTCCTGCGCCTTGTGGAGGGAAGGTTTCTGACCGTCCTTGTAGTCCTGGTAGATGAGGCCCAGGTTGAAGTAGCTCCAGGGGCTGGACGGATCCAGCTTCTGCGCGGAGTTGTACTGCGTCTCCGCCTCGTCGATCTTCTTGTTGCCACGCAGCGCCACCCCGAGACCGATGGCGGCCTCGAAGTTCTTCGGCTGCATCTCGAGCACCGAGCGGAAGTTTTCCTCGGCGGTGTTGTAGTCGCGGTTGTTGAGCGACAGCACCGCCAGGTTGAGACGGGCCTCCGCCAGGCTCGGGTTCATCGCCACGGCCTTCTTGAACTGACCGATCGCGGGGCTGATGTTTTTCTTCTTCAGCTCGACCAGGCCCAGCGTGTTGTAGACGACGGCCAGCTGTTTCTTCATCGCGACCGTGACGCCGGTCCCCTCCTCCTTGACGTTGACCTCTTTGGCGAGCTTGCCGCCTTCGTCGTCGCCGCCGCTGTCCTTCTTCTCCTTCTTGGCTTTCTTCCCGCCGCCCTTGCCGGCCTTGCCCTCGGCGGCCTCTTCGACCTTTTCCTCGGCGAACTTGCCGGTCGCGATCTCGTCGGCCTTGTTGATCGCCTGATTGCCGACCAGCTTGGCCATCTCGAGCATGTTCATGTCGTAGTAGATGAACGCGAGCGTCGAGAAGGCCTGCAGGTTGTTGCTGTCGAGCGCGAGCACCGTGCGGAGGTTGTTGACCGCCAGCCCGACGTATCGCTTCTTCTCCTCCATGCTGGAGGCATGGCGGGCCTTGTCGCGCAGGATCTGGGCCAGGTTGTTGCGCGCTTCCACCGAGTGGAGCGGATCGGACTCGATCGCTTTGTTGAACAGCGACTCGGCTTCCATCGGCTCGCCGCGCTTCCAGGCCATGTAGCCGAGGTTGGCGATCGCGGGACCGTACTTGAGGCCTTGCCAGATGCGCGCCGCGTCTTCCTGCCGGCCGCACTCGGCCAGCACCGCCCCCTGGTTGAACCGCGCCTCCGGAAGGCCGGGGCTGCTGTCGGCGACCTGCTTGAACGCATCGGAGACGCTCGAGCATTCGGAGCCGGACACGCCGCCCGATTTCTTGGCGGCCTGGTAACGCTGCATGGCCTTGTCGAAGTCGGCGCGCTGGTCGGCGCTGATCGCGCGCTTCTTCTCCTTGGGGATGAGCTGTTCGGCGCCGGCCTTGCTGATCGTGTCGTGCTCGGTCGCCTCGCCCCCCATGAGCCCGGTCTCTTCGTTGCCGGCGTTCTTGGGCGCCGGCGTCTGCGTGCCGCCACAGCCGAGGACGGAGAGCCCGAGTCCCACGCCGATGGCCATTCCAAGCGTGAGGACCCATCCGGTCTGACGATTCACATTCCTTGGCATATTCGTGGGCATCCCGTGGGTCGTCGTCTTCATGCTCATGGCTTTCATTTGTCCCCCGAGGGAGCCGCCGCCGGAACGCCTTCACCGAGATCCGAAACGACCGATGTCTGTTCCATCGTGGTCGAGACGTAGCCGGCCTCCGGCTTGACCTCCGACGAGAGCGGATACTCGGTCGGTTTCACCTGATTCAGCTCGCGTTCGCAGAGCCGAGACCATTCGTTGTACCAGGACTGTTCCGTCGCGGCCTTGAGGCATTTCTCGAAACCGTCGACCGCCTTGGTCTCGATCGGCTCCGCCTTGTCCTCCAGCTGATCGCAGTAGATCTCCTTGGGGCGATTGCCCCACTGGTCCTGCTCTTTCAGGTCCTTGGGGATCTCCGCGGTGTAGAGCTGGCCCGCGAAATCCATGTAGATCTGGCCGACACGGGCCGCCGAGGCGATGGTCCACTGGGCCTGCTTCATGCCGAAGGTATCCAGGTACAGTGTCCGCGCCTTGTCGAGCGCCTTCGACTTCTCGTCGAGGTAGCTGGTGAACTTCTTCACCGACTCGCCGAACTTCTTCTTCTTGTTCTCCGACTGCTTCTTTGTGTCGAACTGCGTCGGCTGCTGGAAGTCCAGGCCCTCGGGGAACTTGATGCGCAGGAAGTTCTCGTACTGCACCTCGGCGATATAGAAGGCCGAGCCGGCCACGGCGTAGGCCGCCAGACCCGCGCGGGCCTCGACGTCCTTGCCCGTGATCTTGGAGGCGGCTGCCCCCTTGTTCCAGATCTTGAGCACCGCCACGAAGTGCTCCTGTCCCTTGGCCGCCTGCGACTTGTTGCGGTCGTAAAGGACGATCTTGGATTTGGTGGGCGGACCACACTGGGTCCGCGACTTCTCGTGAATCTTGGCCCCCTTCTTCAGCTTCTTGTTGAGGTCGGCCAGGACCTTCTGCCGCCCGGTGGCCGCGACGCGCTTCATTTCGAGACAGGCGCCATCCTCGGAAGCCTTCGGGCAGGACGCCTTCCAGGCCATCTCGCCGAGGCGGAAATGCGCCAGCACCTGGCGGTCGGGTCCCCCCTGGGTCCCCCACTTCTTCAGGTACGCCTCGAGGTGCTTCGCCAGCTCGTCGTACTTCTTGTCCTTCTCGTAGACGTCGCCCATCTGGAAGAACACGCCCGCCGCGTCCTGCGGCTTGCGACTGCCGTAAAACTTCACGAACGAGTCCATGTCGGCGATCGCTTTGTCGCTCTCGCCGAGACCGATCCGGAAGGTGGTGGCGTTGCCGAGCGCGTCGGTCGCCTTCTTCTCGCCCGGGAACTTGCTGGCGAAGTCTTCGTAGTGCTCGGCCGCCTTCGAGTAGTACGCCAGCTGGTGGTAGCCGGCCGCGACGCGGAACAGCGCCTTTTGCGCCAGAGGATCCTTGGGATGCGCCGTGATGAGCGCCAAACGAGCCTTCAGAGCCTGACCGACCAGGTGCGCGTTCTGGAAGCACTGCCCCGCGTTCCATAGCCGCTCGGCATGCTTCGGGTGGTCCGGCAGCGCCTCGGCCGAAGCGAGCATCGACCGGCCGCACTCCTTGTAGTTCTTCTCCTTCTCGAACTCGTGGCCTTCCATGTCGTAGGTGTCGCTCTTGAGGGAGATCATCTGCTTGCCGAACTCCGGGTCCTTCATGAGCTCCGGCATCTCGAGGAACTTGTCGACCAGCGCGACCACCTCTTTGGTCTTCCCCTGCGCGTTGAGGCAGTCCAGCCACAAGTTCGCCGAGTAGATGGCGAGCTCGTGCTTGGGATGCTTCTGGACGATGTCGCCGAACAGCGGGGCCGCCTCGGCGAAGTGGTTGTACTCGTAGAAGATGCGCGCCTTGCGGTACTTGATGGTGACCAGCTCGGGCGCGTCGGGCACGTATTTGATGTAGGTGTCGAAGGCCCCGATCATCTTCTTCTGGTACTCGGGGATCTCCATCGCCTCCATCTTCTTCGCGCCGGCCCCTTCGCGCTGCTTGAGCTTCTCCTGGTCTTGCCTGACCTGGTCCTCGTGCTCGTGGTCGTCGACGTTGAGTGCGTTCTTCCAGGCCAGGACCGCCGCGTAGGCCGCGTCCTTGACGTACTTGCCCTGCGGATTCATCTCCACCACCTTGGTGTACTGATCCGCGGCGTCCTTCCAGTTCTCCAGCGTCCACAGCAGCTCGCCGTAATAGAACGCCATCTCGTAGGCGTCCTTGTCCTTCGGGAAGTGATCGAGGAACACCTTGTAGACGTACTTGTCGAGCGCGTAGGTGTCGCTGTTCTTGGTCTTTTGCGCCTCCTTGTGCCAGATGAGAGCCAGCTCCTTGGTCGTGTCGTGGAAGGTGTTGCGGCACTCTTCCAGCTGGTCCTTCTTGATGCCTTTCATCTCGGCAACCACGTCGTAGACCTTGCCGAGCCGCTCGATCTCCTGCACCTGATCGCGCTTGGTGCCGGCCGAGAGGGTGTTGCGCACGATCTTGTTCTGCCACTCGCAGATGCGCGGTGATTCCATGTTCATGGCAATCACCTTCTTGTAGACGCGGCTCGAATCGGGGAACTGACCCTGCTCCCAGTAGAGCTCGGCCAGCGCCTCCATCATCTTCGGGGCGTAGTCGCCGCCGGTGCGCTGGAAGAACTCCCACGCCTTCTCCGGACCGCCGACGTGCGCGTAGGCCTTGACGATGTCCTTCTTCGCCTCCTTGATGAGCGCCTCTTTCTGCGCCTT
>Ga0209863_10000364_pt1 | contig 24642 bp, 11 predicted proteins | sample OrgsoiDNA2013046_FD_185796 | JGI IMG/M metagenome (GOLD analysis project Ga0209863, IMG submission 185796) | Permafrost soil microbial communities from the Arctic, to analyse light accelerated degradation of dissolved organic matter (DOM) -... | ecosystem: Environmental > Terrestrial > Soil >...
GCGGATGCCTTGCGCTGCCGCGAGACTGGCGAGCTCGTCCTGCCAGTAGGGCTCGTAGGCGAGACGGTAGGCCGCGATGCCAGTTGATATGACCGCGATGGCGATGATCGCTGCGGTCGGCGATGTCAGGCGACGACGGCGCGGTGATCGGCTGATGCTCAGCTCCTGGCGGCGGTCGGCTTCGACGGCCAACTGCATGGCTCGTTTGGTGAGCCGCGGCATTCGCGTCGTCCGTACTGCTGCCACGATCACGACGCCAAGCCCGAGCAACACGACAGCCGCTTCGATTACCACCAGCGAAGTCGTGTAAGGCCACGGCGGTACCGCGTCCGCCCACAGCGAGAGCTGCTGCGCGAGGAAAGCCAGCGCGGTCGCGGGCGCCAATGCGACGATCGTGAGGCTGCACGTGCGGAGGGCCGACCGACCCTGCCGGACCTGGCTGAGCAACAGGCACCCGACGCACAGCAGGGCCAGCAAGCCCGCAATCACGAACCGAAGGCCGTATCGGTCGCGTCCCGGAATGGCGTATATGGCCTGCGGTGTGACGTGCTGAACGATGGAGTTGATGGGGCTCGGTCGGGCCGGGAGGTTGGCGCCGATGCGCACGCCGTACAGCGTGGCGGCGCTCGCGACGACGCCGGCTCCGGGGCGCTGCCACGGGTCGACGACTGACCATCCGGTGCTGGCCAGCGACGTGTCACCGCCCGGCGCCACGACGTCGCCGAGAATCGACGTGCTGATGGTGGCGCCGGTCACGTGCACGGTCAGCTGGTTAGTGCCCGAGTGCAGCCACGGCTTTATGTCCAACAGATTCGACGCCTGTGTCGATTGCGGCCGGGCCAACGCCGGTGTCGAATTGGCTTGAGCGACCGCCGCCGCATTTGCCGGCGTCGGGACCTGAGCAGACGACCCCATCGGGCTGTGTGTCAGGAGCGTGCCGTTGATGGCCACCGTGAACGGCGCGTTCGCCCACACCCGGAGCCACACCCACGATGGAACCGAACCGTCGAACACGAGCGGTCGCCGGAATAACGCGTCAGTCAGTGATGACTGAACCCCAAAGCTCGGGGCCGGAGCGTCGAGTGCGTCTTGCGGTACGAGCGATCTGCTCGCGCCTTTGGACGTCGCGCTGGCCGGCGACGTCCAGCCTAGGTCCGGAAACGCGACCGAACTGAAGGTCAGCGAGTCGAGCCCGATCTGGGCTGCTTGTGTCGGCGTCATCGAGAGATTGAGAAGCGCCGCATTCGAGGTGACCCGCCACGTAGAGCTAGGCCCTACGCTTGTCGGCAGAGCTTCGGAGTGCCCACCGCCAGCCAGTGCGATCTGCGCGCGAACCCGTGCGTTCGTGTGATCGCCAGAGGCGATCTCGAGCACAAGGCTGTTAGGGCCGGGCGCGACTTTGCTGCTGAGGTCGACCGCATCGACGAGCGGGCGGCCACTCGCAGCCTCGGGCAGGTTGTCGACATGGCCGGGATACGTCAAGGGCACCGCGACCCCGTCGACATAAATGTTCGCCGTGCCAGGCGTGTCGAACCACACCACAACCGAGGTCGCCCAGGCAGGGACTGCGAAGCTGTCGCGAAACCAGGCCCGCCGTCCGCCGTCCGTCGGACTGATCCACTGGCTCGAGTCCATGGGTGCGGCGTAGCTTTGGCCGCCGGGATCGAAGCGCGTATGCATTGCGACCCCGGCGATGAGCCAACTCATCAGGGTGATCACGAGCCCGAGCCCGACGACGCCAGAGCGGCGGGTGCTCATCGGGACAGCTCGTACAGACCGGCGGCGTACGCAGCGGCCTGCGTGTTCGAATGATCAGGGTCGAAGCGCAGTGCAGCTTCGACGTCCGCGCGCGCTACCAGCGGATGACCGGCCGCGTCGTCAATGAATGCAAGGTAGGTCCAGGCCGACGAACGCATGTCACCGCTGCGGGCCGATGAGGCGACGGCGAGAAACGTTGGGCGCGCGTCGGTGTAGTCCTGAACCCGGAACCGGAGCCGGGCCAGCGTGTACTGGACGAGATCGTCGCGCTGCAAAGCAGTTGGCAACGCGGTGAGCGGCGTCGGATCAAGACCACCAGCCGCCAGCTGCACGCTGGCCAAGACGAGGTCGTTCGCCAGGACGACGTTGTGGGGGTCTAACTGATGCGCCGCCCTCAAGCTCTCGAGTTGCTGCAACGTGTAGCCGGCGTTCGCATAAACCTGCGCGGCCCAGAAGATGCCGACCGCTGACGACGGCCCGCCAGCGGCGTAGCTCACTTGAGCCATGTCGGTCACCCATCGGTTGTCTGATACAACCGCCGGGTCGAGGTTGAGCGCATCCTTCAGGTCGGCGCTGGCACTTGTGTAATCACCGAGACTTGCGTGTCTGTTGGCAGCTGACGTGTAGAAAGACGCCACCACAGGGCAGCCGTACACAAGGACCGCTAACGCAACCGTGACGGCTGCCCACGTTGCGGCCCGCTGACCTGACTCGCGGGTTGTTCGGTCGCCGTACCTTGCGGGGCGGGCGGGAGTACTCAAGAGGATCGCGATGCCGGCAATTTCGAAGGTGGGCACGCCGGCGCCGACGGCGTTAAGCACGAGCGACCACTGGGGGCTCAACGGCAGACCGAGAAAGCTCACGAGCGGGCTCGTGCCGATCGTGTATTGCAATTGATGGCCGAACGCTAGGTAGCCAGCTTGATCATTGAGCAGGCTCTCCATCGTCGCGCTGCCGGCGTAGCGCTGGTGCAGAAGGAAGAGCATGGGCATCAGCACGACACCCCAGGCAAGTGTCCGACCACGTTTCCCGATCACGCGATGTACGAACGTCGCGCGCAACACCGCGGAGTTCGACAGTCGCGAGAGAAGGCAAAGCAGCACCATGAACGCCGCCACGGTGGCCCAGTTCAGGTCGCTGGTCTTCCAGTCGCGCAGAAATACCAGGGCGGACGACGACGGGTAGAGATCGTTGCTCAGGTGCCGGTCGAGCCAGGGCAACCCCAGTGCGGCCAACGCGACGAGCACGCTCGCGGCAAAAGCGACGTCGCGAAACTTCACCCTCGCTCGACGTCGCAGGGTCCGAAAGCGGCCCGCCGGTGCCAACCGGTCTGGTCGATCGCGGACGATTACCGTCAAGGGGTTTGCACTTTCGAGACCTTGACCTTGTCGCCGTCGCTGAGGTGTTGCGCGTTAGTCATCACCACCGTGGCGCCGACTGCAACGCCGCTCGTCAGGGCTGCCGTCGTGAGGTCGTGCGCCTGGACGACGACGGGCTGCTCGTGCACCCGATTGCTGCCATCGATCGTAAAGACGAAAGGTGTTCCGTCGGGGTCGTGAACAGCGATCAGCGGCAGCGCTGTTGGCGCCGATATCGGTTGCGTGAACGAGACATAGGCCAACAGGCCGATGTGCAAACGAGGGTCGACCTTGTTGAGCACGATCGTGATAGGGACGTTCAAACCCTGGTTCGTACTACCAGGGCTGATGGCTTGCACGGTCGCGGTTTCGGTCAGCCCAGGCAGCTGCGGAAACGTCAAGGTTCCGGTCTCGCCGATGCTCAAGAGACCGACTTGTGTCGCGGGGACGGAGATCGTCGCGCGCAGCGACCCGAGAGAGACGATGTTTCCGATTGGCCGACCTGACGGCAGCACCGTGCCGACGTCCGCGACCAGGCTCGAGATGACGCCGGCTGCGGGGGCGGTCACGGTCGGGGAGTACTTGGATACCTTCGTGAGTTGCGCCTGATCGACGTCGAGAGCGCTTTGTACTTCGGCGCGCTGGAGTGGCGTCGTGGAGTAGGACACTGCGATCTTGTCGTCGCTGACCTTGGTCTGGAGTTCCTTCAGGTAGTTGTCTATGGCGATGGGGTCAAGTGTCGCGATCGACTGGCCCGCCGTGACCACGGATCCGACAACGACGTTGACCTTGGTGACGATGAGGGGGTCGGTCAAGCCGGGGAAGTTCACCGTAATGGCAACGTTGGTCACCGCCCCGATCGAACCGGTCCCGCTTGCGGAAGCCTGAACCGTACCGGCCCGGACTTGGGTAGCTACGACGGTGGGAATTTTCGAGATCAGGTGCTTCGCAACGAGGGCGGCCGCGGCGAGTGCGATCACCACGACGACCGCGATGAGAACCAGCCAGGTGCGGGTGGCCGACCGCTTGACCACAGGGTCGGCGTCGTCTTCGGTAGCCTGCGCGTTCTCGCTAAGCGATGTCACCGGTCGTACCTCCCAATCGCTTTGCCTCGTTATGCGGTGTCGAGCTGGTGCGCTTCTCATTTCTTGGCAACAGGGAAGTCAAAGCCCGGTTCCGTAGACCCGTAGACGAGGGCAGTCGTCTCGAGCAGGCTCCGTCTGACGATCAGGCGGAACGATGTTGGGCGGTGTAGCTGGCTGAGAATGTTTTGGTCCACCGTCATGTGCACCACCCCCTACGGTGTGCTCGCATCGCACGTTGCGCGAAGTGCTCGTCGCGATCCTGGTCGGAACCCCTGACATCTGATGCGACACGGCCATGTCGCCGAACTGTTGATCTAGACCCACTGCCAATGGTCCGAGATCGCTGTTACCGCTGAGCAAGGCGCGGATTAATAGCGCGTGAACAGTACTGCGATCGCTCCCACGAATCACTTACGCCGCAGGGTGTACCGCCGCTTCAAGGGGGATATGTCGGGGGTGACGTATTTTTCATGATCTCCTGATTCGTGAACGCAGTCGTCGCGAGCTGGCCCTTCGGTCGTTCAGATCTTTTGCCGACCGAGCCGGTGGATTGCATCGCCGATATCGACGGCACCAGCCTCGGGAAACCCTGCGATGTGCGAATAGGCATTCGCGATCGCCCTGACGTAACCCGTTGCTCCGTAGTGTTCTTTGGCTCGAGATCGTGCCGCATGTCCGATCGCATCGACAGCGGGGCCGCCCTGCGTAGCCTTGGTCAACGCCGCGGCCAGCTCGCTAGGTGCGGCGCTCGTGAGGATCGCGATGTCTTCGTCGAGCACAGTCGTGTGGCTCGGCACCCTTGTGGCGACGATCGGGCGCCCACTGTGCATGTACTCGAAGATCTTGAGCGGGGTATTCGTTCCTGCTGAGCGCGGCGAAACCAAGGCGTCGGCAGCCGCGAGGCACGAGGGTATGTGGGCGCTCGGTAGCTGACCGGCAACCAGCACGCTGTCGCCGAGTTGGGCCGTCCGAATCTGGGCCCGAATCGCATCTTGCTGAGGTACCGACCCTCCGACCAGCACGAGTCGGTATCCGCTCGAGTCGAGCGCGACAGCATCGAGCAGGTTCGAAATGCCCTGGTACGTCTCGAGGGTTCCGGTGTAGACGACCACCGGCTTCGACGACGCGGTCCATTCGTCGCGATATTTGGCGACGAGATCCGGCTCCACGCGCGATGAGAGTGGAACGTTATAGACGACCTCGCACCACGCCTTCGGATTAACCTCGCGCGCGCGGACGACGAGGCTCGGAAAGTGGGCGATGACGACGTCGGCCGAACGAATAGTGATGTTCTCGACCAGGCGCGCCGTCTTTCGTAGCGGATGACGTGGTTGGAAACCATAGTTTCCGAGGACCGCATCGAGGTCGTTGCCCATGTCGTAGATGTGCGGCAGCCGAAAGACACGCGCAACTAGGGCGCCAAAGATCCCGGCTTCTTCGTGGGTGTGCAGCGCGTGGTAGCGACGCGGGTGGCGAAGCAGCGTCATCAACGCGCGTGCGAAGACAGCGGTGTTCAGTGGCAGTTTTGCCGCTGACGGGCCCACCTTGACTTGATGCATCCCCGGTACCGGCGCACGGAGATAACGTAGACCCGGCACCGGGACGTCTTCGCCGATCCCGTATGTGACCAGATCGACTTCGTGTCCGAGAGCCGAGAGGGCGCGGCATCGATTCAAGACGCTGATCGGTGTCCCTCGCGGTGAATACGTGGGATGCGGCGAGATCATGAGGATCTTCACAGTGCCGCGCTTTCCTGAAGTGGTGCGCCAAAGGCCTGAGCATCGGCGACCTCGTTAGCGCTTGCCCGCCGACGCAGCGAGATGAGAACCGGGAAGCCCAACAGCCCAAGCAATAGTGTTTGGCCGGTGAGGCAGACGCCGACGGCGACCCCCTGTGCGGCTACCGCGAACCCATTGACGGTCAGGAAGGCGCTGAACGCGCCCTCGCGCAACCCGTACCCCCCGACCGAAATGGGCAACAAGGAGATCGCGTTGACGGTGGTGACCACCAGCGCGGCGTAGACGATCGGGACGTGCACCCCGACAGCCCGCATATAGCAATACTGGCTGAGCGAAACGATCACCCAAAAGACGATTCCGCGTCCGGCGGCGATCGCCAACTCGCGTCCTCGCACTTGGGTGACGGCGGCATGGAGCTTCACTGCAATCGCACCGATTCGTGGGCCGCCGAACACCTTGAGGTTCAAGAAAATCGACAAGGCAGGCGTCGTGAACAACGCGACAACACAGGCGCCTCCTGCCGCGCCGACCGTTGCGTACGGCGTGATGCGCGCGGCATATGCGTTTGGCAGATTGACAAGCGTCGCAAATCCCATGATCAGGACCAGGCCAGGCAAGTTGCATACCCGCCGGAGAACCACGCTGGTGGCAGCCGGGACTCGATCGGGTCCTTCGCCGGCGTAGTACGCGCGGACCAGATCGCCGCCGATGCTCGTTGGCAGCGCTGCATCGAGCGCGTTACCGGCGTATTCGAGCCGAGCACAGCGAAGCCAGCTGCGCTTGAGCTGCAACGAACGGAGAAGCCCGTGCCACTGAGCAATTTGGGCAGCCGATCCAGCGAACCCAAGAGCGAGCCCGGCGAGCAGCCAGGCCAAAGACGCATTGCTCAGCGTGTGCCCAAGCGTGTGGATGCCCGCTTTGCTGAGCAGAAACGTCAGCAGCGCGGCAGACACCGCGATCCGAATGGCCAGGACCACGTGCCAGTGAACGCGCGTTCGATGCTTGACCCTGCCTCGCATCAAGGACGCGCGTTCCACGGGTGGTTCACCCTGCTGCGTCGCGAGGGTCCGCCGGCAGTCGGAATTGACTCGAGTTGGACGGCGTCGGACGTGCGCCGGACCGAGAACGGCGCACGCTCGCCGACCTCGTGGTAGACGCGAATCAGTAGCTCCATGATGATGCCGGTGCACATGAGCAGAACTCCGACGATCGCGGCGCTACACGCCAACAACAGCAGCGGGCGATCGGCCAATGAGTGCGACCCAAACAGCTTGTCGCCGGCAAGGTAGGCAGTCGTGATCAGACCGAACCCGAAGCAGAAGATGCCGAGCAGTCCGAATAACTGCATCGGTTTGACCATGTACGTCAAGAGAAACTTCACCGTGAACATGTCGAGCAACACGCGGGGCATGCGGCCAATACCGTACTTGCTCTTGCCGCGTGTTCGCGCCCGATGGTTGACCGGCACCTCGACGACCCGCGCCCCCGACATCTCCGCGAGCGCCGGAATGAACCGGTGCAACTCGCCGTAGAGTCGTAGGTCACGAACCACTTCGGCGTCGTAGACCTTCAACGTGCACCCGTAGTCGTGCAGACGAACGCCGGTGACACGGGAGATGAGTCCGTTCGCTACCTTCGACGGGAGCTTTCGTGACAGCGCACGGTCTTGCCGGTTCTTTCGCCAACCGCTGACGACGTCGTATCCCTCGTCCATTTTTTGCAGCAGCATGCCAATATCGTGGGGATCGTTTTGTTGATCCCCATCCATCAAGACGATGCGGCGCCCGCGTGCGTAGGCCATCCCCGCTTGCAGGGCGGCGGTCTGCCCAAAATTGCGCCGGAATTCGATAACCCGCACGCGCGGGTCACGTTCGCTCCATGCCCACGCTTTGCGAAGCGTGCCATCGGTGCTGCCGTCATCAACGAGAATGAGTTCGGCAGCCTCGGGAAGCGCGTCTAGAGCTTCGAGGATCTCAGCGACGGCTGGATCCATATTCTCTTCTTCGTTGTAGAGCGGAACCACAACAGACACCGTGGGATCGATGGGTTCGGTCGGGGTCGGGCTCTCGACAACTGTGAGGCTGCTCATACCGCCACCTCAGAGACCGACTCTGACGGGTGCGTGAGGTCGATCATCGAAGGGGCATGCGCGAGTCGCGGCGCGAGCGAGTCTGCCGATCGATTCACGCTGCGATACCAGGAGACAAAGCGGTCGACACCCTCGCGGATGTCAACCTTCGGCGCGTAGCCCAGCTCGTTGGCGGCAAGGCTGATATCAGCGTGAGTCATCGGAACATCACCGGGTTGGTCGTCACGATGGATGACCAACAGTGGCTTCTCGAGACGAGATGCGATCATGCCGACAAGATCGAGCAAGGCGGTGGTGTCCGTCGTCCCGAGGTTGTAAATGCGATAGCCGTTGGGGTTACCGACCGCCGAGATGATGCCCTCGGCGATGTCTTCGACGTACGTGTAATCTCTGCGCGTCGTTCCGTTGCCGTAGAGCGTGACCTGCTCGCCTTTGTCGATCAAGCGAGTGAACTTGTGGATCGCCATCTCGGGCCGCTGGCGTGGCCCGTAGACCGTGAAGAAGCGCAGACAAGAAATCGTCGTCCCGTACAGGTGATGGTGCGCGTAGCACGCGAGCTCGTTGGCCCTCTTTGTCGCCGCGTAAGGCGACGACGGACGGTCAGCGACGTCGGTCTCGCGAAACGGCGGCACAGATGTCGCCCCATACACCGACGACGATGAGCCAAACACGACATGGGGCACGCCGTGTACTTGCGCCGCCTGCAGGATTCGTGTCGTGCCGACGACGTTGACGTCGTCGTAAAGCGCAGGTTCGGTAATAGAAGGCCGAACCCCGGCGCGCGCCGCAAGGTGGACTATTGCGTCGAACTTATGGCGACTGAATACGTCGGCCAATAAACGAGGATCTCTGATATCACCGTGAATGAGTTCGTAATTCTCCGACGACATACAACGCATGATGTTGCGCTGCTTGGTCGCAAATGAGTAGAAGTCGTCGAAATTGTCCAGTCCGACGACGTGGTCACCTCTTTTGAGCAACGCCTCGGCAACGTGACTTCCGATGAACCCGGCGGCGCCTGTCACTAAAATCCTACGTGCAGCCATTTTGCCCTGCCCCCCACTAACCCCGGTAGCTCTTTCGGCAGGTCCCGAGCGACTGTTCGGGGCCTGAAACCCGCCGAACGCTACTCGGCGATTCCTTTTGGCAGCAAGGGAAAAAACGCGCTTCCGCCGATAAGTAACCGTAAGTTCATCGGAGCAGCGCACGCTGTTCGCCGTCGCCACTCGCTCTTTACTTTCACGCGGTTCCATTAATGGCTGCGTAACGAGTTTGTGTGCATCCGCCGCCCGCCTAGCCGCGGCGCGGGAGGTGAGTCCCGAGGACGATTCCAGTCGCGGCGTGATAAAACGGACGCAAGAAATTGGGCGGGGGCTGCATTTGACTCGGAGGAATTCGGGCACTGTCAGACCGCTGCCACGATCGGCTGTCCCAACGCACGAAATTCCCAGCCGGCCGCACGCCAGGCGTCGCGGTTCAACGCGTGTCGGCCGTCGACAATGCGTCGACGACGGACGACCCCGCCGAGGAACTCCGGATCGATTTCGCGGAACTCGTTCCACTCAGTAAGGAGGAGAACGACATCGGCATTGCGGGCAGCTCGCACAGCGCTGTCGGCATACTCGAGCTCCGGATGAGCGCGCCGCGCGTTCGCCATGGCCTGAGGGTCATAGACCGTCACGGTCGCGCCAAGTTGGCGCAGCCTGCACGCTACGTCGAGCGCGGGCGCGTCGCGAATATCGTCCGAATTCGGTTTGAATGCGGCGCCAAAGGCGGCGACCCGCAAACCGCGCAGGTCACCGCCGACAAGTTCGAGTGTCAGTTCGACCGTGCGCTCCCGCCGACGTCGGTTGATGGCGTCGACCTCGCGTAGAAAAGAGACGGCCTGCCCGACACCGAGTTCTTCGGCCCGAGCCGCGAACGCGCGAATGTCTTTCGGTAGGCACCCGCCGCCGAAGCCAAGCCCAGGATGCAAGAATCGGCCGCCGATGCGCGGGTCATGGGACAACGACTCGGCCAGTGCCCGAACATCGGCACCCGCGGCCTCGCACACCTCCGCCATTGCGTTGATGAACGAGATCTTGGTCGCTAGAAAGGAGTTCGCTGCGACTTTGACCAACTCGGCAGTGGGCAGGTCTGTGACGACTACGGGGGTTCCGGTCTCGATGATCGGAGCAAAAGCGGCTCGCAAGGTCTCTTCGGCTTCGGGTGACGTCACTCCGAACACGAGGCGGTCGGGTCGCAGTGTGTCTTCGACCGCGAAACCTTCTCGCAAGAACTCGGGATTCCACGCCAAGCCGACGCCGTCGCCGGCGGGCGCAAGTTCGCGTACAAGCTGTGCCAGCCGCGCGGCAGTACCGACAGGCACTGTCGACTTGCCAACGACAAGAGCGGGCCGATGCAAATGTCCCGCTAGTTCGCGTACGGCAGCGTCGACGTAGCGCAGGTCGGCGGCGTCTGAGCCGCGTGCCTGCGGCGTTCCGACGCAGACGAAGTGCACGTCGCCGAAATCGGCGGCCTCGGCGAACGACGTGGTGAACCGCAACCGGCCCGAGTCGACAGCCTTCGCGAGAACCTCCGGTAACCCGGGTTCGAAGAATGGCAACTCTTTTGCGTTGAGGCGGCCGACCTTGTCGACGTCGACGTCGACGCCGACCACGTCGTAACCCAGGAGCGCCATGCAGGCCGCGTGTGTCGCTCCGAGGTATCCCGTACCGATGACCGTGAGTTTCGGTTTCATGGCATGTCGCGTGTAAGTCATAGCGAACCCCCACAACTGCCGCCCTGGCCCCAGCCGAGCGAGTTTCCCCCACGGAAAGCTCCGTGACGGTAGGAAGAATACCGCCACAGCGCTTCGAGGTGGCACGCCATTGTTACGGTGCAGAAAACTTTTGGGCGGCACGAGACGGTGACGATGGCACGCGATTGGCTGCGTCATATCCTCGGTCGTTGGTTAACAGCGGGTGTACGGATTCGGATCCGCTGACGTGGGTCGGTCTTTCGAAATGGCGCACCGAGATTCTGGCATTACACACAGTAATCTTGACGCGAACTCATTGGTCTGGCTCGTCGTGACGCGTCGCCCATCTGGAGGTAACACGCCGGTCACGAGGCGCCCCAAATCCCAATAGGGAACGCTTTCTTTGAGCAGAAGACTCGTTTTACCACATGAGCAACACGGCCGGCCACCTGCCCCAAACTACCGGGCGCGCGGCCGACCTGACTCGACACGGCGACAACACTCGCGGGTCGACAAATCGGTGAATAAGAACCACGGTCGTGTTTCCGTCGGATGAATTGTTCGTGTTCTTTTCCGCACGTCGTTGGAGTTTCTCGCTGCGTAAGTCATGCTCTCGAACCGAGCCTTGGCTATGAACGTCAAGGGGAGCGGGCTCATTGACAAGGGGCGGGGATCGCACGTGCAGATGTGTGCCGACCTAGCTCCTGCGCGAATAACCGCAGCGCCACAGATCCAGACGCGGAGGAGTCCACTGACGTGGCGAGCCTGCGTCGATCGGTCACAGACATTCGGACGCAGAAGCGTCTGCGCACAAGGGGGTACGGCATGTCGGGCACAGGGTCGAAGAGTTCACGTCCGTCACACAGGTTGTCACGGACGCTGGATGCGAGGACTACGCAATACCGACGGAGAATCTCGTGGTTCGCGGCAGTCTCTGTGGTGGCGTTGGTTGCCGGACTCTCACCGATTATCACCGGAGCCTCCGCGGACACGATCACCAACTCGAACGACAACCTGCTGACCAGCTGGTATCCGAATCAGTCGGCGCTGTCGCCGCAAGTTGTGCAGAGCGGTAACTTCGGCCAGCTTGAGTCGTCAGTTGTCGACGGGCAGGTATACGCGCAGCCCCTGGTTTCGAACGGCGTGTTGGTCGTCGCGACCGAGAACGACAATGTGTACGGCCTCGACCCAGTCACCGGCGCGGCCCTCTGGAGTAGGCAACTGGGCACGCCGTTCAACCCGAACAACTATTTCGGTGCCGGCAACTCGTGTGGAGACATCACGCCGAACGTCGGCATCACCTCAACACCGGTGGTCGACGCCACGACAGGCATCGTGTACCTCACAACCAAAGTGCTTACTAACCCAGCCGACCCACACACCGCCCAGTACGTCATGCACGCGCTGTCCGTGGCGACTGGCGCCGAGCAGACCCAGCTGGGATTCCCGGTCACGCTTGGCGGGGTGGCCGACAATGACCCGACGCACTCGTTCACTCCTGCCACCGAACTGCAGCGCCCAGGGCTCCTGTTGAGCGGCGGCGTGGTCTACGCCGCGTTCGGCAGCCACTGCGATAATGGGCCGTACGAAGGTTGGGTACTTGGCGTCTCGGCGTCGACCGGCGTCACCAAAGCGCGTTGGACGGATGAAGCCGGCGTGCCGCAGGTTCCGGCGGGCCCAAACCCAGCTCCCGCGGGCGGCGGATTCTGGCAGGCCGGAGGCGGCCTGCTGACCGACGGCACGGGGCAGATCATCATCGCCAGCGGCAACGGGCACACTCCCACCGTGCCGTCGGACGGCAGTACGCCGCCCGGGTCGCTGGCTCAAAGCGTCATCCGCTTGACGGCCCAACCCGACGGCACACTGAAAGCGACTGACTTCTTCAGCCCCTACAACGGCGCATCGCTCAACCAGAACGACTCCGATATCGGGTCGGGGCCGCCGATCGAGCTGCCAGGGTCTGACACTCTGCCGGGCTCGCCCTTCGGCACGACGACGCATCCACATGTCATCGTCCAGGTTGGCAAGGCCGGATATGTGTTCTTGCTCGACGCCGCGCACATGGGTGGCTTCGAACAAGGTCCGTCGGGGTCTGACGCAACGATCAATACGGTGCAAGCGAACGGCGTCTGGGGAAAGCCGTCAGTTTGGCCCGGCGACGGTGGCTGGGTCTATATGGTCACCGCCCAGGGCGGCGGCGGCAGCGGGGCGTTGCGGGCATACAAGTCGAGCCTCGATGCATCCGGCAATCCCACGCTTGCGTACCAGGGGCGTAGTGCGCAGGCATTCGGCTACGGCTCGAGTCCTGCGATAGTCACGTCCTCGGGCATGACGTCAGGGTCGGCATTGGTGTGGACTGTCTGGGAGCCCGACGCGTCAGGTGTCGGCGCTCAACTCCAGGCCTACCTCCCGGTGCCGGTCAACGGCACGCTGCAGCAGGTGTACAGCGCGCCAGTCGGCACAGCTAACAAATTCACGGAGCCCACTGCCGACAACGGCAAGATCTATATCGGTACGCGCGACGGTCACGTCCTTATCTTCGGCACGCCGCTCAATGCCGCGCTGGCGGGTCCGGCGGTCACCTTCCCGACGACCGTTGTGGGGTCGACTTCAACGGCGACCGCCACGTTCACTGCCAATACGGCGCTGACGGTCGCGTCGCTGGCCGCCCTCGGCGGACGGTTCACCGCGGGGACGTCGACTCCCGCGCTGCCCGCGACACTCAACCCCGGCGACATCCTCAGCGTGCCGGTCACCTTCACGCCTGGCACCGCAGGCTTGGCCGGCGGATCACTGGTAGCGGCGACGACGGTCGGCGCGACGGCGAGTATCGCCCTAAGCGGGCAAGGGGAGACGGCTGGTCCACACCTGGCTGTGTACCCATGCTGCGTAAGCTTCGGCGGCGTCGCCGTAGGCAACGCCGTGTCCAACACGGTGACGCTCACCAACGACGGCGCATCCACGCTCACCGTCAACGGCGTGAACCTGCCGACGCCGCCGTACGCGGTGTCGGGCATGCCTGTGGCCGGGTCGACGATCGCGAGCGGGGCCAGCGTGACAGCCACGGTCACCTTCACGCCGGCCACCGTCGGCGAGTACACGAACGAGCTCACGGTCGCCACCGATGGTGGCAACACCTCGATTTCGCTTGACGGCACCGGCGGTACTGCTCCGCAGATGCAGATCTCGCAATCGTCATTGCAATACGGTCAGGTGCCGCAGGGCGTGACTGCGACGCAGACGTTCACCGTGCGCAACGTCGGCGGAACCGCGTTGACCATCACCAAGTCGAAGGCACCGCAAGGGGACGGCGGATTTGTGACCGATACTCCGTCACTCGCCGCTCTTGCGGAGGGAACCGTGATTCAGCCCGGCCAGACGGTACAGGCGCGTGTTAACTTCACGCCGGCCACGGCCGGGTTGTCGTCGACGACGTGGACACTCAATGCCAACGACTCGGGGGGGGTGCGCCAAGTCAGTTTCACCGGTACCGGTACAACTGTGCCGAATCCGACGGTCATCGTTGGAAATGTCGACGTCACGATTCCGAGTAGCGGTACCACGCCCGCCAATTTCCCGGTGTTTCTTGCGCCAGGGGCAGTAAGTTCGCTCGCGACGACGTTCACCACGCATGACGGCTCAGCCAAGGCGTCGTCGGGTGCCTACGTCGCGGTCAATGCGGCGCCCGGTACCGTCACGCCAGGTCAAACCATGACCTTCCCGATCACGGTCAATCCTGCGGCTGGCAACGGCCAGAAGTTCTATCTCGATGCGAACGTCCCGGCAGGGCAGGGCACCACTGTCAACGGAATTGCCTGGTTGAGCACGACGCCGGTCGTACATCCGTTCATCCTCGTCGAGCCGGTAAACGCGTGGCGCAGTCCGTCCGAAAACACGACGATCAATGTGCCGATCGTGCTCGAGTCGGCGGTGACGACAAGCACCAAGATCACCGTGAAGTCAACGGACGGAACCGCGGTATCAGGCGTCGACTACGCCGGTGGCATTAACAAATCGATCACGGTTCCGGCGGGCCAGACCACCTACCAACTCCCGGTCCAGATACTCAAGGGCGCTCAGGGCAGCACCGCGCCGCTTACCTTCACGCTCACGCTCTCCGGGGCCCAAGGGTTGACGAAGGTGGCGTCACCAACGGCGACGGTCACGATCTACCCGCCGAGTTCCGACGTCTCGTCGCCGCCGCCACCGCAGCCGCTCGCGTGGACGCAGGACACGCCGTCAACGAATGCAACCGTTGGTGCGACGTATGCCTACAGCTTTGCGGCTAGCGGCGACCCTGCACCGACCTTCGCCATCGGTGCCGGCGGTCTCTTGCCGAGTGGTGTCGACCTCGACACGACGGGCATCCTTGCCGGCACGCCAACCCAGGCCGGCGACTTCACCTTCGCGGTGGTGGCGTCGAACGGCGTGAGTGCTCCTATCACGTCGCCGACGGTGACGTTGCACGTGGCCGCGCTGCCAGTCGGGCCATCGTTCGTGTCAGACAACCCGCCGACGTCGGTCGACCTGGGTGCGCATTTCAGCTACACGTTCGTGGCACAAGGTCAACCGGCTCCCACCTATTCGGTGAGTTCCGGAGCATTGCCACCGGGCATGTCGCTCAACACGGTGACTGGTGTGCTGTCCGGGTTGGCGACGACGATCGGGACCTATTCGTTCGTCGTCTCGGCTGACAACGGCATCGACGTCGCTGCCAACAGCCCACTCCTGACCATGACGGTCGGGACCGGGCTCGCATTTACCAGCACCCCAACGGCGTCTGGTTATGTCGGCCAACCGTTCTCGTACACACTCACGACGAGCGGTTCTCCCGCCGCGTCGTTGTCTCTGAGCTCGGGCGCCCTGCCCACGGGTCTGACTCTGACGTCGAATGGCGACGGCACGGGAACGCTTGCCGGCACTGTTGACCCGAGTACGGCCGTGGGTTCGGTGGCACTGGTCTTCAAGGCCATCAACGGTGTGAACTCACCGGTCACCCAGAACTTCACGCTCAATATCGCGGCCGCAGCTGATTTGGCGACGACGATGACCGGCCCGAAGGCGGTGTCTGTGGGTACTCAAGTCACTTACACGGTGACCGTGACGAACAACGGGCCGTCCAGTGTGACGACGCCGGTGACCGTCACCTTCGGTCTGCCGGCGAATACCTCGTTCGTTTCAGCGCTGAGTGGAGGGACGTACGCATCGGGCGTGGTCACCTGGCCGATGGCCAACCTGAGCAAGTTGTCACACATCAACTTGAAGGTGACGATCCAGGACAATCAGACGGGCACGGATACGGCGACGGGTAATGCGACGTCCGGCGTATTCGATCCCACATCGGCGAACAACTCTGCGGTGTGGACGAACTCGGTTCGCTGAGCACGCGTCCCGTCATGCGAGGGAGTGGCCCGCGGGCCACTCCCTCACATGCGTGTTGGCTTGGGTGCCGCACAGCATCGGTCGCGGTGTCAGGACGTAGCGGCCGAAGACTTCACGACGCGAATCGACGCGAAATCGGTGAGGATCTCACCCGATTCGTTGGCGATCCTGAACCGGGCGTCTTTCCCCTTGCTCAGACCAAAAATGTCGGGGCCGTCGTATCGCATCACCATGATGGTTCCGAGACCGTCGATGCAGGTGCAGGTGAGGACGGTCTTCGAGCCTGGCGAACACGGCATTTTCTCACCCGTTGTGGTGACGTAGCGAGAGTTGTTCAGGTCGACCTCAGCGCTGGTGTTGTAGTGGAACTCGGTCCAATACATCATGCCGCCGTCGGGGTCGTTCGAGGTATGAGGACCGACAATGGCCATGGGGCGCAGCGTGGCATACAGATGCACGAGCCCGTCTGCGCCGACGCCGCAACCTTGACCGAACTTCACGTCGAGGTAGTAATACCCGTGCCGGGTTGGCAGGCCAGTCTTCGGGCTTCCATGCGTATAGGTCCGCGCGAAAGTGGTGTCGTTATGACACGCGGTAGGGGCATCTGCGAGCGCGGGCTGTTGTTGGGCGGCGACTACCAACGCGGGAGCCGCGAGGAGCGCAGCCACGGCCAGCGATAGGCGAGATCGATAGCCGCGAGCCCTGGAGTGCTTCGCCGCAAGCCATGCATGACGCATTGTTTTCCGCTGATACATGTGAATCCACCAATGCTCAGGCAGGGGGCCTCGTGGAGCCCTCAAGAGGGCCGAAGCTGAACAACCTCACCCGTAGTATCGGGGCGGCGAACCCTGCACCTTGAGTCCAGGGCGCCACGCCCTGGTCGGGCAACCCTACTCCCGACGAATTCGTCCAAAGGTGATGCGTCACATTAACTCCAGATGAAGGATGTCAACGCAGCTCGCACTGAGTCGGAAATCGGCGCGGCCCATAGGCGACGGAGTGCCGTTCCGGGTCGAGCGCTCGCAATTAATGTGACCGAGATCACAACCGTCGCTCGACGTCGCTGTTCGCGACCGCCGAGTCAGTCGCCTGCTGTTCTAGCGCGACCGATCCAGACGGCCACGATGCCGGTGCCGAGCAGGACGAGCCCGATCAAGCCCATCAGCCCGACGTTGGCTCCGGTGAACGGTAGCGACGGCCCGGCCGTGACTGTCTCGCCGAGGACGTGGGCGGTCACCGTGACGTGCATCTCGGTGCCATCGGCGCCGACCGCGACATAGCTGAAGGTGGAGCTTCCGACGAAGTTCGCGGCGCGGGTGACGACGACCCAGCCGTCGACGACCGTCACGCCGGCGCCGCGCGCCGGCTCGGTGATCGACATGACCGTGACGGCACCGTGCCCGGTGGTCGTGCTCTCGGGGTCGATGCTCACCGAGTTCTTGTCAGGGACGATGGTGACGACAACTTCAGCGGATTCGACCTGGTGCGACGGCGCGGTTACCCCCGCTTTCACCGGCGGCTTGAGCGGCGGCACCAACGGCGGCGTGACCGGCGGGGTGACGGGAGGTACGAACAGCGAGGTGCTGTGCACCGTGAGCTGCGCGGTCGCGCTACCGCCGGCGCCGTCGCTGATGGTGTACTGCACGACGACGTCACCGATGAAGGCGAGACCCGGGACGACTTGCACGCCGCCGGCTGTCACGCTCACCGTCGCCGTCCCGCTGAGGAGATTCGCCGATGCCACGGCGAGCAGCTGGCTGCTGCCGGGGATGTTGGGGTCGCTGTCGTTCGCGAGCACGTCGACCGTGATCGAGTTGCCCATGAACACCGACGCGGAGTCGTCGACCGCCACCGGGTTGGCGTTCGTGACGGTAACGGTGACGGTCGCCGTGGCGGAACCACCGAACGCGTCCGACACTGCGTAGGTGTAGGTGTCGGTCCCGGCGTAACCCGATGCGGGTGTGTACGTCGCGTTGCCGGCGGAGTCGACAACGACCGTGCCGTGCGCGGCCGGGCCCGCCGAATCGACGGAGACCGGGTGGCCGGCCGGATCGGTGACGCCGGAGAGCAGGCCGGTGGTCACGGGCGTGTTGGTGGCCGTCGTCGCCGTCCGGGCGTTCGCGACCATGGTGGCGGTGCTGACCTGCACGGTGACGGTGCCGGTGGAGGTGCCGCCGCGCGGGTCGGTCACAACGTAAGAGAACGTGTCAGTACCGGTGAAACCTGCCGCCGACGTGTATTGCGCGACTCCGCCCACGACGGTCACCGTGCCGCCGTTGGCACTCGTCGGGTCGACCGAGAGCAGGGAGAGGGTTTCGCCGTCGGGGTCGGTGTCGTTCGCGACCACATCGACGGTCGCCGCGAGACCGGTCAGGGCCACCAGCGTGTCGGGGTTCGCGATCGGGTTGCGGTTTTGCACATCAACACTGACCGTCGCACTCGACGTCCCGCCGTGCCCGTCGCTGATGGTGTAGCTGAACGAGTCAGGGCCGACGTAGATCGCCGATGGGGTGTAGACGACCTTGCCCGCGACGATCACCGCGGTGCCATGTGCAGGCACGGTGACCGACGTGATCGTCAGTGCGTCGCCGTCAGGGTCGGTGTCGTTGGCCAGCACGTCGATCGTCACCGCGGAGCCGGCGTTGCCGCTCGCGATCGCCGAGTCGGCAACCGCGACCGGCGGCTGGTTGGCTACGGTCAGTGTGACGATCGCGCTTGCAGAGCCGCCGTGCCCGTCGTCGACGGTGTAGCTGAACGAATCAGGACCGTAGTAGCCCGCGGTAGGTGTGTAGACCACGCCACCGCTGCCGTTGACGGTCACGCTGCCGTGACCGGCTGGGCCGGCACCCGTGACTGTCAGTGCGTCACCGTTCGGATCGCTCGCGTGGGCCAGCACACCGAGGGTGGTCGCCGCTCCGCCAGCAACCGTCGCACTGAATGCGCCGGCGACTGGCGGTGCGTCGGCAGTGGTCACCGTAAGAAGGCCGGTGCCCGTCGTCGTCCCGTCGCTGATCGTGTAGGTCACCGTGTCGGGGCCGCTCCACCCTGCGGCAGGTGTGTAGAGCACCTTGGTGTTGACGCCAGAACCGGTGATGACGGCGCTGCCGTGACTCGCGCCCGTCACGGCGGTGACAGTGAGCGGATCACCGTTCGCGTCGGCGTCGTTGGCCAGCACATTGACGGTCACCGGGGTGATGTACGGCGTCGTCGCGGTGTCGTCGGCTGCGACCGGCGCGATGTTCGGAATCGTTACGGTGACGGCCCCGATCGCGGTGCCGCCGGCACCGTCGCTGACCGTGTAGCTGAACGACGTCGAGCCCTTCACGAATGTGCCGGACGGCGTGAACGTGACCGTCGAGCCGTTCGTCGTGACTGTTCCTGTGCTGCCTGCGGGCTGGGTGATCGCACTGACCGACAAGACCTGGCCGGACGTCGGGATGTTGGGGTCGGTGTCATTGCTCAGCACGATCACGATGACGGGCTGACCCGGCGTGGTGGTCGCCGCATCGGCGACGGCCACCGGCGGTGCGTCCGGAATCGTGATCGTCACGGTTGCGGTCGAGGAGCCACCGCGGCCGTCGGACGCCAGGTAGCTAAAGGTGTCGGTGCCGGCCTGCCCGGGTGACGCGGTGTAGGTGATCGTGGTATTCGCGTTGACGACGATGGTGCCCCTGGTCGGAGCCGTCGAGCCGGCGGACGTCGTCAGCGGGTCGCCGTCAGCATCGGTGTCGTTGGCCAGCACCGCGATCGTCGCCGTACCGCCAGATGTCGTTGCCGAGTCGGGGTGCGCGACGGGTGCGGTGTTGACGACGGTCGAGACCGACGCGGTGTTGTCGCTGAGGTTGCCGTCGGTGTTGGTGCCGGCGATGGTTGCCGTGTCGGTGGCCGGGTCGGTGGTCGAGTCGAGGATTACCGTGACGGCGACGGTCGCGGTGCCGCCGTTGGCGAGCGCGCCGATAGCGCAGACCACCGAACCTGCTGGGGTTGTGCAGGTGCCGGAGCTCGGTGTTGCCGAGACCACGACCGCGCCGGTCGGGAGCGTGTCAGTGACCGTCACGCCGGGGTCGTTGTAGGGCCCCGAGTTGGTGGCCGTGAGCGTGTAGGTGACCGGCGTCGCCGCAGCCTTCTGCACTCGGGTGAGGTTCGCGGTCTTGGTGATGGCCAAGGCGCTGTGGTGCCGCACAGCGGGTGTCGTGACGGCGTTGCTCGCGCCGGCCACTGCGACGCCGGTCTGGTTGCCTTTGTAGGCCAGCGATGCGGTGTTGGGGATCGATGCGCCGTCCGCGATGTTGGCGTTGACCACCGCGTTGAACGTGATCGTGGCGATCGATGCCGCGACGTTGACCGTGCCGCCGAGAGCGGAGGTCGCGCCGGTGCCGACATTGACGGTCAGCTTGTTGGTCCCGGCGTTGTAGCTGCCGGCGTCGTCACCGGTCGTGTCAGTGAGCGCTGTACCGCCCGACGTGAGGGAGCCGGCCAGGTACGTCGTCCCGGTCGGTATTGCATCGGTGAGTACCGTGCCGACCGAGGCGTCCTGCCCGTTGTTGGTGGCGTTGATCGTGTACCGCAAGGTGTCGCCCGGCTCGACGACACCGGCCTGGGTGTTGCCGGCGCCTTTTGCTACCAAGGCAACTGACTTTGTCGCCGAGATGTCGGGGGAGTACAGGTCGGTGGCGAAGGTGATCACCCCGGGGTAGTAGGTCTCGCCACCACCCGCTGCCGACGTCAGGCGGATGTCGGCAGTGGTCGAGCTGTTGGCGAGGAAGCCGTTGACGTTGAACGTGGCCGCGTCGAAGCCGAGTTGGTTGAGGTACTTCGGATTGCGGGTCGAGGAGTCGACGCCGAGGTCGCTGATGACCGCGGTGAACGTGTTCGCGACCGGGTGCAACGCGTCGGTGACGTTCTGCAAAGTCGCAACGGTGTTGCCGAGCTGCATCTGATCGCCAACAGACGCCGCGTCGCCTTCGTAGGAGATCGAGCCGAGCGTTGTCGTGACGGCACCGCTCGGCGGTGTCTTGAATCCGCTGACCGGGATGTCGACGACGCCGCCCGCACCCACGGTGCCGAACCCGCTGAAGACCGTGAGGTCGCGCGGCGGGTCGGTCGGGTTGGAGTAGGCGATCGCCAGTGCCCAGCCGCCCTGGATGTTCTCACCGGTTGCGGTCTGCACATTCGCGACCGTGTACGAGCCGTTGCCGGCTGCTTGCACTGCCGAGGTGATGTTGGCGTAACCCTGATAGTTTCCGGTGCTCCCGGAAAGGAAGCTGGTACGCGTCGACGTCACGGTGGTGTAGGTGCCCGATCCCGGAACCATCAGCTTGACTTGGCCCGCATTCGCCGGCGTCGGGGAGTTCGCCGCGGCGCCACCGCCGAACGCTGCAGTATTCGCGGGTACCGCGCCCGCGACGGTGTTGCCGCCCCACACCAGTGCCGCGAAGAGAACCGAGCCACCGGCCGGGATGTTCACCGTCGAACTCGACGAGTCGAACGTCGTCGCGTCGCTGTCGACGTCGACGTAGTTCATGAAGTAGGAGTTGTCGTTCTGGTTGAGCTGAGCACGGGCCGCAGCGCAAGTGGTCGCGGCGTCCTCGCAGCTCAGGATCGTGTTGCCGCGGATCTGGACGCTGCCGGTGGTGTCGGCCGAGAAGACCTGGATGAACGGGGCGGTGATCGCGGCGTGGGCCGAGCCCGACGCGCCCGCGATGAACACGCCGCTGCTCGAGACCGCCATCACCATCGCGACAGCACGCGCAATCATGCGGCGCGACAGCATGCGGCGGCCCTGCAAGCGGCCCGTGGTGGGCTCGCCTGGCTGTCTGCGGGCCAGTGCCGCGATCAACGGTTCTCTCCTGCCGGGACAATTCCAACGTTCCCCACTCCTCGGCACGCTCGGGTGGCCCCCGTAGCGCGGCTGCTCCATCCGCGGGGACGACGGTCCAACCGGCCGTGGGACCGCGCAAACGGCGTCGGCTTTCGCGGCCAGATGGGCGAAATGTGCAGCTGTTATCGATAGTCGGACGTCCTACTATCAAGGGAAGAGGATTCGGAGGTAAATGTGGACGTTTCGGACATCGCCCCGCGGTCGACACTGGGCGGGCTGCCGCTCGAGCCGGTCTACGGCCCAACCGGCGCCGCCGCGGACGATCCGGCTCTCGCCCGGATCGGTCGCCCTGGTGAGTTCCCGTTCACCCGTGGGCTCTACTCGACCGGCTACCGCGGTCGGCCATGGACGATCCGCCAGTTCGCCGGTTTCGGCAACGCCGCTCAAACCAACGAGCGCTACCGGATGATCTTGGACGCCGGCGGTGGCGGTCTTTCGGTGGCGTTCGACATGCCTACCTTGATGGGTCGCGACTCCGACGACCCGCACGCACGTGGAGAAGTCGGGCATTGCGGGGTCGCCATCGACTCGGCGTCCGATATGGAGGTGCTGTTCAACGGCATCCCGCTCGGCGACGTGACGACGTCGATGACCATCAGCGGTCCGGCGGTGCCGGTGTTCTGCATGTACGTGGTCGCGGCCGAACGGCAGGGAGTCGCGCACGGCGTGCTGAACGGCACGTTGCAGACCGACATCTTCAAGGAGTACATCGCGCAGAAGGAGTGGCTGTTCACTCCCGCGCCGCATCTGCGTTTGATCGGTGACCTGATGGAGTTCTGCGCGCGCGAGATGCCGGACTACAAGCCGTTGTCGGTGTCGGGTTATCACATCAGGGAAGCTGGCTCGACTGCGGTTCAAGAACTGGCGTATACGTTGGCGAACGGTTTCGCATACGTCGAGCTAGGACTTTCACGCGGCTTGGACGTCGAGGTGTTCGCGCCACAGTTGTCGTTCTTCTTCGACGCGCACATAGATTTCTTCGAGGAGATCGCGAAATTCCGAGCAGCGCGGCGCATCTGGGCGCGGTGGATGCGCGACGTGTACGGCGCGAAGTCGGAGCGCGCGCAGTGGCTGCGGTTTCACACCCAGACGGCGGGCGTGTCCTTGACGGCGCAGCAGCCTGACAACAACGTGGTGCGCACTGCTATCGAAGCGCTAGCGGCGGTATTGGGTGGGACGAACTCGTTGCATACCAACGCGTTGGATGAGGTGCTGGCGTTGCCGAGCTCGCGCGCGGCGTCCATTGCCCTGCGTACGCAGCAGGTGTTGATGGAGGAGACCGGCGTGACCAACGTCGTCGACCCACTCGGTGGTTCGTGGTTCGTCGAGGCGCTGACCGACCAGATCGAGGTCGAGGCGGAAGCCATTTTTGCTCAGATCAAAGCGCTCGGTGGTTCTGGCGCGGTCGGCATGACGCCCGGGATTTTGCGTGGCATCGAGGACGGCTGGTTCACCGGGCACATCGCGCAGGCCGCGTATGAGCAACAGGAGGCATTCGAAACCGGTGCGCGCGTCGTTGTCGGCGTGAACGCCTACACCGATGCGGTCGAACCGCCGCTGGAGATCATGCGGGTGTCGCACGATGTCGAGCGGGAGCAGTGCGCGGTGCTGGCGGCGCGTCGGGCGGCTCGTGATCAGGGTGCGGTCGATGCGGCACTGCATCATCTGCTCGAGGTGGCACGCGGCGACGGCAACATGGTGGAGCCGATGCTTGTCGCGGCCCGGGCCGAGGCAACGCTTGGGGAGATCTGCGGCTTGCTCGTCGCTGAGTGGGGGGCCTACACCGAGCCCGCCGGCATCTGAAGGGCAGGCGCCGGGCTTAAGTCCTTCGATCCTGTTGCGGGTGGCCGATTGGGTGGAGACGACAGTCGTCGCAACTCTTCTGGAGGCAGGTTTTCTCGATGGGTGTCCCAGCCTCGGTAGCCGATGGGTCGACGAGACGGCGGAGCCTTCGGCGGGAATGGTCTCGAGCCTTCGCGATCATGTTGGTGCTGTTGCTTGTGTCGGCGGTCGCAACCATCGTCGGGGTCCGCGGGCTCGTCGATCAGGTGCGGTCCACGACACGTCAGCTGCACGTCGAATCCGTCACAGTGGCAACGCTGAGCAGTGACGTGGTGGCGCACGAAGAAGTCGCGCACAAGTTATTGAGCGACGAGACTGTCGACCGGGTAGCGTTTGTGCAACAGCAGCAGACGATCTCGGTGTTGTTCGACCACGCGAGATCAGTCTTCCCGGTCGACAACGGGATGCAGGCCACCGTGGTGAAGGCACAACTGCTGTGGCAAAGCGGTCTGACTACGTACGGGCTGTGGGGAACCCAGGTTCAGACTCTTCACGGCAACCACGCGACCGACAACCCGCTCTACGGCGCGGCTTCCGACGGTGTCGGAGCGTTGTTGGGCAGCCTGGAGGGGCCTTCCCTCGATGCGATGGACCGGGGCCTCGCGCACGCGGGCGACCTCGAGCGGATGCTGATCATCGCGCTCATCTGTCTGTTCAGTTTGGCCTTAGGCGTGACGGTCTACTACCGACGACGAATGATACGAGACCTGCTACGACCGGTGACGACCATGCATCAAGGGGTTTTGAAGCTGCAGGCCGGTGAATACG
>Ga0209863_10000365_pt1 | contig 24624 bp, 23 predicted proteins | sample OrgsoiDNA2013046_FD_185796 | JGI IMG/M metagenome (GOLD analysis project Ga0209863, IMG submission 185796) | Permafrost soil microbial communities from the Arctic, to analyse light accelerated degradation of dissolved organic matter (DOM) -... | ecosystem: Environmental > Terrestrial > Soil >...
CTCGCATGCCTTCTTCTTATCAGCTTTGCTTGTGGAAACTAGAATCTTTCTTGGTTCTCAAGCCGTTTTTCCGCAGCCTGCTAGAAGATGATTTGCTTTCGCCAAATTGACCCGTCATCGGTTCGCATCCGTGACATCATGGTGGCTATAGATAAGAGAAAACGAAGAAAGAACCGGCCAACGCGGCACTCGCCCATGGCAAGTTCTAGTCGTGGAGAACGATGTTGAGAAGTGAACTGTGAACTTGCAAGCCACTCCCGCCCTCATAGTCGATGAAGCCCAGCTTCCTGAACTTGTTCATGAAAAAACTGACCCTTGACCGCGTTGTGCCGATCATTTCTGCCAGGGTCTCCTGACTCATCTTGGGGATCACAGTCTCCTGCTTACCGTCCTTTCCGAAATGAGCCAGCAATAACAATACCCGGGCGAGTCTCTTCTCACTGGAATTGAAAAGCTGGTCAACCAAATCCTCTTCGTATCGTATGTTTCGTGCCAGCAAATACGCCACGAACATGTCGGAAAATGCATGTTCCCGGTGAAGCACATCATTCATGGATTTCTTGTCAATTTTCATCACGGAGCAGTCGGTCATTGCGGTTGCGGAGCACAGGCGGAGAGGCTGCCCTGTAAGGCAACCCTCCCCGAAGAAATCGCTCTCCTTCAGAATGCCGATTGTGGCTTCCTTGCCGATCTCCGAAACAACGGAGAGTTTTACCTTTCCTTCCTTTATATAAAAAACAGCATCAGACGAGTCGCCCTGAGCAAAGATCGTCTGCTTTTTGGCAAAGGCTTCGATCTTCCTACCACCGTTGATGGTCGAAAGGAATCTCTTCGGGTCAAACTTGATGATGTTTTTGGATGCTGTGACGAGTGTCATAATTGGCCCCTCTCAGAGTTCCGAGTGCGCAGAAGGCAACTTCCCATGAATGAGAGAAGAATAAATGCGCAAGAAGGGCGAGAACAGCGTCAATTTTGCGGGCAAAAGCTGGGATTCCACCCGACGAAATGATGATTTCACGCTTTGGTGCCGAAAGTCAAACCTCCCGTTACACGGGCCATGTGGCCATGATTCGCCCGCCACCAACTCGGAGCCGGCGGGTTGTCGGCACTGGGCATTTCGGTCCAAGCCACCGTGCGATAACTCCTGGACAGCCGCTTTACCCGCGAGGAGCGAAGCGGCGACCGCTGCCGCCACGAAGAGACGACAATAGGTGACCTTCCATGAGTTTTATGAGCCGTCGGGCCAATTCTCGAATGCGTTCACATTGCCGCCTTCGAATCGCCTCATTGATCACTTCTAGTTTTTGGTTTTGGCTTTCGGTTTATGTAAGCGCTCTTCATGATTGCCGGATCGGTTCAAATGCACAGGAATTCCGGTGATCAGACCCTGATAATCAGTGAGGCGTTCTCCGATGATGACCACACCTTTGGAGGTGATTTCATATTCGCGGATGTCCTTGCTGTGGTTGCCACCGCGCATCTTGATAACGACCAAGATTTTGCGAAGCTGGCCGTCGATGCATACGTACCGCAGCCGGATAATGTCATCGGTGAGAAAGGAGATAGAGTAAGTACTGAACGGGAATTCTGTGAAAGACTCGTTCATCTCAACTGTGCTTAGAATCGTCACCCCGACTCCGGTCAAAGCGGTGATCATCCGGTAGAGCGATTCGCGAAAGTCCGCGCGGAAGGCGGGTGCTAGCGCCATCTCAAAGCCCGCCAGCGAATCAATCACCAGGCGCTTAGCGCCAATCTTCTGGACCGCGTCGAGAATCTCGTGCATGGTTTCATCCACCGAGAGATCCAGCGGGCGGAGGTAGAGAATTTCGAGTTTCTTCTCTTTTCGCGGTGTTTTCAAATCCAGACCAAAACTGCTGGCCCGCTCCGCATACCCTTGCGGCCTTTCTTCAAAGACCACCACAATTCCCGGATCTCCCTGGCGTATGCCCTCAGCAATGAATTGGGTTGCCAGGACAGACTTTCCCGTCCCCGAAGCTCCTGCCACCAGGACACTGTCTCCCTCGGGAATGCCGCCCCCGAGCATCTTGTCCAATTCTGGAATACCGATGGAAAGGCGTCGTGTACTGGGCATCTTCCTTACGAGTCCGGCCAGCCCAAGAGTGCGCGAAAAGGCTTGCAGCCCATCATGGGTAATGCGGAAGGTGTGCAGTCCGGGCACGGACGCCTGCCCGCGCAGTTTCACGATCTGTAGCTTCCGCACAATAGAACTTCGCTCCGCAGCCTGGGAAAGCCAAAAAAGGCCATCGGAAACCGTGAAAACGGGATTGTCACGGATCTCTCCCTCGACATACTCCCCGACCAGAAAAGTCGTAGCTTGCCAACTCGTCAGGAGCAGGGCTAACCGCTGAATGAAAGATTGCAGCTCCACCTCGGTTGTACCGCCTTGCGCCTTCCGCACCACGGTGCGAAAGGAGTCCACTACCACGACGCCGGGGCTTGCCTTCTCAACTTCTTTCGTAATCTCCTCTAAGACCGCTTCAAGATCCTTCTCCAATACGACCTGGCTCAAGTTTATGAAACGGACAGCGTTGTTTAATTTGGCCTGGTCGAAGAACGTGTACTGTTGCTGGTATCGCAGCATTTTGATGGCGGGTTCGCCGAGGATAGTGAAATACAGCGCGGGGCGCTCCGGCGTCGCGTTGGCGAATATGATTTGGTGGGCCAGTGTGGTCTTACCACTTCCCGGGGCACCGGCGATGATATTAAAAGAAAATTCCGGGAGACCGCCGCCCAGGATTTCATCGAGGCCCCGGACCCCGGTCGGCAGTTTGTTTATTTTCACCTTATCTGTTGTGCTCAAGCTTTCCCCTCTCCTTCTCGGAAACGCGGCCGTCGAAGGCGGCCTCCGGCCACACATCCTGAACCAGGCGGAACGTTAAACCTTCGCCAATGAACGTGAGAAGCAGCCCGAGTAACTGGGCGATAAGAATGGCTCCGTCGTCCCTAGCCTTTTCCTTATCAATTTGCGGCTCCAATTCATCTAGACCTTTTAAGGAGCCATCCGCCGCGACCTGTACCGCGCTAAGACTGGGAGCTTCCGCCCTGGCCAGCGTCAGAGCACGAGAAAGGAGCGAGCGAAACCCGGCAACTCCCGCGAGTGTAATCAGGGGCCGACGCAGCTTCGCACAGACGCGAAAAGCCGCAGACTCCGCTGGCTCGGAGTTCTCGCCCGCAACGGCTTCGTAAGTAAGAAGGCGTTGGGCCAAATGTTGCGACTCTGGAATGCTCACGATTTCCTTTTCCGTGCAAGGCGCGAACGCTGTACTCAGTTCGGCTTGGGGCTTTTAATTGCCGCCACCACCGCCAATACCGTCGCCGTGTTTAGGACGTTTCCCGAGATAGTCATCAGCGCTTCTGTGACGGGCGGATATTGCTCCGCCAGTCTCTCGAGACGCGCACTGACGCCTTGGAGATCATCGACTTCATTGACGATCGCTTCAAAGCCGATGGGTATACCGCTCTTCGAGAGGAACCTAAAGTCTGGGAGAATTTCAGATGTGACCAGCTGCAACGTCACAGCTTCGCCAACAACTCGGACAAGCAGTCCAAGTAACTGGGTAATGAGAATTATTCCTGCGTCCCGAGCTTGGTCCGCGTCGACTTGCGGCCGAAGCTCGTCTAAACCCTGTATCGATCCATCCGCCGCGACCTGCACCACGCTAAGACTGGGAGCTTCCGCCCTGGCCAGCGTCAAAGCACGAGAAAGCAGCGAGCGACAACCGGCAACTCCGGCGAGAGCACATAGAGGTTGGCGCAATATCTCGCAGACGCGAAATGCCGCGAATTCCGTCGGCTCGGAGGTTTTGCCCGCAGCATTTTCGTGAGCAAGAAGGCGCTGGGCCAAATCTCGCGTCTGTGGGGGAAGCATCATTCCCTTTCCGTTGGCCGTGCAAAATGCGCGTGACACTTGGACGTTAAACGTTCGCGTCTAATGTTACCCGCTTTGTGGCTGCTCGGATAGGGCACGTTCCTGCTTCATCGGATTCTATTCGCGCGGCGCGTGTCCCGTATCGCCGTCATACCTTATTCGCTTTTCCAGTTCAGGCAGGCCCCGATGACACCGGCAAGCCTCCCTCGATACTCAAATGTGGTGAAAATTAGTCAGTTTTCGCCTTTCCCGGAATGGCACAATCTTCTACGCTTGAGTCCCGCAAAGGAATTCCATCTGCCAGAAAGGATCCGACGATTCTGGGCGAATTGTCGGCAATACGGAAGTTATCACTGACACCTGGCCGTGCAACGCAGGACCGTTGCCGCCGCAAGCAATTCACTTGCGTCTAGCACTTCGTCGGCGCTCAAGCGTCGGGACGAACTGGTTCTGGAGAGAAATCATTCGCCGCCGTAGGATTGCTCCGGTTGCCCTTGAGAACGAAGCCGCCGTCAGGTGACCGGCCGATCACAGTATCCGGTTCACCGATTACCCAGTTCCCGATCCGCGCCTAGAGGCTTGAATTAAAAGGACGCTTGAAATTAAGGGGTTTGAAACTAAAGGGCTTGAAATCAAATGGTCGGAATCCTCGTGCATGGCGATAACCACTTCATTCTGTCCGGGCCCTCACCGGACGAAGCCGCCGCATTGGCGTTGGTGCGGCGCTGGTCCATCATCCAAATTGGTGAAACAAAATCGTTCTCTTTCGGCCAGTGGGAGATCAAGTCCAAAGAGTTTCGAGAGAACCTGGAATGGGCGGTAATCGTCCCGGGCGACGGCGAAGTTTCTCCGGGAGTAGCGCAATTGCTTGGAGAACTTTCCGCTCGGGGCGTTACCATCCGGAGATTGCCAGCCGGTTGCTGGTGACGCGCAGATAGCAGATCTGGCCTGAATCGATTAGCGTTGGAAAACCGCAGCGCTTCCTCCTATGGCGATAGTCGCCCAACTCGTGTCGAGCAGGGTAGACCTTTCCAGAGAACGGACAGTCGGCGGTAACTGTCGTCAACAGGCGATGCTTGCACGTCTGTTTCGCAATGGCAGGCTTTCCTATCATGGAGGGTTTGTGAATGTTGCCACGGGCCGCGTTAGTTGTCACGTGGTTTGTGTCAGGAGGACGAAAAGAGCCTGCGACTTCTCCGCTTGCAGCCGATAGATACCAAGAAGCCAACGGCACGCGCAGCACTTGCTCGGGCCGGACATCGCCCATATCCAGCACGATCACGCGAAACCCTCCCGCGCTGAGCAGTAAATCCGTCGCGCGCAGCCCCTGATCGAGAGGTGTCCAGGCGTTCTTGTCTCGTTCCTCAGTTCGCCCAGTACGGACCCAGAGCAAACGCCCAAGATCGATTCCCATCGCAGCTCCGGAGAGTGGATCGAACGCGTCCGCCACATCGACATAGGCGCAGGCCGCTTCCTGCTGCGTGACTTTGGCAAGAAGGGAAGACACCAAGATGGTTTTTCCTGAGCAGGCTGGACCGGAGATTCGGTCAGTCCGCCGAGTGGCAGCCCCCCGTGCAGAAGAGCGTCCACTTCCGCAATTCCCGTGGGCACCAACTCCCGAGAATGGTGGAAGCGGACAGACAGCGCACCGGGAATCCGCGCCGCCAGGGACGATTCGATTTCTTGCCGGATTGCCGCTGCCGAGGGCATGTAGATTCGCCTGTTGTTCGCCTAATGAAGCTATGGTTCAGGGGTTGTTTTGTCAATGCGGGGAGGAAATTCTCAATCAAAAAGGGCTGATTCGGTGCGGGCCTTCGACATCTGATCGCGCTATAGCAAGGTGAGCTTATTGTGTCGTGGCTAAATTGGCTCTTTACTACAGGATCTCGTCTTCTCTTTCCCAACTGCTGTTTCCCCACAGCCCATGCCAACTATCACCCGACCCAGGAGGGATGTTATGAGGCTCCGCAACAATGAATATTGTCCGATTCACCGATCGCTCTCCTGCTGTGGCCGGGAGGCCATCCAGAAGGAACGCAGACTGCTACGGCTGGGTGTGCAGCGCGTTGAAGATCCGCATCACCCGCGAGGATATCGGGAACTCAGGTCCCCCTCAGAGATGCGGAAACTTCTGAAGCGGAAAGTCGCCGAATAGAACAGAATCTGCGCCCTCTGCCACCATGAGTTCACGGACTACAACGACATAGTGCCAGACCACAAGAATCCCAAAGGAATGGGAGGGGCCTGGAGAGACGACCATCCCGACAACATCCAAGCTGTGCACTGGTGTTGCAACTCGGAGAAGGGGTCAACGAGAGTTGACGACTGATGGCCGATTGATCCGGGCCATCCCCGCAGCATCACAGCCGCGCGCGCGCCATCTCCAGATCCTGGTGTTCAAACGCCGACGCCATACGGTCGATTTCTGGCTTCGTTAGTCCGTGCCGAGCGGCCTCGTCGCGCCACTTCGACACAGCCTTTCCGACTTGTGACGCTATTTCGCGGGGTCTGCCGGTCTCCAATTCGAAATACCCGGCAACCTCCATGGCCAGGGCCAGGGAGGCGGTATTGTCCTCCTCGTTGATGGCCGTGGTGAGGATACGCGGCTTGATGTCGGTCGGCACCGGGTTCATGTCGTAGGCCGGGGAAAGGCGCCAACCCTCCGGACCCTCATACAGAAAACCGTGATTACGGAGGTGGTCGTCGGTATTGGAAATCAGAATATTGAAAACCAGCCGCCGCCACAGCGCCTCCATGTCGGCTTTAGGCGCGGCCCCGTGCTGGCGAAGCGCGTCCACGATTTCGAGATAGCTTCGTGTTTCATTGTCTTTGGATCCCAGCATGCTCATGGCCGAGAGAAAGGGAATGCGCCGTGCTCCATCCCGGTCAAAACGCCGCAGCAGAAGCACCGGCTTCCTGGCTACGATTTCGATACGCGACGCGGGTACCGCGATGCCGGCTTTTTTGGCTAGAGCGAGGGCCACCGCTTCCCACACCACCGTATTGATTTCATCATCCCGGCGCGGGAACTTCGCAATCGCCAAATGGCCGTCCTTCTCCCGGAACGATGCTTTCGGCCGAGCGCCGCCGAGTGACGATCCTGGCCCAAACAGTAGCCGCAAATCCGCTTCGGTATCCTTCTCCTCCAGGACGTGTTCCGCCGCCGAAAGCAAGCTCGCGAGTTCGATCAGCGGCGGTATGCGCGTGACGCCCTCTTCTCGAAGGAACGGTCCGCCCTCGTGTTCAGCAAAGCGCAGCGCGCCCTGGCGCGCCTCATCGTCCACCAGCAGCAGGTAGTCGATCTCCTGCAGCGTCCGCGGAGCCTGCCCCTCCCGTTCCGCGCGTCTGCGTTCCATGCGGCGCATCAGCGCCCGTCCCCAACGGTCCGGTGCCGAGTCGCCGATAGCGCCGAACATCGGTGTATCGGCCGGCGTGTGGAACGGGCCGGGACCAAGCTTGAGGGCTGGCTCCAGAGAGAACCGCGCGGCATGTTGCAACCAGCCTCGGTCGTATTCGAAGGTGGCGCTTTCCTTGTTCTTGCGCACCCGAGCCCACAGCCGCCCCACGAGGACGGGAACGCCATCAAGATCGATGTGTACAAGAGCTTCTTTGTCCATCACTCTTCTCCGGTGCGCCTCTGCTTCCGCGCGCTGCGAATCCGTTGCGGCAGCTGCTCCTCTTCTAACTGAAGGCCCACGGTGTCGTTCTTTGGATCGGCCAGGTCCGCCAAATGCTCGACCATGCCCAGCACAAAGACAACCGTGGCGTAGAGCCCGAGTGCAACACCGGGATCGCCCTTTTCAATCTTGACGAGCGTTGTCCGGCTAATGGAAGCGCGTTGCGCCGCGATGGCCACAGAGATCCGCCGCCGCCGGCGGGCGTCTCGAAGATCGTGACCCAGCTTGCGCAGCGCATGCCGGACCGGGATGGGCAGGGCTACGGAGGATCGGCTTGTTCTCATATTTAACGTTCATTATTATGGTTGCTAACATCATTAGAGTATATTATTATGGACGTTAAGTCAAGAGGAGAAGGCTGATCCGTGGCAAGATTCCAAGCTGAACGGCCACCCCAGACCGGTTTGCACAAGAAAACGAATTCGCAGACCCCTTTGTACAATACAGAAGACATGGCAGTGACCGTAGAGATGCACAACATTGGTGATGCCCCGGCGAGCCGTGAGATTGTCGCTGTGATTGAACATGCGTTGTGCGACAGGCCGGGAGCTTGGCGGGTCTCGATCCTGGGTTCTCGCGCCAACGACTGCTGGGAAATGAAAGTTGAAGGTCCGAAGGGATTCGAGCGATCGTACACGTTACTCGGCGGTGCCGAGCAACATCAGCCACCGGTGATCGCGAATGTGCTACTGATGTTGTTGCCGGTAAATGCAGGTTAGCGATCTTGCCCGCTTCCGACAATACCGTCGCGGCGGGAAGTCTTGTATGGTGGGTCGGATGGCCGAGTGTAAAGAGATCACTATCCGGATAGTATCCAAGCCATGCGTTTGGTTCAACTCGGCAAAGGGGTCGATCCGCGACGGCGGAGGGCCGACCGGCCGATTTTCTTCAAGTTGCCTGATACCGTATTTTACTATCGACGGCCAAAGTGGTAGTAGCGTGCATAGTTACGTGGAAAGTTAGGTGTGTAGGGTGCTAGCATGCATCTCCCCCCAGGCGACGCGTTTCTGACCAATTCAAGAATTCAATCTGAAGTTGTCGATCCGGTTGACAAGGGTTGAAAAGAAATCTGAATTCTTGCATCGCACGGCCGAGGTTGCCGCAACCAAGATCAGAGAATTTTGTCTTTCACTAACTTGGCTTCCTGTTCGACGAGAAGCAAATCGGCTTCTAATTCATTCTCAATCTTCGCGATGCGGTTGTGGAGGTCGTCCGCTTGTGCGAAGAGTGCCGCGCCATGGAGCGCGGTCTTTTGCAAGTTCGAGATCGGTTTCTGTTTGGCGTTGAGGAGCTTCGAATGAACGATGGAGTGCCACCTCTCCGACGTCCTTGACGAAGGAGAAATGCGGTTTTGCGATTGGAGGCAAGTCTTGGCGCGGGCTGGGTAATGTCAGTGCATCCCTCAAGTCGCGAGCCTTGGCTTGCCTGGCTGCCAATTTCCCTTGGGGCAAACCGAAACAATTCACCACCGTGCTAAGGATTGAGGTGTGCTCGAAAATATGATGCAGCCTTGTCTGCGGCGGAGTGTATGCGGAGACGATGATCGCTGGAACCCGAGGTCCCAACCGGTCGAATTTGAAACCAATGCCACCGGGTTGTCCCGCTGGAATGATCCTGTCGGGGGCGATGGCGACCTCACATTCAGAAGCTGACGGCGGGGGCACGTGGTCGTAGCAGCCGCCATGTTCGTCGAACAAGATCATCAGCAGAGTGCTTTCCCAGTCGGGGCTGTTGCGAATCGCGTCATAGATCGTCGCGATCAGCGCCTCCCCCTATGGAGGTTCGACGGACCGTAAAACTAGTATGGATTGCACTCTGGGTGCATATCATTTTCCGGGCCCCAAATTATCGAGTCGAAGTAAATCGGTTCGATGAAGGAATAGTCGGGCAAGCCGCCTTTCTTCCCTGCGGCGACGACGAAGTCCTTAGAAGTGCCCAAGGCATAGAGGCTACACGGCCAATTTCCACGGAGGCTCGCCTCATGCAAGGTGGGGGAGTAGTATCTCGGGAGGCACAATCGAAAGGTGGAGGGACATGCCACGGAGACGCTTCATTCCAAGACCAATCGCGCCACCGCACGCCTCGCCCAGAGACTACAGGAAGAGCGTTCTGGGCAGAATTTTTCACAACAGATACAATCCCCAGTCTCAATGGGTAAGCCTGCATGACGTGTGGTTGAATCTATACTCCTGCCCCAAGCAATGAGTACCTTTGCTGAGTTAGAGATTGCAATCGAACGTCCTTTGGACGAGAAGACGGGATTCCCCGCGGTGCTGCGCCTATTCGCCCCTAAGAGCGATCAGGATCAGCGTTTCCCAGAAACCGGATCGGCCTGGTTGAAGATTGATCTCGCTGAGTTACACAACCTTCGGGGCGAGGACGCAAAGTACGGGGCTCGGCTGTCCGAAGTATTCTTTCAGGATCGGAACATTCAAGCCGGGTTCGACGCCGCCCGCGGGGCGGCCAATGCCGAGGGCAGCGATGCGGTGCTGCGGGTGCGCCTGTTTCTGGACGCCGGTGCCGAACAGCTTCACGCGGTGCGCTGGGAGTGCTTGCGCGATAGCAAGGGCAAGTCTCTGTTTAATAGCGATACGATCCTGTTTTCCCGCTATCTGGCCAGTTCCGAAATGCGGCCCGTAAGCGGAAAGACGGGACAACCGAAAGCCCTGATCGCCATCGCCAATCCTTCGCATCTGGATCAGGCGATCAACCCGGAAGACCCCAGTAAGGGATTGGCGCAGGTCGACGTACCGAACGAAAAGCTGCGGGCGGAAAGTGGTTTAAGCAACGCGGGCTTTTCGATTACCACCCTGGCCTCGCCGCCATCGGGTGCGGTTGCGGCCACCTCGAAGAACATTCTCGACGAGCTTAGCAAGGGGTACGACGTTCTTTATCTGGTCTGTCACGGAGGTCTGGTTGGGGACGATATGACTCCGATGCTCTGGCTGGAGGACGGCGAGGATCCCGTCAAGGCCTCGCGGCTCGTCGAAGGCATCCGGGGTATGAGCCAGCCGCCGCGACTGGTGGTACTGGCGTCGTGTCAGAGCGCGGGCACCGACAGCAAATCGGCATCGAGCACGCTGGGTGCCCTGGGTCCTTTGCTCGCCGCCGCGGGGGTTCCCGCCGTAATCGCCATGCAGGGCAACATAAAGATGACCACGATCAAGAAGTTCATGCCGGAGTTTTTCAAGGAACTGGCGAAAGACGGGCAAATCGACCGAGCCATGGCCGCCGCGCGACGCCGCGTCGTGGGCGATCCCGACGAGCCAGACTGCGACGACTATTGGATGCCTGTTCTGTTCATGCGACTGCGCAGCGGGCGTGTCTGGTACCAGCCTGGGCTTGGAGGCTCCGACGGCGCTTCGAGCGGCTTGGATAAGTGGAAGATTATCGCTAGCGCTGTAGCAAACAAGGATTGCCAGTGTACGCCGATTCTCGGGCCGGGCGCGCTCGAAGGGCTGGTAGGTTCCTGGCGGGAGGTGGCAACGGAACTGTCCGAGGCCTTTGGTTACCCCATGGGCGGCCATGCGCGCGAGGACTTGCCCACGGTGACGCAATTCATTGCCGTCAACCAGTCCGTGCCGAACTTCGCAAAAATGGAATTAGTCAGACGGGTTGTGGCTGGCATCAAGAAGCGCTTTTCGTCGCCGGCGATGGCGGCGTTCGATGCCTCCGACATCGCTTCGGCTGCGCTGATTGTAAGAGAGGCGGCCCGGATTCTGCGCCAGCAGAATCCGCTGGAGCCTCACAGGCTCTTGGCAGCGCGACCGTTTTCCCTCTACCTCACCGTCAACCCCGATGATTCAATGGAGGACGCCCTCCGCGAAGCCGGCCGCGAACCACTCTCTGACTTCAATCGCTGGAACACTGACGATTACTTCGATTTACTGAACGTCCAGAAATACCCTCTTTTGCCGGACGGTTACTCCCCGACGCCGGATCAGCCGCTCGTCTACCACATCTTCGGCATGCTCCAGTTACCACCAGCCCTTCCGGTTTCGCAGGCAGCCGCGGTGCCCGCGGAGGATGACACACAGAAGGCATCGCGCGAGGAAGCCGGCTGCGCCTCCTACGTGGTAACCGAGGACGACTATTTCCAATACCTGCTAACGGTAAACAGCAAAGCAGATGCCAAAAACCGGATTCCTTTGCCGGTCCAACGAGCTCTGGCCGCCAACGCCCTGCTGTTCTTCGGCTTTCGTCTGGACGAGTGGAGTTTTCGCGTCCTGCTACGCAGCATCTTCAGCAAACAAGGAAGCATGGCGCGCGGCGTCGGCCCAAACGTAAAGCCCTGTATCGGTGCTCAAGTGCAGCCCGATGAAGAGCGCATCGAAAACCCGATGCGCGCCGCTGCCTACTACCAGCAGTATTTTCAGGGCAGTAAGATAGATACCTTCTGGGGCAGTGTCGACGAGTTCGCTCAAGCGCTAGATAGGGCCATCCCAGCGGTAGATCGATATCTTCAGGCAGTCCAGCAGAAAATTGGCATGAGCCAATGAATCCAGATAGCCCCTATGTTGGTCCACGCACCTTTACTCAGAAAGAACGGAGTCTCTTCTTTGGCCGTGACCGCGAAGTAGAAGATCTCATTCATCTCCTGCTGGCCGAGCGTATCGTTCTTTTACACTCGCCTTCCGGAGCGGGTAAGAGTTCGCTGCTGGAAGCTGGTCTTATTCCGAAATTGCGGGAGCTCGGTTTTGAAACAAGAGGACCGCTGCGGGTCAACGACTTCGCCAATCTTCCGCGGGAAGAGCGGTTTTCTAAAGATCCCCACGGCGAGGTCCTTATCTTTGACCAGTTTGAAGAGATCGTTACCGTGGATTCGCTCAACGTCGCTGCCAAAATGCGTTTCTTCCAGCAATTGGGCCGGGCACTCCATAATCGGCAACGTTGGGCGCTGTTCGCCATCCGCGAAGACTATCTGGCGGCTCTGGATCCTTACCTGAACTCCATTCCGACACGCCTCTCCAACACCTTCCGCCTGAATCTGCTCGGGGAGAAAGGCGCCAAGGACGCAATCTGTCTGCCAGCAAAAAATGCGGGCATCCCGTTCACCGAGGAAGCTTCCGACGCTCTGTTCGACGATCTACGCACGATTCAAATTCAGTTGCCAGACGGTGGCATCCAATCCGCCAAGGGCGAATTTGTTGAGCCGGTGCAGCTCCAGGTCGCATGCGCTCGCATCTGGAGCGACCTGCCCGCCGATGCACAGACGATTGAGGTAGATCACATCCGCATCAAGGCTGGCGGGAAGAAAGATGCGGCCGGTAAAGAGCAGACCGGCAAAAATGATTCTTTCAGCGAAGTCGATCGCGCCCTGGCCGAGTACTACTCCGCTATGGTAAGAGAAGTTGCAAAGATTCCAAAAGCCGTCAGCAAGAACATCACCGAGCGCGACTTGCGGGATTGGTTTGAGCAACGCCTGATCACTCGCCAGGGAATTCGCACCCAAGTGCTTCGATCCGAAGGCTTGGGGGAAGAGATCTCCGACGGACTCATCGAAGCGCATGTTGTGCGTTCCGAGATGCGCTCCAACCGGGACTTCCTCGAACTGGCCCACGACCGCTTGATCCAGCCCGTGCTGGCCAGCAACAAAGAGTGGCGGGATGCCAACCTCAGTCCGTTCCAGCAGGAAGCGGAAAAGTGGAACCAGAATAGCGAGCGTTCAGCGGACCGTTTGCTGCGCGGGCAGGCTCTTCAACAAGCCGAAGCCTGGGCGAAAAACAACGCCCCCAAGGCCACCGAACTGGATTTCTTGCGAGCGTCCGAGCGTGCGCGCAGGGCGCTTTGGCTCGGCCGCATCGTCACCGTCCTCCTGGGAATTCTGCTGGTCGCGGCCGCGTCGTTTGCCTGGGAGTTTTATAAGGAAAAGAAGAGCTACGCGAACGCGCTCACGGCTGGCCGCGAAGCTGCGCGCGAACTCGTGTTCCAGACCGATCAGAAGCTGGGCAGCCAGGTTCCGAACACCCTCGCGATCCGGAAGGAGCTACTCGAAAATGCCATCAATCTCAACCAGAAGCTCGGCGCAAGTGGGGAAGGCGAATATGGAGTTGCCTTGACAGACTGGTATGCGAAAAACACGCAAGGCAAACTGGACGAGATTGATGGGAAACCGGAAGAGGCCGGAACCAGATATCAAGAGGCCAAGGTCATTGCGGAAAAACTGCTGCAGCACTACGGGGACGATCCGTGGGCCCAGCACATTCTCTGGCGAAGCTATGCGGCTCTCGGTGACCTTTACGAGAAACAGGGAAATGCAATTAGCGACCAGGCAGACCGCGCCAAGGACAAGGAAGAGCAGCAAAAAGATAAGGCGGAGGCGGACAACAGATGGTTAGAAGCGAGTCAACAGTTCGAGAAGGCCTTGCCCATTGCCCTGAAACTCGTCATCCGCGATCCGAAGAACCGGATTTGGCGGGAAGGTCTCTATTTTCTATATAAAGGTCTCGGTGAGACAGTTCGAGACGATGGCGAAGCGCGCAAGTTTTACCGCGACGGTTTGGATGTAAGCCTGTCGCTGGCCCAAGATTATGCCAGGGACGATGGGGTCTTTGCTTGGCAGAGTCTCATCGATCTCGGCGATCTGTCCATCGACGATCGCGACGAGAAAGGCGCGATCGCCCTCTACCAACAGGCCTTGCTCGTCGCCGGGGCTCTGGCGAAAGCCAACCCGCCGGGTACCGATCCCGACACTCGTGTTCGGCACCTAACCTATGGACACGATCTGTGGGAAAGCTACATGGCGCTCGGCGACGTCAAACAAGATATTCGCAACCGGCGGAGCTGGTATGAAAAAGCTCTGGCGTTAGCCAAAGAGTTGGACAAAGAGAGTCAGGACTCCGACGCTCAGAAGGCAACCGGCAAGCGGTCGGCCAGTGGTTCTGGTGAGGGTCAGCCCAAGAAAGACCTCGCGGATGCATCCCGCGCCCTCCAAAACCTTCACCGCGGAACTACGAAATAGCCAGCGACTTGCGCAGGAAATTACTTCTAGCGTGGTTTGGCTTCGGCGGCTCGGGCTTCATCCGCTTTCTCAACCAGGTCCTTCACCGTATCGGTCGCCCCATCGGCGCGGGAAGCTTTGCCGCGCCGGGCAATTGGCGTCCAACCTGCGGGGCCCGCTGCTTGATCTTCCGGAGCGTCCTGCTGGTCGGCCTCCTCCACCGCGTGCTTAACAACCTCCTCGACCGAGGTCCCATCGTCCGCCATCGTCTGTTCCAGGTCCTTATAGTCGATCAGGTGGCCATTCTTGAGCGCCGCGAGGATGTCATTGCCCAAGGCTCCATCTTCCTCGTCGTTGTGGTCGTTCTCCAGTGCCGCAAGCTCCTGATCCAGCGCTTGTCGAAGCTGGGCGTCGGTCATCTTCTCGCATCGCGTTTCGCCATAGGCCGCACCGGGACGCAGGACTAGCCCCGCCGTCAACGCCAAACCTCCCAGTGTTCTTGCCAGATTTCGCTTCTTCATAGTGCCTCCGTGCGTCCTCAAGATGTACCGCCAATGGCCTTAAAACCTGCTCGAATTTGTCATCTTGCCACTTAGTTTTATCATGGTTTTCGCGCTAGTTCGAGTTATACTCGGCAGGCGGTAAGCCTGCCGGGTGGTCGTGTGGAAGATCCTACGGTTTCGATCACAAATGATCCTGAGGTCTCGCCGAGAGGGGACCAAGGACCGCCCGTCACCGGCACTTGGGGTTCCCTCAGGCTGATTCAGAAAGTAGGCCAAGGGGCGTTCGGCGAGGTGTACCGCGCCTTTGACACAACCCTCGAACGGGAAGTAGCCCTCAAGCTTCTCTTGCCCCGCGGACAGGATCCTGAGTCCGAAGCCCAGGCCCTCCTTCGGGAAGCCCGCGCCCTCGCCCGAGTCCGTCACCCCAACGTGGTTCCGGTCTACGGCGTCGCCACCCATGACCGCCGAGTTGGTTTCTGGAGCGATTTTGTCCACGGAAAAACCCTCTCGGCGCTCCTCGACGCGGAAGGTCCTTTTGGGCCGAGCGAAGCCGCCCTCATCGGCATTGACTTGTGCAAAGCTGTCAGCGCCGTCCACGCCGCCGGGCTTCTACACCGCGACATCAAGACCGGAAACGTGATGCGCGAAGCGGGCGGCCGCATCCTTCTCATGGATTTTGGCCTCACCCATTCCCATGATGCCGGACAGCACCTCAGCGGAACGCCTGTCTACATGGCTCCGGAGTTACTGGCAGGCGATTCCGCCACCATCGCAACCGACATTTACGCCCTCGGAATTCTGCTGTTTCACCTTTTAACTGGCAAGTACCCCGTCGACGGTTCCAGCTTCTCTGAAATCCGGTCGATCCATGAATCCGGCGGCCGTCAGGCTCTGCTCGATCTTCGTTCGGATTTGCCCGGGCAGTTGGCCCACGTGGTGGAAATCGCCGCCCATCCGAACCCGTCGAAACGCTACCGGAGCTCAGGGCAGATGATCGCCGCCCTGACGGAAGCAGCCGGCCTCGGCCCGGCAACGGTCGAGAATTTGGAACAACCCGGCGCACGCCGATTTCGTTGGAGAATTGTGGCGGCGGTGGTGGCGGCGATTCTCTTCGCGATCCCCCAGGTCCGCAACAAATTTCTCCCGGGCGTGGCTGAAACCAGCGTACCCATCGCCGGAGTACGAGACGGCTATCAGAAGGCACACGATCTTCTCGATCACTACTACCGGACTAAGGCTCTCGAAACCGCGATTCCGCTGCTGCAGAAAACCGTCGAGCAGGATCCCCGCTTCGCGCCTGCCTTCGCCGATCTCGGCCGCGCCAACCTTTTGCAGTTCATCCAGATGGACGATCCCAAATACATCGACCCCGCCCGCCAGGCTGCTCTGCAAGCGCTCAGTCTTAAACCAGATCTGGTTTCCGCCCACGTAACGCTGGGCATGCTCTATACCTGGACCGACAAGCACGACCTCGCCTCCCAGGAACTGGACGAAGCGCTCCGGCTGGATAAATACAACGCCGCAGCTTATGGCGCATTGGCGGAACTGTACTACCGGCAGGGACGCAACAACGACGTGGAGACGACGCTACAAAAAGCCATCAACCTGGCGCCTGGAGACTGGAGTTTGTTGCAGCAGCTCGGCCTCTATTATTTGGACACCGGGAAGTTGGCCCAGGCTGCCGAACAATACCAGAGGGCTGCTAACCTCGTGCCGGACAATTCCCGTGCCTATAACAACCTGGGGTTGGTTTATCGTAAGCAAGGCCGGCCCACCGAAGCCGAGGCTGCGTTCCGGAAAGCGATCGACCTGGAGCCCACCGCAAAGCGCTATCGCAACCTCGGCACCCTCTTTCTGGACGAGGGCAAATACGCGGAAGCCCAACCGATGTTTGAACGCGCCATCGGCATGCGCCCGGACTATTACGAGACTTGGGGGTATCTGGCCACCGTCTATCGCAATACGGGAGTTGGTCGGGCCAAGGTGGAGGAGACCTATCGCAAGGCCATTTCCCTCAGCGCGGATCTCCAGAAGCAGACACCCAATGACCCGTATCTCCTCGCCGACGTGGGTGGCTATTATGCAGCCATCGGCATGGACCGCGAGAGCGAGACCCTATTGAAGCAAGCCGCCGCCCTCGCGCCCGACAAGCCCGATGTCTTGTACCAGGTAGCCGTCGGCTACGAGAGGCTCCATCGGCGCAACGAAGCACTACTCTGGGTCGGGAAGGCCGTCGCGGGAGGAACCTCCCCGCAGTTTCTGGAGCGGGTTCCCGAGCTTTCTGGCCTTCGCGCCGACCCGCACTACCTCGCAATTCTCAACCCAGCACGCTAATTCAATAGAAAGGAGGATCCTATGCAAACGATCATAGCTCACCAAGAGCCAAGCGCGATACTTCCGGGTATGCCGGACGGGCCAGGGTTCTATGCCCACGACAAGGGCGCCGACCATCCCACCCCGCCAGCTCCGGACCGGGGTAAGCCAACGCCCCAGCCAGCTCCCGAACCGGCCAAGAAGAAATAACGTCGCGCGGCCCTCCCGAACGCCCGGTGAGGGCCGCGTGTTCTGTGTTCGCAACACGCTCCAACAATCTGCCCGAAAGGAAGCCTCGAATGCCCGACAGGGACTCCCCTTCCGCCATGCCCATCCCTCTGGGGGTCCTCGAAACCGGCGGTTTTGCCGACAGCCTCGACCCTGCCGCGATTCAGCAACTCAAGGCGCAAGGCGCGGGCGGCAGCGTCCCCGGGGGTAGCGTTTCCAAAGACATCGTCAAAGCGAAAGGCCAGTCCGACGCCGCACACTTCGGTATGGTGGGCGGCGAACTCAACGCCGACAACCTGGAGAAGGCCGGCTGGGCCGTGATGTTCGGCGCCAGCGTCGACCAGAAAATCCGTACCAACCTCTCGCCTCTCATCGACCGCCGCAAGGGGCAAGTGGGCGACGATACGTTGTTCAAGATCCTGGATCCCCCCGCCCCCGGCCAGAGCGCCGCCGACTGGCTGCTAGCTCAGCACACCAGCTTGAACGTCGTCGACCCCTCCAAAGGTGTTCCGTATTACGTAATGATCGTAGCCCCACCGGAAGAGATTTCCTTCGAGTTTCAGTTTGAGCTGGATCTGTACTGGGGCGTCGGCAGGCTCTGGCTCCAGAACCCGGCCGACTTCGAATGCTACGCCCAGTCCGTCGTTGCCTACGAGACCCAAAGCAAGGTTCCCTCGTCCCGCAAAATGGTCCTCTTCGCTCCCGACTACAACGGCAAAGACAACGGCGCCACCAAGCTCATGACTGGCAACCTGGTCAATCCCCTGATTCAGACCCCCGTCGGCCAAGCCGAAAGGTTCAAGCTCCAATCCTTCCTCGGAACCACCGCCACCAAGAGCAACCTGAACGACATCTTCGCTGGCTCCGATCCCGACGGCCCGCCCGCCCTGCTGTTCACCGGCAGCCACGGCCTTCTGAAACTCCCCACCAGCAAGGAGCTTCCCGACGCCATGGGCGCCATCGTGTGCCAGGATTGGAAAGGCGACCCCAATCCTCCCCTGGACGATTCCTACTACGCCGCCTGGGATCTGCCCAAGAATGCAAAAGTGCACGGCATGGTGCACTTCTTATTTGATTGCTACGGGTTGGGATGGCCGAAGAACGACACCTACAGCAGCCAACGCAAAGAGATTTCTCCAACTCCGATGATGGCGCGCTTGCCGCAGGCGCTGCTGGGGCGCGAAAACGGGGCGCTGGCCGTGCTCGGACACATCGACCGCGCCTGGAGCTATTCCTATGAGGCCGGAGGCCAACCTCAAGACCAGAGCTTCCGCGATGTCCTAACGAAGCTCATGAATGGCTACCGTTTCGGCAGCGCCACGGATCAGTTCAACTTCCGTTGGGCCGCGCTAAGCATTCCGCTAGCCGATACTCTGCAGAAGATGCAGACCAGACGGGGATTAGACCAACAGGCGGCACAACAGTGGGTAGCCCGGGACGACGCTCGCAACTACATTCTCCACGGCGACCCCGCCATCAAGCTGCGCGTGGACAAGAAGGAAATGCCGCCGCTGTCGTCCTAAGGCGGAAATAAGATCCGGAAAGAACTAGAAATAACCACCAGAAGTGACATCCGGTAGGGCCGGCATTGGGGCCGGTATCAGACGCCAAATAGATCCGGGCCTATGCCCCCAAGGTAAGGGTTAGCGCGACGTAAACGCCACTGGCGCGCCGGGCACGTCCTTGGCTAAATCCAATTCGAGAAGGATGTCTTCCTCTTCCTGCACTTTCGCGCCCATAGTAAACGCGCCAGAGGAAACGCATTCCACGGTTGCCGTGCCACACTTGGTCAGCTTCCGGTTCTCCTTCTGCGCAAAGGTGTCATGAAGATAGAAGGTCACGGGCGTATCGTCGGTCAGCGGCTTGGTTGTGTCGGTCGAAACCACCGAAGCGGTAATGACGAACAAGTCGTTTGAGCCGGGGAACGTCTTTACTACCGCGAACAGTTTCCGCGATTTGGCCACTGGCCTTCCCCCGAACTGGTTCTTGTTAGGATCTTCGGGATCTGACGGCAGAGAATCGGAAGATCGAGGTCCAGCAGCAGGGCTTACGGACTCGCCCCGGTCTGGGGCTGCCGCCACCGAATGGCTGACAGCTTCCGGTATCTCCAGATTGCCGGGGGCAACCTCACGCGGCCTGCCAATGCCAGAGCTAAGCGCCGCTGCGAACGCCTCGGCGTGCTCGTCAACCTTTGCCGCGACCTCTTTTCCTTGATTGTCCAGTGCCGCAATCTTCTGTTCGATCTGCTGGCGGAAGTTGAATTCCACGCCCCCGACCTTGAGCGACTGCATCAGGTTTGCGACCCAGGGCAGGCTCCAGGGCGCAGTCGCGAGAGCGATGAGCCCAATCACAGTCGGGTCAACCCTAGGGCCAAGTAGATCACGCGCCGCCAAGGACAGGCACAACAGGGCGAAAAAAAGCCGCCAAACCTTTTCGCGTGGCCCCGGACTTGCTTTTTCGGATGCTGACATCAGGTCGTCATTATGCGCTCAGACGATAGCTGAAGTCCAAGTAGGATGCGGATAAATTGCCGATAAGTGTTGCGCCGTCTGAGAATCTGGCAGAAACGTCGAAGTGACGCTAGCTGCGGATTCAACCCGCAAGTTGGAATGAGCTAAGGACTTTGGCTTCGTCGCTCCGCTGAAGGTTTAGCGGATCTAGGTTTAATCGTGTCGTACAGGACTAGCGCAGCGGGTAATTATGGCATATACTAACGTATATGCCAGACGAATCCCGCATCCGGAGAGATCCCAAGCAGCGTAAAGCGAAAGTGTTCATGAATAATCGGAGTCAGGCTGTGCGCTTGCCCAAGGAGTTCCAGTTCAGCACGCAGGAAGTGTTCATACGCAGGAAGGGAAGCGAGGTGGTTTTGTCTCCTCGGCCGTTTGATTGGACTTCGTACCTTGCAGAGGGGCCTGTTGCCTCAGCGGATTTCATGGAAGGCGTCGACGATCTGCCCGTGCAGGAGCGTGAACCGTAGTGGCGCGCTACATGCTGGATACCGATACTTGTTCCTACATTATGAAGCGCTCGGACGATGCGGTTCTCAGGCGTTTACAGAAAGTTCCTGTCAGTGATGTGTGTATCTCTGTAATCACAAAGTTGGAACTCCTGTTCGGGGTCGAAGTGTCTCCGCGACGACGGCAGGATGAAGCGGCCCTAAGTGCTTTTCTAGGTTACGTTGAGGTTCTGGACCTCCCCGACGTAGCATCTTCGCACTATGCTCAGATTCGCGCGTCGCTGAAGATCGCGGGGACAATGATCGGGGCCAACGATTTGTTCATTGCGGCCCACGCTCGAAGCCTTGGGTTGACGCTGGTCACGAATAACACGCGAGAATTTGCGCGAGTTCCTAAATTGGTGATCCAAAACTGGACAACGGTTCCCTAACCGAATCCCGTCTCGCCTTGACGTTAAACTCCTCCGAAGGCGGAACAATCCTGTGTGCGAGTTGTGTGCTGCGTTCCCGGAGGATGAAGGCATAACGAAACGTCGGCGTGAATCGGCTGCTGTTCCGTACCGCGACGACTGACGGCCCATCAGTCGGCCAGATCCCGATACAGCCCAGATTTGTTTTTCGCCGGCAATGATGTATGCGAGTTGTGTGCTGAATGTTTGAGGATAACGGATAGCCCTCCCTTGAGCGGTTCGAGGTACTTGCCTTCTGGCCACATGTCGGGCACGGACATATTCATGAGGTTGCGGGTGGCATTTTCAACCGGGTCCTTCAGCGGTCGCCCTCTGGGGTTGCCGGACTGGCGCGGCTTGAACTGGTAGGGCAAATGACAGCCTTGCGCTTCGCCATTCCTGTCGGCTGCTTCTTTTCGGTCTCTTTTTCGTCGCCATCCCTGCTCCTTGTACAAAAACGGTACAAAACGGCGTGTTCACCAGCTAAAGTTGTCTAATTGCAACGACAGAGCGGGTATGAACACTACCTGAGGGTCGAAATCTGCGGACCCCACATTCTTAGATACTGAAAACGGAACGCTGTTTGCCGGATTTGACGCTGATACGCTGCACATTTAGCCTTGTGGGCATGGCGACCGACATTTCAAAGATTGAAGACGGCTTCGCCCTTCGTCGTGGCGTGAAAAAGAAAAAGAAGGCGACGGTCAAGGGTGAATGCACGATTCCTCCTACCATTCCCAAGCACGTCCTTGGCACGCTCGTGATGTCCAGTCCGCGTAGCAAGAAAGCCATTGCCAACTACGTGGAAATTCAGGCGCGGGAAACCGGGAAATGTGGTTTCCCTCCGAAAACAGTGACAGGATACAGACCCGCCATGAAAAGAAGCACGAAGACGGTCGCGACGATCCCGAGCGGGGGGCCCTTGTGGCGTACTGGGGGCAACCTTGTTACCGGTATCGGGATCGCCAAAGTTAGTTTTTGAATCAGGATTGCCGTAGTTCTCTTAGTGCCCCCTGAATCCATTGATCTGGACGTCCAGAAGATTCCCCAGTTCGTGTGCGTAGTCTCCCGATATAGCATTCATATTTCCACTGGCCACCGTTTCCGTTGGGATTTTTCAAGAACGACGATTGGCCTGCTTATTACAAACGATTTCCCGGCTCTCCGGGCATCCTGACATTTTCGCGGGTAGGGTTCAGTGCAGATGGCATGCAGGCGCTCTTCTATTTCAAACAACAGATATGGCGGACTGTGCGGGACTGGCAGGTATGTGGTCATGGAGAAGCGCCACGGTCGCTGGATGGTCGAGACGAAAATCGAGATGTGGGTTTCGTAATGCCCGAAGGCCATTGGCGCAATATCGTTTCTCTGACAATGTCGGCGGTGTCAAGTACATTTCGAGCACAGAAAGCCTGGGCACTCCGCACTCCGAGGAGCGCTATTTCGCTCTCATGGAAGTATTGCGATTCCGAACTGTGAACGAGAGTTGACTTCGCCACTCGGAACCGCAAAGTGCCTCCTTAGCGCGGATGACGTCGCCGCTATATGGGGCCCACCGACGGCGGAGGCTGTCACGAGCTACCGTGTCGGAGTAAAGCACGCCGAGACCGGATCAAGGCCTAGCGCAGCCGCAGCCAGCCTCGACTCCGATTCCAAAAGCGTATAGAGGTAGTTCAACATCGCGTTGGGTGGGTTAACAGCGAGGCGCGGGGATCGGGTCAAGGGTGACACCCGAGAACCAAAGGTTCGCCAGTGGTCGGGCAGTCGTGGCATGTCTTTTCTCGGAAAGTTAATAGACAAAGGCCGCCATAGAGCCCTGTAAACACCAGCAGCTTGAGACTCAATCAGACGGATACTTTCCGGCGTGTCGGCTGTCGCCAGCTCCTCGCGGTAACTGGCAATCGAATCGGCGGTATCGATTGCTAGCAGTTTGTGACGGGTGCGTTGCGCCGTGGATGGATTAGGAGTACAGTTGCGCCGTGGATGTTGCCCCGTTGGCAAGTGGTTGGGCATTTGCTAGGGGGTATTGGCTCCGCTTTTGCCGCTTACACGAAGGTCCAGGCCGGAGGTACCGTTCCTTCAGCATGGCGCTTGGAATGCTCAATATTGAGCATTCTTTAGGCGTGGAACGTGCCAGTATTGCGTGGCGAAAGGGCCGTTCTTTCCCTCATTGGTCGCCAGTTCCAGGAGGACCTTATGTATCTCGTAAAGCAGTTTCCCCCCACGCATCAACTCTGGGTAGCGCCTCCCTCCGGCCGGCATTCCTGGTTTATCGTCGGAACACTCCTCACCGCCTGCCTTGCACTATTTTTCGCCGGCACAGCTTTGGCCCAGACCAGCTTCACTTTCCTGTACGACTTTACCGGGGTAAACGGCTCCGGCTCGGCTCCTATCGGCGATCTCTCCATGGATAGTCAGGGAACGCTATACGGTGTAACCGCCCCACAGAACGGGAGGGCAGCTCGAATCTATGAGTTAACGCCCCCAACCTCTTTGGCGGGTTTCTGGACCAAAACAAATCTCTATATCGCGTACAACGGTTTTCCCGTAGGAGGTAAGTTAAGTCCAGTGATCCTCGGAAAGAGTGGGGAGTTGTATGGCACCTCGACTAGTTGCACTACCGCGCCGTTCCAGTTTGGTAGCTGTGCGTTTCAACTCGTGCCTCCCACGGCTGCAGCCGGCGCTTGGACCGTGAACATCCTCCATCTCTTTCAAGGTGCAACACAAGGGGACGGCTCTCATGTGGGATACGGAAAGCTCGCCATGGACGCTAACGGAAATCTCTATGGAGTCACGCAATCCGGTGGTGTGTCGGACCTACATCACACTGGAATTGTCTACCAGCTTACGCCTCCCACCACGCCCGACGCCACTTGGACGGAGCACATCCTGTACAAATTTCAGACTAACAGTTTCCACTATCCCCAGATGAACGCAACACTTGGACCAGATGGCTCTCTCTATGGTTCGACTCGCGACGGGACCCAGAATGGGGGCGTGATCTATCGGCTGGCACCTCCCGCTGTGCCTGACGGAGCCTGGACCATGAGCGTGATTAACAGAACCGTTGGCGGCGAATTCTCTGGAGGGACCACTCAGTTGACAGTGGCTTCTTCGGGCACTATCTATGGGGTAAGCACCGAAGCGGGCGGAGCTTTCGCCTTGACGCCTCCGGTCGTGCCGGGAGGTGCCTGGACAATATCCCGCTTGCCTTCCAACACCCAGGGCGGACCGGGCCGGGAACTTGCGCTGGATGAAAACGGCAATCTCTACGGAACGGACTACATGGGCCAGACGGTTTATAAGCTAAGTCCGCCGGCTACGCCCGGAGGGACTTGGACCTATATGCTGCTCGCGCAGTTCAACCAATACCAGCCGTTTGGGCGCCCGCTAGTCGACTCCTCCGGAAAGGTGTTTGCCGCAACCCTCGCAGGCGGGTTGGGAGCCAATTGCACTGTCCGCCAGCAGCCGGTAGGTTGCGGAACAGTATTTGAACTGCAATAGGTGAGCATTCAGTGCTCAGCCAAGTACAGAGAGCCGTGAGTAGCCGCGTCGAGATGCTTTGGTGACTCCGCGATTTGAACGAAGCAGATAGTCAGCTAGGGCCTGTTCACACTAAGTCAACAATCTTCGGGTAAGATGCAAGGCATGGAGATTACTGCGGAG